>ERZ1649853.504-NODE-504-length-16561-cov-5.534957_pt1 | contig 16561 bp, 13 predicted proteins | sample MGYA00575353_ERZ1649853 | MGnify/ENA primary metagenome ERZ1649853 (study PRJEB40853, sample SAMN11349654) | freshwater sediment metagenome | isolation source: river sediment | host: Sediment | place: India: Okhla Barrage, New Delhi | collected 2017-02-21 ...
CAGGGATGGACGGGCTACTCGCACTCATCATCGCGCTCCTGGTCTTCGCGGGCATCATATTCCTCGCCAGCCGGACGGCACGCACCATCTTCATCGTGGGGATCGGCATGATCGTGCTCGCGGTGCTGATCTTCTTCGGGGTGATCGGGTGAGCGCCAACGCGGAGGAGTTCTCGAAGAGGCTGCCCCCTGGGCTCTGGGCATCCGCCAAGGAGGCGGCGGCAGCGCTGATGAGCGCTTCCAGGGTCGTGGTCGCGACGCACATCGACGCCGACGGGATATCCGCGGGGGCGATTGCGGCCACCGCCCTCGGGAGAAAGGGGGTCATGGCCGAGGTGAGGTTCTTCAAGAAGCTGGACGACGAGGCCATCGCGACCCTGTCCGCGACGGGAGCGGACATGGTCTGGTACACGGACCTCGGCAGCGGCTCGGCCTCGAAGCTCGGGGGAACGCCGACGGTGGTCTCCGACCACCACGTCCCCGACCCCGTCTCCGGCGGCTCGAACGTGACAGGCCAGGCGAGGCTCTTCGACTTCTCCGGCGTCCTGCACGTGAACCCCCAGCTGCACGGGGTGTCCGGGGCCACGGACCTCAGCGGGGCGGGGGCGACGTTCCTCGTCGCGGCGGCACTCGACGCCCGCAACGCCGACCTATCCCACCTCGCCGTGCTCGGCGGGGTCGGGGACCTGCCGGACCAGCGGACGAGGAGGCTCGAGGGGCTGACCAGGGAGATCTCCGCGCTCGCCGTGTCCGCCGGCGTCCTCGAGGTGGTCCAGGACATAAGGCTCTTCGGGCGCGAGACCCGGCCGGTCCACAAGATGCTGGAGTACTCCTCCGACCCGTTCCTGCCGGGCATCACGAGCGACGAGCAGTCGGCGATATCGTTCCTTCTGAGCCTGGGCATCGAGCTCAAGGAGAGGGACGCCTGGAGGACCTGGTCGATGCTGTCCCAGGACGAGAAGGACACCGTCATCGGCGCCCTCAGGGAGATGCTCTCGAAGAGGTCGAGGAGGCCGGAGTCGCTGCTCAGGCTCACCGGGGAGGTCTACGTGCTTAGGAGGGAGGCGTCGGGCTCACCGCTGCGTGACGCCAAGGAGTACGCCACGCTGCTGAACGCGTGCGGGAGGCACGCGAGGGGCGAGGTCGGCCTGGCGATATGCATGGGGGACAGGGGCGCCCCCCTGCAGGAGGGGCTCGCGCTCCTCAGGGACCACAGGTCGGCCCTGAGCCAGGCTATCTCCCTGGCGAAGGACCTCGGGGTGACGAGGCTCAGGAACATCCAGTACTTCGACGCCGGCCCGGACATCGAGGAGACGATTGTGGGGACGGTCGCGGGGATGCTCCTCGGCGAGGCCGGCTCGGACAGGAGCGCCCCCATGGTCGCGTTCGCCGACTCGGACGAGTACTCGGAGGAGCCGAAGGCGAAGGCCTCGGCGAGGGGGACCCAGGACCTGGTGTCGAGGGGGATGGACCTCTCCGTCGCGATGCGCAGGGCCGCGGAGGCCGTGGGCGGCGTGGGTGGAGGGCACAACATTGCCGCTGGAGCGACGATACCCGCGTCCAGGAAGCAGGACTTCCTGGACGAGCTGGACAGGACCGTGGAGGAGCAGTTCAGCTCCCGAGCACGGCGACCAGGATAGCCTTCTGGGCGTGCATCCTGTTCTCGGCCTGGTCGAAGACGACGCTGTGCGGCCCGTCCATCACGCCCGCCGAGACCTCGAGGTCCCTGTGGGCGGGGAGGCAGTGCAGGAAGATCCAGTCCTTGTTGGCCTTCTCCGCGAGCTTGTCGTTGACCTGGTAGGGCAGGAAGAGGTTCTCCCTCTCGGCCTTCTCGGTCTCCTGCCCCATAGACACCCACGTGTCGGTGTATATCGCGTCTGCGCCCTCGCAGGCCTTGTGCGGGTTGGACATCAGCTCGATCCTCGCCCCGGTCTTCTTCGCGACCTCCTCGGCCTTCGCCACTATGTCCGCGTTCGGCCTGTGGGACTTGGGGGTGGCGGCGCGCATGTTCATCCCGACCAGGGCGCAGCCGAGCAGGAGCGAGTTGCAGACGTTGTTGCCGTCCCCGACGTAGGTCAGCTGGAGGCCCTTCAGGGCCTTCTTCTTCTCCAGGACCGTCAGGAGGTCGGCGGCGCATTGGCACGGGTGCTCGAGGTCGTCGAGCCCGTTTATCACCGGCACCTTGGCGTGCTTGGCGAGCTCCCTCATGACCTGGTTGCTGAACGCGCGGTACATGATCCCGTCGACGTACCTGCTCAGGACGTTGGCCACGTCGTAGGCCGACTCCCTCTTGCCGATCTGGACCTCGTTGGGGCTTATGTATAGAGAGGTGCCGCCGAGCTGGGTCATGCCGACCTCGAAGGAGACCCTGGTCCTGAGGCTGGGCTTCTCGAAGACCATGCCGAGGACCTTGCCCCTGAGCGGGTCCTTCTTCTGCCCCTTCTTGGGCCCTGACTTCATCTTGAGGGCCTCGTGGAGGATCTGCTCGAAGTCGTCCTTCATGTCGAGAACGGAGATGATGTCGCGCTTCAGTCCAATCACCGTGCCCCCCTCTATCGCCAGCGCCGACTTAAGCCTTTTGAGCCGGGCTGGCGCCCGGGCGGGTCACCCGGCGCACCGGGAGAGCCCGCAGGAGAGGCACGACTCGCAGCCGGAGGCCCTCACCATCGGGCCCCCGCACTCCGGGCAATGTGCGCGCGATTCGACTCCCTCGCCAGGATCTCCGCATGATAGGCATTCCATGTCTCACGCCCCCTGTGACCGGGACGGCCCGGCGGGGCAATAGCCTGATTGCGGGGGGTCGACGAAAGTACGCCGCACCAGCGGTGCCGAACAGGCCCAGGAGGATGTGATAATGTTTATCTATGGAGACCACATGATGCCCGTCCGTGGCCGGGGTGGGGTAGTGGTATCCTTGGGGACTGTGGATCCCTTGACCCGGGTTCGATTCCCGGTCCCGGCCCCACGTCCCCTGTCCCCATCTCTCACTCAGTGAAGCGCGCCCCGCAGTGCGGGCACGCGTCGTCCTTCTCGCCGACGGGCTTGCCGCACGCAGGGCACTCGTAGGCCGCAGCGTCCTGGGCCTCCGCCTTCGGGGCCTCGGCGGGACCATCCAGGTCCATGGAGGCCGCCTCGTCGACGGCCTCTGCGAACAAGGAGAACTCCGTCCCGCACTCGTCGCACCTGGTCTGCACCGCGGAGACGATCTCTCCGCAGAAGGGGCACTCGAAGCACATGTCCTCGAAGGACGCTCCGCACCGGGGGCACCTGCCCTCGGAGCCTGACACCGTCTTCCCGCAGGCGAGGCATGCCAGGACGAAGACCGGGGGCGACTCTTCGGACATGCCCCTCATTATCGGCCTGCGGATATATAATGCGTTGCAGCTGACCAGCGGGATGGAGAAAACGGGGTTCAGCGCCTGTGCTTCTTCGGCTTCACCCTCGCCAGCGGCGGCTTCTTCGCGGGCTTGGAGGGCTTGGCGTGCGGCTTGGCCGGGTGCTTCTTCGCCGGGGCCTTCTTGGGCTCGTGCCTCGCCTCATGCTTCCTCGCGGCCTGTGGCTTCTTGGCCAGCTTCCTCACGAGCTTCCTGGCAGGCTTCTTGGCCGGAGCCTTTGCCGCGGGCTCCTCGGCCTTGTGTGCCTTGGCGTGCCTCGGAGCGTGGGCCTCGGGCTCGGCCGCCGCGACGACGGGGGCCGCGGGCGCCGCCGGCGCCTCCTCCTCGGCCGCGCCCTCCTCGGGCAGCTCCTCGAACACGGCCTGGCAGCTGCCGCACGACTTTGCGGATATGGATATCTTCTCGCCGCAGACGGGGCAGTCGACCCTGGCCTCCTCGAGGGGCAGGTCGCAGCGGGGGCACTTCTCCTCGTCGCCGCGGATCATGAGGCCGCAGCCGGGGCAGGCCACCCTGCGGATGGTGGACTTGAGCTGGTCCAGCTCGTTGTTGATGATGCCGTCGACGAAGTCGTCCATGTCGAAGCCGGAGCTCGTCCTGACGACGCTCTCGGAGAACTCGGTCAGGTCGATGCCGCACGAGGCGCACTTGGTTGCGTTGCGCCATATGAGGCCCGAGCAGAAGGGGCACTCGAAGAGCGTGCCGGGGCCGAACTGCAGGCCGCACCTGGGGCACTCGGCGTCGCTCGACCTGACTATCCTCCCGCACTTGAAACAGCTCAGGAAGATGTCCCTGCTCTCCGCGGCTTCCATCATCGACATGAAATAGCTTCTCCGTTATTTAAACTCTGGAACCCGTAGTCCGAGACGCGACACCGCCCTCACGGGTCCTCTTCAGGCCTCGACCGCCTCCGGTAGATGGCTATGAAGATGGTCAGCATGAAGAGCACTGGCACGACCACGTCGGAGAACTCGGGGATCTTGTCGAAGATGACTTCCATGGGGGCGGTGGTGTTCTGCGTCCACTGCCAGCATATGTAGGCCTCGCCGCTGGCGGAGTAGATGGATGTCAGGTATGTCTTCGCATAGGTGGTCTGGGCCAGGGTGAGGAACGACCATGTGCCCGACACGTTCTTCTTCGCCACTATGCTGTCCGAGCTGGTCCCGTCGCTGATCCACAGCGCGAAGAGGTTGCCCGTGGCCGAGTCGAGCGACATCGTGGGGAACTTGAGGGTCCCTCCGCCCGCGGAGTTCAGGTTGATGGGGGTGGACCAGGTCGTGGTCGATGTGTTGTAGACGTACTGGATGTTGGGGGTCCAGGCGGACGTCCCGTCGACATCGCCAGTGCCGTACACCACGTGGACCGTCCCTCGGGAGTCGACGACCGCGGAGGGCGGCGCATAGTTGGAGTTCGAAGGGTCCGCCCCTCCTGCGTATATGTCCTGAGGGGCCGCCCAGCCAGAGCCGGTGTGTCTCGTCGCGGCGACGACGCCTTCGTACGTGCAGATCGCCCACACCACCGTTCCAGACCCGGATTTCCCGGGGACGAGGCATGCCTTCACGCTCGGGTCCTTGATCAGGTTGATGGCGTTCCCCCTGTCGGTCCAAGCGCTCACCACGTCGCCTGGCGCACTCGACTGGTACGACCTGAGCTTGTACTGCTGCTGGGTGTTGTGCACCTTCGAGATGGAGACCACCCAGAGGTATCCACTCGCGTCCATGCATATGGACGGGGTCTTGCCCAACATCGTGTAGCTGGATATAGCGATGGTCCCCTCGCTACCCCAGGAGATGCTGTGGGTCGACGGTGCGACCGTGCCCTTCCTGACTATCACGTTCGTGGATGTGGTGCCAGCCTCCCCGACGATGTAGACGACGCTGCCGGAGCCGTCGTACCACAGGGACGCCCTCCTCACTCCAGAGGTCGAGAAGGCAGAGCCGCCGTCGGTCCATGTGACCCCGCCGTCGGTGCTGTACCTGTAGGCCGTGTCCGAGCCGTCGAAGTAGAAGCTCCAGAAGTTGGTGCCGTCGTAGAAGAGCTTCCTCTGCAAGGAGCTCTCGGTCGCGACCGACGAGGTCGTCGAGTCGATGGCCCATGCGAGGGTGCCGACAGACGAGGAGATGCCGCCAGTGATTGCGAGCATGGTCGCCTCGTCAAGGGCGACGAAGTCCCTGTACTGCCTCCAGTCGGTCGTCTCGATCACGAAGTCTATGTCCACGGCGCCGCCGATGTTGCTCGAGAGGACGCCGACCTCCATGCTCTGGCAGTCGACCTCCGCTGGCAGCTCGTCAGAGACCAGGGACCACGACGTCCCGGTGTAGGAGTACAGCATCGCGGTGACGACCATGCCGTTCAGGCCGCGGACCTCGATCCTGTAGTCCGCGCCAATGAGCTTGGAGTCGACCGAGACGGGGTAGCCCGTCGAGGCCGACATGTCCCCGTCGATGTATATCCGGGTCATGTCCTCGGCGGTCTTCCTGGTGACGGGCACGATGGTCCCGCCGCTGCTGGGGACGGGCTTGCCCTTCATTATCGGGACGTAAGAGCCGCTGCACATCTCGCCCACTACGCTGACGTAGAAGGACGATGAGAAGCTCGTGTTGAAGACGCCCACCTGCCGGACGTCTATGTTCGGGTTGAGGACGTCGACCAGGTCGACGTCCGACGCGGTCCTTCCGGTCCAGTCGCCGAAGGCGCCGTCGATGCTGACCATCGAGGGGGCGGCGCCGGCGTACGCCCTTGCCGGCTGCCCCGCGACCTCGACGCTCGCGAAGGTCGAGTTGATACCCTCCGCCGCCACGAACGCGGCGATGAACTGCGCCGGCGACAAAGCCGACGTGTCGAACTCGAAGTCTACCGTGACGACCTCGCCCGGCTGCAGGGTGAACGCCTCGAATGTCCCGAGGGCGGCTGGGAGGTTCTCGACCTCGACGTCCACGGAGTTCACGGTGCCCTCGGCCCCGTCACAGGAGAACTCGAGCGAGAGGATCGCCTCCGACGAGGAGAGTGGGACGATGCCCGAGACGGGCACCGATGAAGAGAGGCCCTGCCTCACCGTGAGGGCTGCGCCCGCGCCCGGGACGCCCGCGCTCACCGAGCGCCTGGCCTGCTGGTCCTGAGAGAGGAGGAGGAACCTCGCGTCGGCGGATGGGGCCTGCTGTATGTTGGCCATGGCCTCCAGCCTGTTGTCCACCAGGCGGCTCGGGACCCCTCCCAGGGACTCCCACGAGTTCCAGTCGTACATGTCGTCGGCGGAAGGCGGGTCGTAAGCGCTGACCTGTGAGGACTCCACCGAGCCGTTCCACCCGTCGAGCTCGACCATGAAGTCTGCGCCCAGGGTGCCGACGGCGTAGCCGGTTTCTGCGTCCCCGTCGGAGTCGATGAACAGGAAGAAACTCTCCACGGCCGTGGTCCCGAAGATGTCACCCGTGGCGGCGACGTAGAGGAACACGCGGGTCCCGTCGACGCCGACCGACCACTCCTCGACCACGGTTATGGGAGTGGTGGTGAGTATCGACATGCTGTAGGGGGTCGAGTCGTCCCACTCCCCGAACTCCCCGTCGACCGAGTAGAGCTCGTCCTCCTTCGAGTATGATATGTAGATGAACGTGGGGATGATGACCACGAGGGCGACGAGCACGGCGAGGAACTGCCACCTGGCTATCCCGCGCCCGCGCCTCCTGGGAGTTCCGCCGAACGCGCCGGACTTGGTCCCGTTGACCATGCCGGTCCCGTTCACCAGGCCTGTCCCGTTCACGAGACCTGTCCCGTTGACCATGCCATTCCCGTTCACGAGGCCCGTCCCGTTTATCGCCCCCCTCCCGTTCGTCAGGCCGCGGCCCATCTGCCCCGCCTCGACCGACGGCACAGGGGTCAGGACCTGGGGCTCCGGCCTGCCCGGTGTCGGCTCCGGGGCCTCGGCGGCCTCCGGATCCACCTCACGCCTTCCGGCCATCGGGGCCAGCAGGGGCTCAGCCTCAGCCACCTCGCCCAGGGCCGCGCCGCACTTGGCGCACGACCGCGCCCCCTCGGCGAAAGCGGTGCCGCACTCCGGGCAGGAGCCGACCTCCTCCTGGACGGCTAGGGGGATGCCGCACCTGGTGCACTTGACCTCGCCCCCCTTCAGTTCGAGCCCGCAGCCCGGGCATGTGACCTTGACCTCGGGGATCGGGGCGTCCGGCACCTCTACGGCGGGCGCCTCCTCGGCAGCCTTCACCCGCCGCATGACCCGGCGCTCTATGACCTTGTCGAGCTCGCGCTTCATCATGACCTTGTCGATGTGCGTCGAGCAGTGGGGGCAGGTGTCGACGTCCGAGGGCACCTTCTTACCGCAGAGAGGGCAGTGGATCGTTTGCTCGTTCGGCAAGCTCTAAACACCTCTGTTCACAGTGTGATTCGGCGTGTCGTGGGGTGCGCAGCGGGGACACTCGTAGGGGGAGTTGACTGGCATCCCGGTTTGGATAGTTAGAGTCCTCCTGGATATATATAGAATCCGACTGATAGAGGTCACTGACTCTCCTCGGCCCGCATCTACCCCGCGCACGAGCTTATTAGATAAGCTCGCTACCCCGAAAGGAGGGCGGCGTCCGTCCCACAAGATTAATATACGCCCCATATCGTCGAAAGCCAGGGTGAGGGACACGGCGTGGACCGGGACTCTTGTCAAGAAGGACGACTACAGGTTCGAGATACCGAGGAGCTACAAGCCCTGCATGTCCACCTCGGCGGTCATATTCGCCGACGACAACCTGATCCGCTCCGTCAAGGCGGACAGCGCCCCCGAGCAGGCGGCCAATGTCGCATGCCTCCCTGGAATAGTTGGCCGCTCCCTCGCGATGCCCGATATCCACTGGGGGTACGGCTTCCCCATAGGGGGTGTCGCGGCCTTCGACTCCGAGAAGGGGGTCATATCCCCCGGGGGGATAGGCTACGACGTCAACTGCGGGGTGAAGCTCGTGAGGACCGACCTCGCGGTGGGGGACGTCCAGCCCGCCATCAAGAAGCTCATAGACGCCATCTTCGACAACGTCCCGTCCGGCGTCGGCGAGAAGGGGAAGCTGAGGCTCACGGGGAAGGAGGTGGACGACGTCCTCGACGAGGGCGCCCGCTGGGCCGTGTCCAAGGGGTACGGCTGGGAGGACGACCTCGTCTCGTGCGAGGAGGGCGGCCGCATGGCCGGCGCGGACTCCTCCAAGGTCGACCAGAAGGCCAAGCAGAGGGGCGCGCCGCAGCTAGGGACCCTCGGCGGGGGCAACCACTTCCTCGAGATACAGAGGGTCGAGCGCATATTCGACGAGGAGGCCGCGAAGGCCTTCGGGATCGTCGGGCCCGACCAGATCATGGTCAGCATCCACTCCGGCTCCAGGGGCTGCGGGCACCAGATCGCCAGCGACTACATCCGCGTGATGGAGTCCGCGATCCGCAAGTACGGCATATCCGTCCCCGACAGGCAGCTGGCCTGCGCCCCCGTCGGCTCCCAGGAGGGGCGGGACTGCTTCGCCGCGATGAGCGCGGCCGCCAACTACGCCTGGGCCAACAGGCAGCTCATACTCCACTGGGTGAGGGAGTCGTTCGAGCAGGCCCTCGGCAGGAAGGCCGAGGAGATGGGGATGTCCTGCGTGTACGACGTCGCCCACAACATCTGCAAGCTCGAGGAGCACGAGTTCGAGGGCAGGCGGATGAAGGTCTACGTCCACAGGAAGGGGGCGACCAGGGCCTTCGACGCAAGCAGGGACGAGGTCCCCGCGAAGTACAGGGCCGTGGGCCAGCCGGTCCTCATCCCCGGGGACATGGGCAGCTCCAGCTACGTCCTGGTGGGCACCCCGCAGGCCATGGCGGAGACCTGGGGATCCACCTGCCACGGGGCCGGGAGGCTCATGTCAAGGAGCGCTGCGACGAGGAAGTTCACCGCGGACGACGTGGTCCGGATGCTCAAGGAGCGCGGGGTCTACATCCGCGCAGCATCGCGGGACGGCATCATCGAGGAGGCGCCCGGCGCGTACAAGGACGTCGACGAGGTGGTGGGCGTCGCCCACGGCGCGGGCATATCGAGGCTGGTGGCCAAGCTAAAGCCCATAGGCGTGATGAAGGGCTAGAGCCCGAGGACCTTCCCGGCCGCCTTGGCGACCTTGGCCTTGTGCCTCTCCGGGCAGGCGACCATGACCGCCCAGTCGTACGCCCTCCGGGACTGGAGCGCGGACGCGATTGGGCTGAGCCTCGGGAGGAGGCGTATCTTGCCCTGCTGGAGTATCCTGACGTCCATGAGGGACATCCTTGGCTCCGAGACCGGGAGCTCAGAGGAGGGGACGTCGATGACGACATGGCCGGGCTCGAGACCCGCGCGGGTCGCGATCTCCTCCTCCGCGGACCTCCGCCTCCCCATGTCGCCCAGGCGGTCAATCGCCTCCCACTGCCCCTCAGGGACGTCCGTCACCGCGAGGGCGTAGGCCTTCTTGAAGAGCCTGCGGTACTTGATGAGCGTGGCGATCTCCCTGCAGAGGCCCCCCTCGGAGTTGAGCCTCGAGAGGAGGGTCGCGTCCGTCATCTGGTGCATGGAGTAGATGTCATCTGGGCCGAAGCCCTCCACCGCCTTGGCGAGCATCAGCTCGGATATGCGGACGGTCTTGTGGAAGTACACGGACGTGAACATGAGGGACCTCGCCACGAGCATGCCCTCCACCGCGCTGAGGCCGCCCCTCTCTATGACCAGGTCGCCGTTGAAGAGGTCGAAGGTCTCGACCAGGCGGTCGAGGTCTATGACGCCGTACGCGACCCCCGTGTAGTGCGCGTCCCTGACGAGGTAGTCCAGCTGGTCCGCGTCCACCGTGCCGCTCACCATCTGGGACATGTAGCGGCGGGAGTTGAAGTGCGCCTGCCCGTGGTGCCTGTCGAGGCCCCTAGCCAGGCGCTGCGCCTCGGCCCCCTCGAGGAGCCCGGCGACCTCCTTCGGGTCGAGGCCCATCCGCTCGATGGCCTCGGGGACTGAGACGTGCTTCCCGAGGACCTTGCGCTCCTCCTCGGTGAGGACCGTGTCCTCCCCGCGGATCATCCGCCTGGAGATCTCTGCGTGGTCTATCCCGAACTGCTCGTGGAGGACCATCTCGAACGTGTGCGAGTAGGGGAGGTGGCCGACGTCGTGCAGGAGCGCGGCGGCCCTGACCATGGACGACTCCCTGGCGTCCAGGCCGAGGGACGAGCACATCCTGCCCGCGACGGCGAAGGCGCCGAGGGAGTGCTCGAAACGGGTGTGGTTCGCGCCCGGGTACACGAGGTACGCGAGGCCCAGCTGGTGGATGCTGTGGAGCCTCTGCAGCTCCGGCGCCGCAGCGAGGGCGAGGAACTCGTGGTCCACCCTGATGCTCCCGTGTACCGAGTCCCTTATGGTCTTGTGCTCGGACATCGCATCGCAGGACACATTATCCGGATATAAGGGTTCACTATGACCGAAGCAACGGGGCCACTCACGGGCCCGCGCGCAGGCCGCCCGACATTATTGAACATGATACCGAAGGCCAAACGCTTTTAAGAGGGGCAACTGATGCTTTACCGTAGCCTCGCCCCCCCGGAGGCATCTCGCCATGACATCGGATCTCGGCACGGATAGCGAAGACAGGGTTCAGCTGTTCATAGACGGCTTCGACAACAAGATCGGCGGAGGGATCAAGAAGGGCCACGTGGTGCTCCTCGCGGGCACCCCCGGCACCATGAAGTCCTCCATCGCCATGAACATGCTCATCAACAGCGTGAAGAAGAAGGGCGGGAACGTGCTGTACGTGAGCATCGAGGAGAGCAAGGAGAGCCTCCTCTCCGCCATAGAGATGCTCGGCCTGGGGAAGGTGGACGAGAACAAGTTCTTCATAGTCGACATCGGGAAGCTGAGGCTGGAGCACACCGACGCGGACGTCGGCAGGGACTGGTTCAAGATCCTCAAGGAGTACCTGAGGAAGAAGGTCGAGAACGAGGGCGTCGAGGTGGTCGTGGTCGACTCCCTCACGGCGATATACTCCCTCGCCACGATACCCAACCCGAGGCAGGAGCTGTTCCACTTCTTCGGCTTCCTGAAGAAGCTGGGCGTCACGACCTTCCTCATATCCGAGACGCAGCAGAACGGGAACGCGTTCGGGCCGTACAACGAGGACTTCCTGGCTGACGGAGCCATCCTCCTCAAGTTCGTGGAGGTCGGGGAGACCGACGTCCAGCTGAGGATCAGGGCCGTCAAGATGAGGCACTCGAAGATACACCACGGCTACCTGACGCTGCTCTACAAGGACGGAAGGTTCTCGGCCATCACCCCGCTCTCGGAGTGACGGGGCGGGCAAGCCCAGGGAAGGCCTGGGCCGAGGGGGCTCAGAAGCCGCCCTTGACCTTGTTCCTGTCGATCTTGATCGACCTGGGCGTGACCATGAGGAGGTTCTTGCCGACGCCCGCGACGTCGCCGTCGACGTCCCTGGCGACGTTCTTGAGCTCGGCCGTCAGGCGCTTCATGGTCAGGTCGTCGTTCGCGACCGACGTGTAGTCGATTATCAGTATGTTGCCCGAGTAGACCTGGCTCGTGAGGTTGGACAGGTCGTCGTACCTGAACAGCTCCCCGACCTTCACCACGGTCTGGGCGCCCTCGGTCCCGAGGACCCCCTCGTCCTCGAAGACCATGTCCGTCAGGTCGATGTACTGCTCTGCTCCCATCGTGTCCCTCGATTCGTTGTCAGCGGTTCCAGCGAAGGGTTTCTTCTTGAGAATCGTCAAGTGCATCCCTCGCCAGCGTAATCACGTTGTTCGGATATAAATCCTACTGGTCGGGCTCCGGAGGCCCCTCGCCCTCATCCTGGGCCTCTTCCTCCTCCTCGTCGACAAGCCACAGCTTGTCGCCCACGTAGTGCACGGAGGAGACGACCTTCCCCTTCGGCCTGGAGCGCATCGCCTCCCCCGTCACGAGGGCCCTCCCTATCGCCAGGGCGCGCCTGTTCCTCTCGTCCCTGACCCAGACCATGTCCCCCTCGGCGATGGCCGGGTCCGCGTCCACCACCCCCGGGCCCATGACGTCCGCGCCGTTCGCCACGAACCGGACCGCGCCCATGTCGACCGTGACGTACCTCTTCGTCGCCGCGTACCTCAGCAGGCCCCGCACCGTCAGGAACGGGACCCCCTCCATGACGATGGCCAGGACCTTCCCGTCCACGATTACGGCGTCGTACCCGGGTCCCTCGGCCATGTCGACCGTGTCCGAGGCCGAGAACACCTTGGCCCCCGTGGCGGCCTCTATCGCTGAGGCGACGGAGGCGATGTCCTTCTGCCTCATCCTGTGCCTCTTCCTCAGACGCACGTCCGTCACCCACGACCACCGTCCTTCCGCTCAGTGGCGGCCCCGGCCGCCTCCTCCTCCGAGGCAGGCTGCGCCGTCCCCGCGAGCGCCAGGTGGGCGCGCCGGATGAGGCCGATCGCACCGGGCTCCGTGGGGTCGATGCCGAGGGCGGTCCTCGCGGCGTCGAGGGCATCCTTCGGACGGCCCAGCCGCAGCCTCACACGCGCGAGCGACTCCGACGAGGTGTAGTCGGAAGGCTCCTCCTCGATGGCCTTGAGGTACTCCGACTCGGCTGCGGCCCACTCCCCCTTTGCCTCGGCGAGCTCTCCCCTCAGCCTGTGGGCGGCGGCGCAGGAGACCCCCGAGAGCAGGGCCTCCACCTCATCCTCCGGGAGCCCGGCCCTCGCGTACGCGCGCGCCTCGAGGTACGAGATGCGTGCGCGCGACGCGTCGTTGACCGAGACCCTCTCCAGGACGACCAGGGCCTCGTCGTGCATCCCCCTGTCCAGGAGGAGCTCGCAGTAGTCGAGGAGGATGCACGGGTCCCTCACCGACTCGAGGGCGTCCCTCAGGCCCTCCGGGATGGGCATCTGTGTCGACACCCTCAGTATCTTGATGCAGTCGCTGGCTATGCCCGGGTCGAAGGTCCTCGTGGTCATGGCGTCGCAGAGGAGCTCGGTCGCATCCGAGAACTTCCCGAGCCTCAGGAGGACGTTCCCCTTGCGCCTGAGCTGCGCCGACTCCCCCTGGGACCCGCTCCTCATCGGCGGGAACAGGTTCAGGGAGGTCCTGTACGACGCCTCGGCGGCAAGGGAGTCGCCCATGGCCGAGAGGATGTCCCCGCGGTCCGCCCAGCCGTCGGCGTAGCCGGGGTTCACCGCCAGCGCCTCCTCGATCGCGTTCAGGGCCTCGTCCCAGCGTCCCAGCATTCGAGCGACCCGGGACTTGGCCTTCCAGGCCTCGTCGTAGTCGGGGTTCAGGGCGATGGACTCGAGTATGAGGTCGTACCCCTCCTCCGGCCTCCCCGTCATGGAGAGGCACATCCCCTTGGCGTAGAGGGCGTAGTCGAAGTCGGGGCGGATCTCCAGCGATCGCTCGTGGAAGGGGATCGCCTCGGCCCACATGCCCATCTTCTCCAGGGCGTTGCCTATGTTGTTCCAGGCGATCTCGTAGTCCGGGTCCACCTTCAGCGCCTCCACGAAGAGGGGGACTGAGTCGGCGAACCTCCCGAGGTTGTAGAGGGCGTTGCCCAGGTTGTTCCACAGCACGCGGTCCCTGTGGTCGATCCCGAGGGCATTCCTGTAGCACTCGACGGCCTCGTTCAGCCTCTCGGCGCCGTGGTACGCGTACCCCTTGTTGTACCAGGCGTGCTTGTACCCGGGGTCGATCGCCAGGGCCCTGTCGAAGGCGGCAATGGCCGGGTCTAGGAAGCCCGCGCAGAAGAGGGAGTAGCCCATGTTGTTGAGGATCTCCTTGTTGTTGGGCGACATCGCCAAAGCCTTCTCGAACGACTGGACGGCCATGGCGAAGTTGCCGGACTCGTGGTACGCGGTCCCGAGCAGGGACATCGCCTCGGGCGAGTCGCCCCTGAGCCTCATGTGCTCCCTGCAGGCGTCCGCCGCCGCATCGTACAGGCCCAGGTCGAGCAGTATCTCCGCCGCCATCAGGTGGAGGGCGGGGTCCCTTGAGCCAGAGGAGAACATCCTGTCCACCACGGCCTTGGCCCGCCTGGGCCTGCCGAGCTTCGAGTAGCAGTTGGCCAGGCCAGCGAGGTTCTGCACCCTGGACGGGTTGAGGGAGGAGGCCTGCTTGTAGGCGTCAGCGGCTTCCTCGAACAGGCCCTGGGCGAACAGGCAGTTGCCGAGGTTGTGCCACGCGAGCTCGTAGCCGGGGGAGCGCTTGACCGCGGCCCTGTAGCCCTCGGCCGCGCGCCCGCACTGCCCGAGGGCGTCGAGGGCGGCGGCCCTGTTGTTGTGAGCCACCTCGGTGTCGACCCCCGACGCCATGGCCTCGTCGAAGAGGCTGAGCGCTCGGGGGTAGTCTCCTGCGTCGTAGGCCGCGTTGGCCTGCTCCAGTAGGGCCGATGCGCCCAGCTTCCTGGTCGCCCCGGCTTCGTCGGAGGGGGTCACTCGGGTTACCATGACGTAATTGGTAGATAGCCTTTTCCCGCTTCCGCCATTCACGACGTTTGGCCAAAGCTTATATCAGGATTAGATTATAATTAGCTGGAGCAGTGTCTCGATGCTGGTTCTGTTCGGGCGCACCCCCAGGTCCATGGTGACGGCCTTCCTGGTCAGCAGGAACACGGGGGCCAAACCCACCCTCCGCGAGCAGGGGAGGCAGTTCTACTTCGACGAGACGCTGGACGCGGACTCGGTCGACTACGACGCCCAGTACAAGGAGTTCCGAGAGAGGTTCGGCGGCCTCGACTTCCTGGAGGACGAGAAGCTGTACGAGATAGTCGAGGACGAGGTCTTCTGGGCCTCCAGGTACAGCTCGCCCGACAGGTTCGTCCTGATCCTCACCGTCCTGGGGCAGATCGAGAAGGAGGGCACCAGGGCCTACCTCGCCCAGAAGAGCCCCGAGGCCAAGGAGATGAAGGACAGGATAAGGCGCGTGGTCGGGGAGTTCAGGAGGGCGAAGGTGTTCATCACGTTCCAGGAGGACGTGAGGAACAAGGTCCTCATCGGCAAGGCGGGCCTCGAGCACGACATAGCGGACCTCGTCCTCAGGCACTTCGCCAAGAAGCGCCCCGGGTACTCCGTCGCCCTTCTGGAGGACGACACCGTCCACATATGCTACAACAACGAGATCCTCGTGGATGCGAGGGGCAGGTTCCCGGAGAAGATCTCGAGGAAGGACTCGGGAAGGTACTGGACCATGATGACCGACGTCAAGCACCTCGAGTCGAGGAGGGACCCGAAGTACTCCGCGGAGCCCCTCCCGAAGAACTACTGGAAGTGGGTCGGCGAGGGGGCGCAGGACGAGCTGCCGCGCCCCAAGGTGACCCTCGAGGACTTCGTCGCCTGACGGCAGGCGGCATGGCACCCTTCCAGGCCGGCGGAGCCAGCCGAAAAGTTACTTAAGGCGCGATACCGTTTGAGTATGGGCATACACCTGAGGGAATCAGTTGAGGAACCCCATCCCCTGCGTTGGCCCTGAGGAGATCGGAGTCCTGATGGACCTCCTCAGCCACGACATGCTGAACAACAACCAGGCGACCCTGAGCTACCTCGAGCTGATACTCTCGTCCAAGGTGGACAGCAAGACCAAGGAGTTCGCCGAAAAGGCGGCGTCCCAGGTCCACACGTCCTCCATGCTCCTGGACAGCATCAGGCGATTCGTGACGTCGTCCAGGGCCGGCCCCCTCGCGGCCACTCCCATCGACCTGAAGGCCGTCCTCGCGGAGGTCGCCCGGGAGATACCCGAGATGTTCCCGCACAAGCGCGTCACCGTGGACACGTCCGGCCTGGAGCCCGGAACGAGGGTCCTTGGAGCGCAGTGCGTCACCGATCTGTTCATGAACCTCGTGGCCAACCTGGTGCAGCTCGACCCCGGAGAGGAGGTCCGCGTCGTGGTGAGGCGCTTCGGCACGGGCCGCGGGACCGGGGACACCGTGAAGGTCGAGGTGGCCGCCCCGGCGGCTGCGCTGCCGCAGGGGGTCGGCGACGACATCTTCGCCCACGCCAGGGCGAGGGACCTCTCCAAGATGTCGAGGGTGTCGGGCGCCGTGTTCGCGGGCAGCGTCGCCAGGGCCCTGGGGGGGTCGGTCTCCGCCCGTGCGCCGGGCGCCAGGAAGGGGCGCGGGTGCGTCTTCGCGGTCCCCCTGAGGGGGGCTGGGAGAGGATGACCACCGTCATGATTGTCGCCGC
>ERZ1649853.505-NODE-505-length-16542-cov-15.526961_pt1 | contig 16542 bp, 13 predicted proteins | sample MGYA00575353_ERZ1649853 | MGnify/ENA primary metagenome ERZ1649853 (study PRJEB40853, sample SAMN11349654) | freshwater sediment metagenome | isolation source: river sediment | host: Sediment | place: India: Okhla Barrage, New Delhi | collected 2017-02-21 ...
GTCACCATCCCGCGCCGGTTGCTCTCCTTCACCGGATCGTCCGCGATCGTCGCGCCGCGCCACACGGCGGAGAGGGCCGGATCGCCGTTGATGCCGAACTGGGCCATGAAGGGTCTCGGCTCGCGCAGGACGCGGAAGAACCTCACCCCGTCGTAGAAGCCGGCCTTGACGAGGTTGTAGAATCGGTCGGCGCCCCGGGGCGCCCATGCCCTAGTCACCTCGATGAGCACCGGTCCCTGGCTCGTGTCGAACCGGACCTGATAGACGTCCGGGGCCTTCTCGTTCAGCGATGACGGGTTCATGAGCTTCCCCTTGTCGGTCGGGTTCGCCGCGCTCGAGATCCCGAACACCGCCACGGCGAGGATCGCGAGACACAACACGGCCAGCGTCTTCTTCATCGAATGCCTCCTCGGAAGCGTTCCATTCGAAGATCGTACCCTTCGTGCGCCGGACCCCGCAACCTGGGATCCGTTTCCCGGCCGGGGCTCCGGCCGCCCGGTTTCCGCCCCGATGACGGAATCGTCACCGCTCCCGGCCCTCGCGGGGGAACCGTCGGCTTGATGGCCCTCCGCACGGAACCTATATTCGCGGGAGGGGGGACGCCGCACTCCGTTCCGGTGACGGCGAGGAAGGTCGCGTGCCCCATCTCGACGCCATGCTCCGGGCGCTCGCCGACAGGAAGGCGAAGGAGCTTCGTCTCTCCGAGGGGAACCGGCCGGTCTTCGTGTTCGGCAACGGCGAGCGCCCGGTCTCCCAGACGGTCCTGAAGCGCGCGCAGATCGTGTCGCTGCTGTCGGAGCTGACGCCGAACGGAGCGTCGGCGAAGATCGCCGCGGGCGAGGCGGTGAAGTTCTCGTACAGCCTCCCCGACGGGACCGCGTTCCGCTGCGAGGTCGCTCCTTCCGCCAAGGGCCTCTCCGTCAGGATCCGTCCTTCGGAACCTTCCGCGGCGACGGGAGAGCCTCTCGCCCCCGCGGCCTCGCCGAGGCCGCCCCGCTTTGACCGGTCCAGCGCGCGGCCCGGCGCTCCGGAAGTCGAGGCGTACCTGACCTTCGCTGTGGAAGCGGGAGCGAGCGATCTCCATCTCTCCGCGGAGGCGCCGCCGATGCTCCGCCTCGACGGGGAGCTGACCGGAATCGAGGGAGCGGAACCGCTGTCGCCCAAGGAGGCCGAGCGGCTGCTCGCGCCGCTGATCCCGGAGCGCCGCCGGAAGGGTCTCGAAACGGCGCTCCGGACGCACTTCGCGCACGAGATCCCCGGAGTCGCCCGGTTCCGCTGCCACGTCTTCGCGGACCTGAGGGGCCCCGGCGCGGCCTTCCGCGTGCTCCCGACGGCGATCCCGAGCGTCCGGGACCTCGGTCTGCCCCCGGCGATCCTCGATCTCTGCTCGCTGCCCAAGGGCCTCGTCCTCGTGACGGGGGGCGCGGGATCCGGCCGATCGACGACGCTTGCCTGCCTCGTCGATCACGTCAACCGGAGCCGCCCCGCCCACGTCGTCACCGTCGAGGACCCCGTCGAGTTCGTCCACGCGAACGCTCGCGGCCTCGTGAATCAGCACGAGATCGAGCCGGATGACGAGACCCTCGCGCGAGCGCTCCGAGCGGCGCTTCGCGAGGACCCCGACGTGGTGGTCGTAGGCGAGATCCGCGACGTCGAGACGATGGCCCTTGCTCTCGAGACGGCCGAGACGGGGCCGCTCGTGCTCGGAGCGCTGCACTCTCCCACGGCGGCCGCCGCCGTGAGCCGGATGATCGACCGATTCCCCGCCGAGCGGCAGCTCCAGGTGCGCCTCGCGCTCTCCGAGTCCCTCCGGGGCGTGATCTCGCAGACGCTGCTCCGGCGGAAGGGGGGAGGTCGCGTGGCGGCGCTCGAGGTGCTCCTCGGCGTGCCTGCCGTCTCCAACCTGATCCGCGAGGGAAGGACGTTCCAGATCCCGAGCATCATCCAGGCGAGCCGGGAGCAGGGCATGATCCTGAGGAACGACGCGCTCCTCGACCTCGTGAAGCGCGGGATCGTCGAGCCCTACGAGGCCGCCCGCAGGTGCGCGGACCGTGTCGGATTCGCGGAGCTCCTCAAGGGCGCCGGGATCCCCGTTCCTCCTTCGCCCGGATGTTGAGCCCCGCCGTCCTCCCGGCGGCGACGGGTCCAAAAAAACTCTTGACAGCGGGAAGCGGCCCTATATATTGGGTGTCGATCTGGCGATGGTCCCAGATCTTGAGCCCCATGCCCCGGGTAAGGCTCAACGAGGAACCGGGGAAAGGAGATCGAAGAAATGGCCACGAAGAAGAAGGCCGCGAAGAAGACCGCGAAGAAGAAGGTCGCGAAGAAGAAGAAGTAAGCTTCGCCGCCAAGAAACTTCAGGTCCAAGCGAAGAGGGCCGGCGCTGGCGCCGGCCCTCTTCGTCTTTCGGATGCGAGCGAAGCCCCCGGCTCAACCCCCGCCCTTCGCGCTGAGATCCACGAGGCGGATGCCGATCCGGCTCGCGACCTCGATGCTACGCTCGTCCCGATAGAACTCGCCGAAATAGATCGTCCGGATTCCCGCGTTGGCGATCAGCTTGAAGCAGCTCCAGCAGGGAGAAGCCGTCGTGTACAGATCGGCCCCGTCGATCCGGACGCCGTTCTTCGCGGCCTGGATGATCGCGTTCGCCTCGGCGTGCACCGTCGCGACGCAGTGCCCGTTCTCCATGACGTGGCCGACGTCGTCGCAGTGCGGCATGCCGCGAATCGACCCGTTGTAGCCGGTCGAGAGGATCGTCTTGTCGCGCACGATCACGGCCCCGACGTGCTTGCGGTCGCAGGTCGATCGCGTCGCCGCCTGGCGCGCGATGCCCATGAAGTACTCGTGCCAGCCCACCCGCTGGGACATCCCCTCGGCCTCCTCGTCCCGGCGCCCGGAACGCCGGGTCGCGGCGAGTCTATCCCGGATTCCCCCACCCCCGCCGCCGGGGCAGGGTCGCGGATGCCCCCGAGAGCCCGCTTGACAAAGGGGCGCTTTGCCTCCAAAAGGTGCGGTGCTGCCGGACGCGGTCGGGGTGCGGCTCCGGAGGCTTGGGCCCGGGGAGCGTCGATGGGCGAAGAGGACAAGGGCGGACGACCCGACCGGGCTCGAGGAGGAGCGCTGGAGTCCTATCTCCGCGCCATACGGCGCATCCGTCTCCTGACGGGAGGCGAGTCCGGGCCCGCGGCCGACGGGGACGATCACGGCCGGGCCTGGCGGCAGAAGCTGGTGGAGTCGAACCTCCGCGTCGTCGTGAAGATCGCGCGCGAGTACGCGAGCTTCGGAGCCCCCATGGAGGACCTCGTCAACCAGGGGAACATCGGCCTGATCGAGGCCGCCCAGAGGTTCGACCCGGCGCGGGGCGTTCCCTTCGGCAGCTACGCCGCGTGGTGGATCCGCAAGGAGATCCTCTCGGAGCTCGAGCGCAACCGCGCGCAGACCTCGGCGCCCGGTCCGGAATCCAGAGCTGCGGGTCCGCGGACCCAGGGAGCGCCGCGTTCCCGCCCCGCACGCCAGAGACTGATCTCCCTCGAGGAGTTCGCGGGCGAGGGAGACAGCCGCGGGATCCTCGAGAAGCTGGCGGCGACACCCGGCGACGATCCGGAGGAAATGGTCCTCCAGCGCGAGCTGGCCGACGCCATCCGGTCGGTGCTGCCGCTCCTCCCCGACGTCGAGCGGGGGATCCTCATCGCCCACTTCGGCCTGGACGGGGAGCCTCCGCTGACGCTGCACGAGATCGGCGGGGCGCTCGGGTACTCCCGGGAGAGGGTGCGCCAGATCCAGGTGAGAACGCTCGCGCGCGTCCGCCGCCTCCTCCTCACGAGGCGCGTCGACCCACGGCGCTGAAGCCCGGGCGAGCGACTATCTCTCTGGACCGGCGAAATCGACCGCGACCGCCACGCGGTCGGCCGGAGGCTCCGGAGCCGGAGGCCTCGACCGGACCATCCGGTCCCAGAGGACCTGCGACGACAGCACGCCGACGAGGGCCATGTTGTCCGCGTTCGAGAACTGCCCCTCCTCCGCGCGCGCCCGGCACTTCGCGAGCAGCCCCGCGGCCGCCTCCGGATCGAAGAGGCCTGCGGCTCCGAGCGCGTCCCGGGAGAGCGCCGCATCGACCCACGCGGGCGCCCCGGCGCCCACGAAGCTCGGCGCGTCCGGAGCGCGGTAGGGCTGCTTCGGCCGGTCGAGGATCGGGGCGGGCACGAGCCCCCGCGCCGCGCGCTTCAGCGCGTGCTTCTCGTCGAGGACCCGCAGCTTGTAGGAGGGGGGAAGGCCGTTGCAGAGCTCCACGACGTCGGGGTCCAGAAACGGGAATCGACCCTCCACGGAGTGGGCCATCAGCATCCGGTCGCCCTGGGATGCCAGGAGGTAGCCGGAGAGGAGGATCGTCGTCTCCAGGTACTGCGCCCGGCACAGCGGATCCCAGCTTCGGAAAGCCTCCGGCAGGCCGTCCACGAGCCGGCCGACCGCGTCGATCGAACGCGTCGCATCCGCGACGTCCCGCGAGAACAGGCGCTTCAGGGCCGCGGCGGCGCTCCAGCGCGGCCGGTGCGAGAACGCCGGGTCGTCGGGCGCCTCGAGCCCCTGCGCGAAGAACTTCCTCGCCATCGCCCGGGCCGCCGCGGGGGATCGCGCGAGGTACGGGTAGAGCCTCTCGAGGAGGAGCGGCCGCCGTGCGGATCGGGGCTCGCGCGACCAGAAGGCGCGGACCTTGGCCTCGCGGAAGATGTCGTAGCCGCCGAGCATCTCGTCGCTCCCCTCTCCCGTGAGCACGACCTTGAAGCCCGCCTCGCGCACGAGGCGCGACAGGAGGAAGAGGGGCGCCGGCGCGGTCCTGAGCACCGGCCGCTCGGCGTGGAACACCACGTCCGGGAACGCCTCCGCGATGTCCCGCCGCGCGCACGTGACGTCGGAGTGCTCCGACCGCAGGCGCTCCACCATGATCCGCTGGAACTCCGTCTCGTCGAACTCCGGGTCCTCGAACCGGATCGAGAACGTCCGGAACGTCCCCTCCTTGTGCCGGCGTCCGAGAGCGGCGACGACGGACGAGTCGATGCCGCCGGACAGGTAGGAGCCGACGGGGACGTCGGAGCGGACCATCCGGAGCCTCGTCGCCGCGTCGAGCCGCTCGAGGAGCGCCTCCGAGGCTTCCTCCACCGCGAGCGGATGGGGGGCCCCCCGCTCCGGGTACGACGGCGCCCAGTAGGTCCTCAGGGCCGCGCGCGCCCCTCCCGGCGCTTCGAGATCGAGCGTGAGCGTCGTCCCCGGCGGGAGCTCGCGGACCCCGCGGAAGACGGTGGCGGGGGCCACCGTCGTCCAGAACGTGAAGACCTGGTCGAGCCCCTCGGGGTCGATCGCCCTGGGAAACCCCGGAACCGCGAACAGCGACTTCACCTCGGAGGCGAACCAGAATCGTCCCGCGTGCTCGGCGTGATAGAGGGGGCGGACGCCGAGGCGGTCGCGCGCGGCGAAGAGGCGGCGCCGCCTCCGGTCCCAGATCGCGATCGCGAACTGTCCGTTCCACCGCTCGACCGCGCGCTCTCCCCACTCCTCGTACGAGTGGAGCAGCGTCTCGGTGTCGGATCGCGTGCGAAACCGGTGCCCCTTCGATTCCAGCTCGGCGCGGAGCTCGACGTAGTTGTACACCTCGCCGTTGAAGACGACCCAGAGCGTCCCGTCCTCGTTCGTCAGCGGCTGCTGCCCGGTCGCGATGTCGATGATCGAGAGCCGCGCGTGGGCGAGCCCGGCGGTCCCGTCCCGGTAGGTCCCGAACTCGTCGGGCCCGCGGTGGGCCACGGCCCCCGCCATGCGCCGGAGCAGCGAGGGATCCGGGGCGGGCAGGTCGGCGACGCTGACGAATCCCGCGATGCCGCACATGGGCCGGTCGCGGCCTCCCGGCGCGGACGCGCCTCCCGGAACCGCTCCGCCTACGCCCCCGACTTGCGGGCGACGAAGCGGGCCAGGTTGGCCACCGTGTCGAGGTTCTCCGGGACCAGCTCCTCGTCGAGCACCTGGATCCCGTATCGCTGCTCGAGGTGGCCGATGACCTCCAGCACTCCGGTCGAATCGACGATCCCGCGATCCATGAGGGAATCCTCGTCCCCCAGGCTCGGGTCGTCCTTCCCGAAAAGGAAGTTCTGCACGACGTACGCGCGCAGATCCCTTCGAAGCGAGTCCATGCGTTCTTCCTCGATCGCCGCCGCCCTTCCGGCGGACCCGGCTAGCCCTCGGACCGCCGCAGCTCGGGAACCGGCTCGACGAGCAGCGGAGGCAGGTGGAGATAGCGCGTCGTGCGCCGCTTCGACTCGATGTCCCTGTAGACCTGCTCGACCTGCGCCGCCGAGAGCCCGACCATCGCCGCCGCGTCCGCCGCCGGCACTCCGTGGTTGCGCGCCCACAGGCACAGGTCCATCTGGCCGTACGGCAGCGCGAAGTAGAACTCCTCCTGAGTCTGGGGCATGGAGTACGTGTCGGTCGTCGGCGGGCGCGTGCGGATCGACTCCGGCACTCCCAGGGCTTCCGCGAGGGCGTAGACCTGCGTCTTGTAGAGGTGCGCGATCGGTTTCACGTCGGCGAGCCCGTCGCCCCCCTTCACGAAGAACCCCTGGTCGTACTCGAGGCGGTTCGGCGTGCCGGCCACCGCGAAATGGTACCGCTCCGCGTGGAAATACTCCGTCAGCTTCCGGGCGCGTTGCTTCATGTTCGAGGCCGCCACGACCTGCAGGTATGCGCCGATCGGGAGCCTCGCCGATCGAGTCTCGCCCTCCGGGGACAGCGCGACGACGCGGAACACGTTGACGCGGGCCCGCTCGGCGAGGGGCGGCAGGACGATTTTCGATCTCCATCCCGGACCGAAGTCCGGCAGAACCGTCCGGATCGCCTCGTCGCGGTACCGGTAGCATCCGAGCGCCTCGAGAGCCGGGCCGAGATCCACCGTCTCCGTCCGGATGCCGAGCCCCGACGCCAGCTCGGACGCGAGCGCCAGGCTCTCGGGCGAGGAGTCGCGCTCGGGCAGGAACAGCCCGATCACGCGGTCGGGGCCGAGCGCGCGGACCGAGAGCGCCGCCACGACGGAGCTGTCGATGCCTCCCGACATGCCGACGACGATCCCGCGGCGCTTCAGGTCCTCGAGGACGATCCTGCGGAGCGACCGCGAGATCGACTCGACCGTCGCCTCGCAGTCCAGGTCTAGAACGTCCTTGCGAAGCATCGCGTCCTCCGTACGCGCAAAACGTCGGGAATCTAGGACTTCCCGGGAAGCACGTCAAGCCGGGAGGCCTCGTTCGTCGCGCTCGCGCCGCACGTTTCCGTCCGAAGAACCTCCTTGAGAATCTTCCCGGACGGGTTCTTCGGCAAGTCGGCCCGAACCTCGATCACCTTGGGAACCTTGAAGGCAGGCAACCGGCGGCTGCAGAATTCCTCCAGATCGGTCTCGCGGGCCCGCGTCCCCGCGCGCAACACGACGAAGGCCTTGATCGCCTCCCCGAGCACCTCGTCCGGGATGCCGATCACGGCGACCTCATGAACTTCCGGGTGCTCGAGGAGCGCTTCCTCGATCTCCTTCGGGTGGATTCGATGCCCCCCCGACTTCACCATGTCCCGCTTGCGGCCCGCGACGAACAGAAACCCGTCCTCATCCGCCCAGCCGAGGTCTCCCGTGCGGAATCCGGAGCCGTCCAGGACCTTCTCGGTCTCGACCGGGTCGGCCCAGTAACCCTCCATGATGTTGGATCCGCGAGCGACGATCTCGCCGACCTCCCCCGGCGCCGCCGGGGAGCCGTCGTCCCGCAGCACGCGAAGGTCCACGTTCGGAATCGGCCTGCCGATCGATCCGATCTTGCCCGGCAGCGCCTCGGGATCGAGATACGACAGGCGGGCGGAGGCCTCCGTGGCGCCGTACATGATGAACACTTTCCGGCCGGGGAGCGCCTCGACGAGGCGGCGAATCAGCTCCGGGGCCATCGGACCTCCGGCCTGCGTGACGTAGCGCAGGCGAGGCAGGTCGCGCCGCGCGAAGTTCGTCCGGTTGAGCAGGATGGCGAAGGTCGAGGGCACTCCCGAGAATCCAGTCGCTTCCTCGCGCGCGAGCGTGTCGACCGCGACCTGCGGGAACAGGAACCGGTTCTCGATCACGATCGAGGCGCCGACGCGGATGTGCGTGTTGAGCAGGGACTTCCCGTAGACGTAGTAGAAGGGAAGGACGACCAGGACCCGGTCGTCCTCCGTCAGCTCCAGGTACTCGACGATGCTGTTCGTGTTCGCGGCGATGTTCAGGTGCGTCAGGACGGCACCTCGGGGTTTCCCCGTGCTGCCGGAGGTGTAGACGATCGCCGCGCAATCCAGGTCGATGCGACGGACGCCTGGAGGGCTGCCGCCCGGCTCCACGTCGGATTCCTCGATGCCGGCGGAGTCGACGTGCGCCGGGACCTCTTCCGGCACCCCTCCCCGGCCCGCCAGCAGGATGCGCAGGTCCGGAAGCCCTCCGAGGGCATGGCCGACGACCTCCCCGAACCGGGGTCCCACGATGAGCGCGGATGCGCCGCAGTCCCGTAGCAGCTCCTGGAGCGTGCGCGCGTCCCCCGCCGTGTTGAGAGACACGACGATCCCACCCGCCTTCAGGATCGCGTAGTACGCCTCGACGTAGAGCACCGAGTTCTGTGCAAGAAGGCCGACCCGATCGCCAGGTCGCACTCCGCGTCGGACGAGCAACCGGGCGATGCGGTTCGAGGCGGACTCGATGTCGCCGTAAGACCTTCGCTCCGATTCGTGGACGACCGCCGGCGCATCGGGGCGCGCATCGGCCGACAGGTGCAGGAAGTCGTGGACGAGATGTGGGACGCGCCGTCGATTCATGCACCGCCCCCCGCGACCGCGCCGGACCCGGCGCGCTCCGGGCCCACGAGTATAAGCCCGGACGTCCGCAACCCCGGTCGCCCGGCCGGTCAATCCACCAGCTTGTTCTTGCTCCAGCGCGGGCTCTTGATCTCGTACTTCGCGACCTTGTAGTTCATCACGCGGGAGGAGATCCCGAGGAACCGTGCGGCGTCCTTCTGCACCCAGTTGTTGACGCGGAGCGCCTCGAGGATCGCCTGCTTCTCGAGATCGTCCAGGCTGATCCCGCTGGGAGGAAGCCGCAGGTTCAACGCGACGCTCCCCTCCGAGGCGGGGGCCCCCCCCGGCGGGACCAGGTTCAGGTCCTCCTCGGAGATGAACTTGTCCTCGCACATCAGAACGGAGCGCTCGACCGTGTTCTCCAGCTCGCGGATGTTCCCGGGCCAGGCGTGCCGCTTCAGGGCGCGCACGGCCGAGGGCTCCAGGCCCCGCACGTCCTTCTTCAGGTCGGCGGCGAAGCGCTGGATGAAGTGGCTCGCGAGCGGGACGATGTCCTCCTTGCGGTCCCTGAGGGCCGGGACCTTGACGCTGACGACGTTGAGCCGGTAGTAGAGGTCCTCGCGGAAGTCGCCCGTGCGAACGCTCTCCTCGAGATTCTTGTTCGTCGCCGCGATCAGGCGGACGTCCACCTTGATCGTCCGAGACCCCCCGAGCCTCTCGAACTCCCGCTCCTGCAGGACCCGAAGGACCTTGGCCTGCGTGGACGGGCTCATGTTCCCGATCTCGTCGAGGAACAGCGTCCCCTCGTTCGCGAGCTCGAACCGGCCGATGCGCTGCCGGTCCGCCCCCGTGAACGCGCCGCGCTCGTGGCCGAAGAGCTCGGACTCGAGCAGGTTCTCGTGGAGCGCCGCGCAGTTCATCTTCACGAACGGCCGGTCGGCCCGGCTCGAGTTCCGGTGGAGAGCCTCCGCGACCAGCTCCTTCCCGACCCCGGTCTCGCCGAGGATGATCACGGTCGCATTCGAGCGCGCGACCTTCTCGATCGTCCGGAAGACGTCGCGCATCTGCGGGCTCTCTCCGACGATGTTCTCGAAGCGCGGGATGATCGTCTCCCGGTCGTAGGCCTGGAGCCGCGCGAGGAGGCGCCGGTGCTCGAGCGCCCGCTCGACCTTCATCTCCAGCTCCTCGAGGTCGAACGGCTTCAGCGCGTAGTCGAACGCCCCTGCGCGCATCGCCTCGACGGCCGATTCGACCGTGCCGTAGGCCGTCATGACGACCGCGACGGTCCCCTCGTTCAACATCTTGCAGCGCTTGAGGACCTCGAGGCCGCTCCGGTCCGGCATCTTGTAATCGGTGAGGAGAACGTCGAACACCTCCTCCTCGAGCCTCGTGATCGCTTCGCCGGCGTCCGACGCCTCGCAGACCTGCCAATCTCGGTCCCGGAAGGCCGTCGCGATCCCCTCCCGGAGCGTCGGCTCGTCCTCGGCGACCAGGATCTTCTTCATCGGCTCACCCTCCCGCCGGAGCCCCGACCAGGGGGATCCGGACGGTGAACGCCGCACCGGCGCCCGGCCGGCTCTCGACGTCGATCGATCCACGGTGGCTGTCCACGATCTTCTTGGCCATGGACAGACCGACCCCCGAACCGTTCTTCTTGGTCGTGAAGAACGGGTAGAAGAGCTTGTCCCGGACCTCCTCGGCGATTCCGGGGCCGGAGTCCTCGATCCTCACCGTCACGTAGTGCTCGAAGGATTGCCAGGGGTCGGCGCGCTCGCTCCCGGCCGGGCTGTACGGGATGCTGGCGGCCGCCGGCGCCTTCGTGCGGGACGTGAGGACCCGGAGCACGCCTTCTTCCCCCATCGCCTCCATCGCGTTGAGGAAGATGTTCTCGAACACCTGGCGCAGCTGGCCGCGGTCCATCAGAAGCGGAGGGATGCCCGGAGCGAACTCGCGCTCGATGCGGACGCCGGGGCGGCCCCGACGGCTCGACGCGACCTGGAGCGCCTCGTCGAGCAAGGGCTCGATCCGGGCGGGCGCCGTGGCCAGCGCGACGGGGCGCACGAACTCCAGGCTGGAGGTGATCGTGCGATTCAGGCGCTTCACCTCGGCGACGATCTTGTCGAGGAGGTCCTTCGCGCCGGAATCCGCCGCGATCCGCCGCTTGAGCAGCGAGCAGGAAACCTCGATCGCGGCGAGGGGGTTCCGGATCTCGTGCGCGAGGTTGGCCGACATCTGGCCGAGCGCGGCGAGGCGGTCCCGCAGCCGCTCCTGCTCCTCCTTGTGCTCGACGTGCGTGAGGTCCTTGAAGAACACGGCTGCGCCCGCGGGCCGGCCGTCGTCGCCGGGGACGAGGGACAGGGTGAAGCCGATCGTCTTCGACGCGCTCGCCCCGAGACGGATGTCGATCTCCGCCCGGTTCGGAAGGCTCGACATGACGAACGATTCGCGGAGCATCCGCGCGAACTGCGGCTCCGAGGCGAGGGCCGCCTCGATCGGGACCCCGCGCCCGGGGATCTCCGGGAGATCGAGGATCTGGCGCGCCAGCTCGTTCATCATGACCAGCTTCCCGTCCCGGTCCACGGCGAGGATCCCGCAGCGCATCCCCCCGACGAGCGCGCGGTAGAACACCTCGTCGCCTTCGCGCGAGCCGCTCGCTCCCCGGCGGTCGAGACCGCCGCTCGTGGATGCCACGACCCCTCCCGCGCGCACCGGGCCCCACTCCCGCCCGGGTGCCCGACCCGATCCGTTACGAAGTTGGAATCTAGGTCCCGGCCAGGCCGGAGGCAACCCGGCCACCGCCCAGGGTTTCGCATCGGGACGGCGCCCGGGGATCAGCTTCCCTGGAGGGAGCCGGCCGGCCAGGGCTCCGTCAGGCCGGTCAGCGGATCGAGGTTGGAATCGAGGAGCACGGCCCCGTCGCCGAACCGGAGCGGGAAGGTCCCGAGGTCCTTCACCCGGAAGCGCAGGCTCACGAGCGTCCTCGTCGTGGTCGTGCCCACCGCGGGAGTCGTCCCCGTGAGGCTGACCCCGACGACGACGAGGCCCGAGGAGCCCTCGGGCTCCTCGACCGTGTAGTTCACGGCCCCGCCGCTCTGCTCGAGCAGGGTCCCCGCGGCATAGCTCACGTACTCGACGTACGCGGGCTCGAAATGGACATCGAACGCCGCGGCCCACACCCCGTCCTGGCCGGTGACGTCGATCCGGACGACGACCTCGTCCCCGTCGCTCCCGCCCGACGCCATGGACACGGTGTGCTCGCCGGGGCTCGGCTGCTCCGCGACGAAGCTCGCGGCGATTGTCGTCGGCTCGACGACGACGCCGGCGGTGGACCCGCCGCTGCCGCCGCACGCCACGGACACGGCCGCCAGCGCGAAGCAGATCCACGCGACGATCGCTTTCATGCGCGCCCCCCGATGTCTTCGTCCGTCACTGCAGATCGGACGGACAGGACTCCAGGGTCCACGCGTTCCCGGACCAGCAGAGCCCGAAGTTCGCCGCGATGTAGGAGAGGTCCTCCCCGTCGATCCAGCCGTCGCCGTTCAGGTCTCCGTCCGGATCGTAGGCGGAGTCGCCGATCCGCAGGGAGTGCAGCTTCGAGATCCACGCCGTGTCCTTGCCGTCGAGCCGATCGAGCGTCGTCTCGTCACCGTCGTTCACGTCGAACCGCTCGGGGTCGATCCGGACCTCGAGCGCGAGTGTCTCGGCGTACACCGTGTCGGGGTTCTCGATCGTCAGCCGGTGGAATCCGACCGCGGCGGGCTGAACCCCCTCGGTCGTCGGATCGATGGTCGCCGCCGCCTGGATCTCGCCGCAGGACACGGCCCGCACTTCGGACAGCGTGATCGTGTCCGAGTCCGCCGCGTCGACGTCGACCGCGACTCCCGTCTGGAAGTTCGTCCCGAGAATCTGCATCGTGTACTGGGAGCCCTGCATCCCGGGCGTGACCGACGTGATCTCGGGTCTCGGCCATCCGGAGACCTCGTTGGAGTAGTCCGGGGACTCACCGACCGAGTTGTAGGCCTTTACGGCGAGGTACCAGGTCGTGCAGTTCCCGAGGCCGGAGATGGCGGCCGTCGTTACGTTTCCGACATCCAGGGAGGCGGTGTACTGGCGGGAGGCGGTGCCGTAGTAGACGCGGTAGCCGGACGCGCCTGCGGCGGGGTCCCAGGTCAGGCCAATCGATCCCGCCCAGGACGGAACGGCCGCCCCGGCAATCGCCAGCCCGATCACGGCCAACCGGCAAATTCCACGGATCCTCATCCCGGTCCCCCTATGCAAACCGGCACAGGAGCCAGTTGGAAAGGCAAGGCCGGTGCCATGCTGACCGAGCGGGCGCCACATGAGCGGAGGGCGCCAACGTGTTGATTTGGCGGCGCTTGAAGCATCCCGTTGCGCCAGGGCCGTGCGCGTGGCGCTTCCGGCAAACCAGGAGCGTTTACGGAACGGAAATATTTTCGCTTTGCATGTAATTCTGGGTAGTCGGCGCCTCTCGTGTCGCCAGGAGATCGGGGGGTACGCGCAGCAAGGCAACCGAACCCCGCGACGATCGGAGGGCGAGACCAGGCCGTCCCGTCCGCGCCACGACGGGCGGGCGCTGCCTCCTCATGTATATTTCGAGCGCGGACTGGTCGATCCGGCGTTGCGTCGCCGACCCAAGGGGGAACGGAGAAGCGTGGTCAATGCACTGAGCGTCGACGTGGAGGAGTACTTCCAGGTCTCGGCGTTCGACGGGATCGTCAGCCGCGAGGACTGGGATGGGATGGAAAGCCGGGTGGCGGGGAGCACCGCCAGGCTTCTTGGGCTGCTGGCGGAATATGGAGTCCGTGCGACGTTTTTCGTGCTCGGGTGGGTCGCGAAGCGGGACCCGGCGCTCGTACGAAGGATCGCCGACGCTGGCCACGAGGTCGCGTGCCACGGCCTCAACCATCGCCTGGTCTACGACCGGAGCCCGGAGCAGTTCCGGATCGAAGTCGACATGGCCCGTAGGATCCTGCAGGATGCCTCCGGGCAGCCCGTCACCGGGCATCGCGCAGCCTCGTTCTCCATCACGAGAAGAAGCCTCTGGGCCCTGGACGTCCTGGCCGAAGTCGGATTCGAGTACGACTCCAGCATCTTCCCGGTGATCCACGACCGGTACGGCATCCCGGGGGCCCCGCGAAATCTCTATCGTGTCGAACTGCGGGGGGGCGCGAGTCTCATCGAGGCCCCCCCGTCCACTCTCCGCCTCGGGCCGATCGTTCTGCCGGTGGCCGGCGGAGGTTACTTCCGGCTGTATCCAAGGCGTTTCACGCGGTGGGCGATCGGGCGTCTTAATCGCACGGAGCGTATGCCCGCCGTTGTCTATGTGCATCCCTGGGAGTTCGACCCGGACCAGCCGAGATTCCGAGGCGTGCCCCGACTCCGCTCGGCACGCCATTATGTCAACATCGGAAAGACGCTTGACAGACTCTCCTTCCTTCTGACCTCGTTTCGGTTCGACACCCTGGGTTCCATTCTTGGGGCCGCCGGCCCGCTGCCGGTCGAGCGAATCGAGCGAACATGAGAGTCCTGCACGTCATCGACAGCGGAGGGCTTTACGGCGCCGAAACGATGATCCTCTCCCTGATGTCGGAGCAGGCTAGGCTGGGCCTCCAGCCGACGCTTGCGAGCATCGGCGCGACGGGCGAGCCGGAGAAGCCGATCGAGCGAGAGGCGCGTCAGCGAGGGCTGTCCGTCACGGCGTTCCGGATGCGCCCGGGACCCAACTTGCCGGGCGCCGCGAGGATCTTGTCGTTCGCCCGCAAGAACGGCACGAGTCTCCTCCACTGTCACGGGTATAAGGCTGACATCCTGTTCGGGTTCGTGCCGAGGTGGCTCCGCCCTTTTCCGCTGGTGGGAACGGTTCACGGCTGGACGTGGTCTTCGGGGTGGGCGAGGATGCGCCTATACACAATTCTCGATGGCTGGAGCCTTCGCCGCTTCGACGCGGTCGTTCTCGTGGACGCCGCGATGTCGCGTCACCGCTGCATACGGGCGCTGGGTCGCGCAGCCGTGCACGTCGTGCCCAACGGGATCCCTCGTCGGGATCAGGTCGGCGGGATGGCGCCGCCGGATGAGGACGTCGTCCGGTTCTGCCGCGAGAGCTTCGTGGTGGGAGGAATAGGCCGCCTATCGCGAGAGAAGGGGTTCGACGTCCTGCTGCGCGCGATAGCGGCCCTGGCACCCGGGATGCCGGACCTGCGCTGTCTGATTCTCGGCGAGGGGCGCGAGCGAGGCTCCCTCGACACGCTGACGGCCGAGATGGGCATCCGCGACCGGGTCTTTTTCGCAGGGTACCGGGAGCACGCCCGGCGGCTTCTTCCTCTGCTGTCCGTTCTCGCCATTCCGTCGCGCAGCGAGGGGCTGCCGATCCTGCTTCTGGAGGCGATGCGAGAGGGGATTCCGATCATCGCGGCGAGGGTCGGGGGGATGCCCGCCGCTCTTGACGCCGGCCTGGGGGGCATGATCTTCGAGCCGGAAGACGTGGACTCGTTGGCCGGCGCGCTGCTCGACATTCGGCGCGACCCTGCGGCAGCGAGGCGGCGCGTGGAGCACGCACGGGCCGCGGCGGAGGCGCGCTTCGGGGTGACCGCCATGGTCCGAAGTTACGCCGAGATCTACGAGAGCATGCTTTCGCGGGGGGGCGGATCCTGATTCGCGAGAGGAACCGGATGTTGATTCGTCTTCTGTGCGTCATCGATCGTCTCGGAGTCGGGGGGACCGAGAGGCAGCTGGTCGAGCTACTTCAAGGGTTGGATCGAACCCGCGTCCTTCCCCACCTGTGTACGCTCAAGCCGGCACAGGTGGCGTCCTACAAGATCAACGTTCCGACTCTGAATCTCGAGTTCCAGACGTTCTCGTCCCTGCGGCTGATTCCCGCGCTCGCCAGGCTCTCGCGATTCGTGTCGGAGCACGGGATCAACTTGACACACACTTTTTTCCAGGATCCCTTCCTGCTGGCGGCCCTTCTCAAGCCGATCTGCAGGTACGGCCTCGTCGGATCTTTCCGGGACCTCGGCTTTTGGCGAACGCCCCTGGAGTCGCGCAAGATGCGCCTCGCGTATCCCTTTTTCGATGGGTTCGTCGCCAACTCCCGGGCTGTCGCGGACCATTTCATTGCGACCGACCGTATCCCACCGGAGAAGATCGAGGTCATCCACAACGGATTCAACTTCTCGGCATTGGAGAGGACGCCTGCAGTTTCCCTCCCTTCGGCGGACAGGCCCATCGTCGGGATCGTCGCGAACCTCAATCGACCCGTCAAGAGAGTGGAGGACTTCCTGCGAGCGGCCGCGCTCGTCCACTCGCAACGTCCTCACGCGCGCTACGTCGTTGTCGGAAGTGGCCACCTCCAATCGGACATGTGCCGCTTGTCCACGGCACTAGGCCTGGGGGAATCGATCCGCTTCGCCGGACACGCGGACGACCCGTTAAAGCACGTCCGCGCATTCTCCGTCGGCGTGATCACGTCGGAAACCGAGGGATTTTGCAACGCGATCCTCGAGTACATGGCTTGTGGCGTCCCGGTCGTCGCCTCGGACGCCGGAGGAAACCCGGAGATGATCGAGGATGGCGTCAACGGTTTCCTGGTGCCTACGGGCCACCCCGAGAAGTTCGCGGACAGGATCTGCCGATTGTTGGACGACGAGAGGATGTCGAGCGAGATGGGATCGCGCAACCGCGCCAAGATCA
>ERZ1649853.506-NODE-506-length-16512-cov-6.714164_pt1 | contig 16512 bp, 14 predicted proteins | sample MGYA00575353_ERZ1649853 | MGnify/ENA primary metagenome ERZ1649853 (study PRJEB40853, sample SAMN11349654) | freshwater sediment metagenome | isolation source: river sediment | host: Sediment | place: India: Okhla Barrage, New Delhi | collected 2017-02-21 ...
TACAAGCTGCGCGAGAAGGACCGCCCCTTCGCCAAGTACGAGCTGCTGGCCAACATGAGCAAGCCGCCCGAGATCAAGTACAAGGACCTCCGCTCCATCGTGGACACGCGGATCATGTACAACCTGGTCCCGTTCCAGGCCCGGGTGGATTACGTCAAGATCTCCGAGCAGCAGGTCCTGGTGCCGGTGACGCTGCGCATCCTCAACGGCGACATCAGCTTCAAGGAGCGCTCGTTCGGCGTGTCCCGCGGCACGGTGAACATCTACGGCATCGTGACCACGGTGAGCGGCAACTTCGTCCAGGAGTTCGAGGACGACATCGTCCGCGACGCCAAGACCGACGAGCTGAAGGCCATTCAGCAGGACCACTCCTCATACCAGAAGCTGGTCCTGCTGGCCCCCGGGCTCTACAAGCTGGGCCTCGTGGTGAAGGACCTGGAGAGCGGGCGCATCGGCATGCAGGAGCTGCGCCTCAACGTGCCCAGCTACCAGCCGGCCCAGTTGAACAGCTCCTCGATGATCATCGCCCGGCAGGTGCAGAAGATCACCGACCCCGATTCCGACATCGGGCAGTTCGTGCTGGGCGACGTGAAGATCATCCCCGAGTTCGAGAAGCGGTTCCAGGTGCGCGACCCCATGTGGGTGTACATGCAGGTGTACAGCATGGGCATCGACCAGAACCGCCTCCAGCCCGACATCGAGCTGGAATACGTCGTGGAGCGCGACGGCACGGAGTTCGTCCGGTTCCAGGACCTGGCCGGCGAAACCTTCAAGTTCGTCTCCGGCGACCGCATCGTCATCACCGGCCGCCTGCCGCTCCAGCGGTTCATCCCCGGACATTACATGCTCCGGATCCGGATCCACGACCGGATCTCCGGGCAGGACATGGAACGGACCGAACGGTTCGAGGTCACGTCCTGACCGCCGGAGGCACCCGGCGACATTCCCTAACGTGACGGGCTGTCGGCCACCGTCCGTCGGACCATCCGGCGGACGGCATGACCGACATCCCGGGAGGCGACACGAGCCATGAGCGCCCGAAAGAAACAACCGCGGCCCGATCCGGCCGCCCCGGCGGCGGCGGCGCCCGTCAACCTGAAGCCGGTGTCCGGCGAGGTACCCGAAGTGAAGGTGGTGGACCGCCGCTTCTGGGCGCAGCATCCGGACGGGGCGGCCGGCGACGAGCCGCTGCCGGAACTCGATCTCAAGCCCACCTACCTTCATGAGCTGGAAGCCCGGCTGGCCGAGGTCAAGGCCCGGCACGCCGAGAGCGTCGAGGAGTTCCGCGCGGAGACCCGGCGCATCCAGGAGCGGCTCAGCCGTGAGATGGAACGGAGGCTCGAAGAGGAGAAGGGGAAAATCCTGCTGGAGTTCGTTGACGTGCTGGACTCGCTGGACCTGGCGGCCGGTCACGCCCAGGACCAGGCCGGCGCCGAGGCCATCCGCCAGGGAATCGAGCTGGTCCGGGACGGTCTCCGGCGCAAGCTGGAGCGACTCGGCCTCGAGCCCGTGGGCGCGCCGGGTGAACGGTTCGATCCGAACATCCACGAGGCGATCGGGGTGCGGACAGTGGCGGACGCCGCCGCCGATGACACCGTCGTGGCCGTCCACCAGGCGGGGTATCGCCTGGGTGACCGGCTCGTGCGGCCCGCCCGGGTGGAAGTGGGACGGTACTCCGGCGCCACGCCGGCCTCCTGACGCCCAATCCCGCGCCGGCGCCTCCCCCCGCTCATTCCGGCGGCTGCTGCCGACGGAGCTTGGCCGTCAGACGCTCCAGGCGGCCGGCCAGGCGTTCCCGGAGCCCGTCGGCATCCGACCGGCGCCGAACCTGTTCCAGATACCTCTCGCAGTGCGCGGCGGCTTGCGCGTAATCCCGAAGCTCGTGCTCCTCGTGAATGAGCACGAGCTCAAAGCAATCCGCCGCCTGGTCCGGCCGGTGCTCGCTCAGGTGCAGCGCCAGCCGGTAGGCGGCTTCCAGCTCGCCGGCCCGCTTGCAGAGCCGGGCCAGGGTGATCCCCAGGCCGGCGTGATGTCGGCCCGCCTCCTCGAGCGCCTCGCCATGGACTTCCCGCAGGCGGCGGAACTCCTCCAGACGGCCGCGCTGGAGCTGGGCCCGCAACAGACATTCCAGCGCCCGCGGATCGCGGGGCAGCTCCACCGACAACCTGATGTTGAGCGCTCCGATCAGCGCGGCCATGCCCACGAGGTCCAGCCGGTTGTGGTGAATCACCCCCTCCAGCGGCGCCGGATCGCGCTGGCGCAAATAGCGGAAGTACAGGTCCGGGATCTCCCAGCCGGGCAGGTCGCCCTCCCGCTGGAAGCGCAGCGCCGCCTGTTCCAGATTCTGCAGGGTGCAGCTCCCGATGAGGGGCCGCCAGTACCGCCGGGACGGGTGGAGGAGATCCAGCACCGGCAGCTCCCGCAGCCGCATGCCGTTCAGGACCAGGCGCGTCTGCAGGAGCGGCATGTCGTACGTCTTGCCGTTGAAACAGACGATGAGGTCGTGCGCCGCCAGCTCCGCCGCGATCCGCTCCAGGAACGGTCGTTCCCACCGCGGGTCCGGCAGGAAGTACTGGCGCACATCCAGCTCCCCGTCCTGCCAGTCGGCCAGGCCCATGAGAAAAATATGGGTGCCCGTGCCGCCCGCCAGGCCGGTGGTCTCGGTGTCCAGCAGGAGCGGGCGGCCGGCGTAGCCCGTCTCGGGTCCGTCGAGCCCGGCCAGCCGGAGCAGATTGCCGCTGATGGGCCAGCCGGCCGCCAGTGGCACGTCGCCATGGCGATGCGCCAGCGGGTAGCGCGTGATCCGGGGCGCCAGGTCCGGCGCGGCGTCCCCGGCCGCGCCCGCCTCGGGCACGGCGGACGGAAGCGGACTCGGCCGGCCGGTCAACAGATGGCGGAGCCTGTCTTTCCGATCCATGGGACAGAGTATACCGACAGCGCTTCCCGATTGGAAGCGCCGTCGATTTTCCATGCTTTCCAGCTATTCGCAACATCCCGCACAAAATCGTGTTACAATGTGCCCGAATTCCGGCAGGAGATCGGCTATGGCAACACACCCGACGGCCAGACCGGTGAAGCAAGCGGGCAAGAAGCAAGTGAAAGCTGCTCGTCCTGCCAAGAAACAGGAGAAGCCCAAGAAGCTGCCGCCGGTGAAACCGGCGGTGGCCGTGAAAAAGTCCCAACCGGCCAAACCGGCAGCGACCGCGAAAAAGGCCGCTCCGGTTGGCAAGAAAACGGCGCCGCCCAAAAAGAGCCAGCCGGCCAAACCGGCGGCGACCGCGAAAAAGGCCGCTCCGGTTGGCAAGAAGACGGCGCCGCCCAAGAAAAGTCAGCCGGCGAAACCGGCGGCGATGGTGAAGAAGGCCGTTCCGCCTCTCAAGAAGGCGGCACCGCCCAAGAACAGTCAGCCGGCGAAACCGGCGGCGCCCGCGAAAAAGGCCGCTCCGGTTGGCAAGAAGCCGGCGCCGTCCAAGACGCGCCAGCCGGCGAAACCGGCGGCGATCGGGAAGAAGGTCGCCCCGGCCGCCCAGAAAGCGGCGCCGCCCAAGAAGAGCCCGCCGGTAAAACCGGCGGCAGCCGCCAAGACCCCGCCACCCCGGCCGGATCCGTCGCCGAAAACGGCGGGGACCAAGAAGCCGGTCGCGGCCACAGCCGGCAAGCCGAAAAAACTCAAGAAGAGCCAGTCTATGGAACAAGTGGAAAAACCGAAGAAAACCCCCGCAGTCAAGGCCCCCAAACCGCCCCGGCTCACCGATGCCGAGAAGAAGAGCCAAGCCATCATGACGGAGTGGCGAAACGCCACCGCCGAAGTCGCCGAAGACGATTACACGCCGTACCTCATCATCGGCGTCTTCAACGAGGACGACCTGATCAGCCACCCCGTGTTCGGCAAGGGGAAAGTGGTCCAGATCACCGGCATCGGCAAGATGGAAGTGCTGTTTGCCGACGGCGTCCGCCGGTTGATCTTCAACCGTCGAACCTGATCCAGTGGTACAACCGGCCGGCGTCATCCCCCTGCCGGCGGTATGAGAAGAACAATGCGCCCCAGCAGCAGGTGCACAGGACGGCGGTGTCCGTGTGTTGGGGCGGCACGCCGGCTTGCCGGAGGGCCGCCGCCACACAGGCGCGCAGGTTCAGGTGCGCCCGGTCGTTCACCCGCCGGATGACCGAGCCGGTGAACTGCGCGGCGAACCGGTCGGCCAGGTCGTCCCCCACGGCGTAGCAGCACGCCTGGATGCCCGGTCCGATGGCCGCGCGGATGTCCGCCGGGTCACACCCCCAGTCGCCGACCATCCGCCGCACGACCGCTCCGCAGATATCGGCGGCGGTTCCCCGCCAGCCGGAATGGATCGCCGCCGTCACCCGGCGGACGGGATCGACCAGGAGCACCGGCAGGCAGTCGGCGGTCTGGACGACCAGGGTGAGCCCGGCGGCGTCGGTGACGAGGGCGTCGCCCGCCGGGAGCGCATCGTCGCGGAGCGGCGTCCCGCGCTCGTCCAGCACCGTCCCCGCCGCCGGCCGCGACACCCGGACCACCCGGGCGGAGTGCACCTGCTGCAGGGCCGCCCAATCGGCCCCCGCCGCCGCCCAGCCCGCCGTGCCGCCCCGCCGGGTGCCGAAGCCGTGTCGCACAGGCAAATCCCGAAAGAGTGTTGATTTCAAAAAGAGGCTGCTGTTAGTATAGTCGAAGTAATATGGCATTGCCCGTGGTGACCGACCCGGTGGACCTTGATGTCACATGAGTCATTATAGCCGCCAGCCTGCTTCCGCCTCAACAGGGACGGCGGCGCGCCGGTTCGCCGCGCGGCGATGAGTCCCGGCGCCAACACTCGCCAAGGAGTTCCGCATGTCCATCGAAGATCAGTTGCGCGTCAGTCCCGACGCCCTCCGTTTCCGGTTCAACGGCCACCAGTTCCCGTGGAACTCCACCCAGGACCAGCCCCCCTGCACCACCATCATCGGCCAGGAACGGGCGCTCCGGGCCATCCGGCTGGGCCTGGAGATGAAGAGCATCGGCTACAACGTCTTCGTCACCGGTCTGTCGGGCACCGGCAAGATGACCACCATCCAGTCGCTGCTGGCCGAGATCGACCGCTCCGGCCGGATCCCGGACGACCTGTGCTACGTCCACAACTTCCGCCACCCCGATTCCCCGCGCTGCCTCCACCTGCCGGCCGGCCACGGCAAGCTGCTGGAAAAGGAGATGAGCCGGCTGGTGGAATACTGCCTGGAGCACGTGCCGGAGATCCTCGAGAGCGACCAGTTCAAGAAGGAGCTGGACGGGCTGATGGAGCGCGCCCACGCCCGCGAGAAAGAGCTGATCCGCGGCTTTGAGAAAAAGGTGAACGAACGCAGCTTCGCGCTGGTCCAGGTCCAGTACGGCACCATCCAGCGCCCCGAGCTGATGCCGGTCATCGACGACAAGCCCGTGGCCATGGCCCAGCTGGAGCAGCAGGCCGACCAGGAGGAATATCCCCCCGCCGAATTCGAGCGGATCAAGGCGGTGCACAAGGAGCTGGCCCAGGAGATGGGCGAGCTGAGCAAGCAGCTCAAGGCGCTGCAGAAGGAGGTCATCGAGACCCAGAGCAACCTGGTCCGCGGCACGGTCCAGCCGTTCGTCGACGAGATCATCGGCGAGATCCGCACCCGCTTCCCCTGGGACGAGGTGAAAGAATTCCTGGCCGATGTGCAGGCCGACATCCTCGACCGGATCGAGATCTTCAAGGAGAAGCAGGAGGACAAATCGAACATCCTGAGCTTCCTCTCCGCGCCGAAGGAATCCGGCAACCCGTACCTGCCGTACATGATCAACGTGATCATCGACAACTCCGACCTCACCGGCGCCCCCATCATCATCGAGACCGTGCCCAGCTACCGCAACATCTTCGGCACCATCGAGAAGAGCGTCGAGCGCTCCGGCGCCATCCGGACGGATTTCATGCAGATCCGGGCCGGCTCCCTCCTGCGGGCCAACGGCGGCTATCTCGTGCTCAACGCGCGCGACGCCCTGATGGAGCCCGAGGTGTACAAGAACATGAAGCGGGCCCTCAAGTACAACAAGGTGTCCATCCAGAGCTTCGATCCGTACCCGCTGCTCGCGTCTTTCTACCTCACGCCCGAACCCATCGACATCGACGTCAAGATCGTCATGATCGGGGACCGCGAGCTCTACCACATGCTGTACCAGCTGGACGAGGACTTCCGGAAGATTTTCAAGATCCTGGCGGATTTCGACTCGGTGATGAACAACACCACCGCCAACATCAACTGTTTCATTTCGCTGATGAGCAAGATCATCGACGAAGAGGACCTGCTCCACTTCGACCGCGAGGGCATCCTGGCCGTCCTGGAGCAGGCGGTCCGCATGGCCGGCCGCCGCACCAAGCTGACCACCCGTTTTTCCGACGTGGCCGACCTCATGCGCGAGGCCAGCCACTGGGCCGGCCGCGACCACCAGCCGCAGGTCAGCCGGAAGCACGTGGAGAAGGCCTTCCAGGAGCGCATCTTCCGCAGCAATCTCCCCGAGGAGAAGCTGCAGGAGCTGATCGAGGACGGGATCATCCTCATCGACTCCGACGGCCGCCGGGTGGGCCAGGTGAACGGGCTGTCCGTCTATCAGCTGGGCTACTACTCGTTCGGCAAACCCAGCCGGATCACCGCCGAGGTGTCGGTGGGCGGCGACGGGGTGATCAACATCGAGCGGGAGGTGGGCCTGTCCGGCATGACCCACGACAAGGGCGTGTTCATCATCAGCCACCTGCTCCGCTCGCGCTACACCACCGACAAGCCGCTGAGCATGAACGCCTCCATCTGCTTCGAGCAGTCGTACGGCGGCGTCGACGGCGACAGCGCGTCGTCCACCGAGGTGTACGCGCTGCTCTCCGCCCTGAGCGACCTGCCCCTCCGCCAGGATCTGGCGGTGACCGGTTCCGTGAATCAGAAGGGGATGATCCAGCCGGTGGGAGGCATCAACGAGAAGATCGAGGGCTTCTTCGACATTTGCGCGGCGCGCGGGCTGACCGGCACCCAGGGCGTGCTCATCCCGGTCCAGAACGTCGAGGATCTGATGCTCCGGGAACCCATCGTCAACGCGGTCCGCGAGGCCAAATTCCACATCTATGCCATTGCCTCCGTCGACGAAGGCATCGAGCTGCTCACCGGCGTGGTCGCCGGTGCAGCGGACGCGCAGGGCAACTGGACGACCGGTTCGGTCAACGACCGCGTCAACCGCCGGCTGCAGGAGTTCGCCGACACGCTGAAGCAGTACAAGCAGTGATCCGACCGCCATCCCATCTGGAGGACATCCATGATCTGCACGTTCGACCAACTTTTCGACGCCGTCCGGAACCGGCCCCGGCGCACGCTGGCGGTTCCGTCCGCCGAGGGCGGCTCCATCGTGGAAGCCTGCGCCGAAGCTTGCCGGGCGGGCATCTGCGACACGATCCTCATCGGCGATCCGGCCAAGCTCGACGCCCTGCGGCAAACCCACGCCCGGGACTGCGACGGCTTGCGCATCGAGGCCGAGCCCGATCCGGACCGGGCGGTGGCCCGCGCGCTGGCCCTGGTGCGGGCGGGCGAGGCCAACCTGCTCATGAAGGGGAAGACCGACACCCCGACGCTGCTCAAGGCGGTCCTCGACGCCGACACGGGCCTGCGGACCGGCCGGGTGCTCAGCCACGTGGCCGTGGTGGCGATGCCCGCGTACCCCCGCCTGATGCTGTGGACCGACGGCGGCATCAACATCCGGCCCACCCTGGACGTGCGGCTGGACATGATCCGCAACGCCGCCGAATTCGCCGGCAAGCTCGGCGTGGCCGTTCCCAACGTCGCCCTGCTCTCGGCGATGGAGAAGGTCAATCCCAAGATGGAGGAGACGCTGGACTATGAGCGGATCCTGAAGCTGCACCAGAACACTCCCGTGGTGCCGGCGACCATCGAGGGGCCCATCGCCATGGACGTGGCCCTGAGCGCCGAGTCGGCCCGCATCAAGGAGATCGACAGCCGCATCGCCGGCGCCACCGACATCTTCGTGACCCCGGAAATCTCCGCCTGCAACATCGCCGTCAAGGCGCTGATCTACCTGGCCGGCGCCCAGGCCTCCGGCCTGGTGGTGGGCGCCCGCGTGCCCATCGTGCTGCTGAGCCGCAGCGACGACGCCGGGACCAAGCTCCGCTCCATCGCCCTCGGGGCGATCTGGGGCTGATGCACAACCACCGCGCGCACCCGATTATCCGAACCGAGAGGATCACCGATGAAAATTCTGACCATCAACCCCGGCGGCGTATCCACCAAGATCGCCCTCTACGAGGGACGCACCCAGCTCTGGACGGAGGACATCCAGCACGCCGAGGCGGAGCTGAAGGGGTTTGCCTCCGTGCTCGGCCAATTCGAGTTCCGGCTCGGCGTAGTCCGGGCCAAGCTGGCGGAGAAAGGCGTCGAACCGGGCCAGCTGGCGGCGTGCGTCGGCCGCGGCGGGCTGTTCAAGCCGCTGCACGCCGGCACCTACCGGGTCGACGCCGCCATGCTCGATGACATCCGGCAGGGGCGCACGAAGGCCGATCATCCGTCCAACCTGGGCGCGCTGCTGGCCGAGGCGATCGCCTCGCCGTTGGGGATTCCGGCGTTCATCGTCGATCCCGTGTCGGTGGACGAATTCGACGACGAAGCGCGGCTGACGGGTCTGCCCGGCCTGGAACGGCGCTCCCTCGTCCACGCCCTGAACGTGCGAGCCACCGCCTTCAAGGCCGCCGAGAAGCTGGGCCGCCGACTGGCCGATCTGAACCTCGTGGTCGCCCATCTCGGATCGGGCTTCAGCATCTGCCCCATCCGCGCCGGGCGGATCATCGACGTGAACAACGCCAACGACGGCGGCCCGTTCTCACCCCAGCGCACCGGCACGCTGCCGGTGACCCAACTCGTGGAGCTGGCCTACTCCGGCAAGTACCCCACGGCCAAGGCGCTGAACGACGCGCTGACCAAGAAGAGCGGCCTGCTGGCTCATTTGGGCACCCACGACCTGCGCGATGTGGAGCGCCGGATCGACGCCGGTGACGCGGCCGCCGAACGGGTATTGAGAGCCATGACCTACCAGATCGTGAAGGAAGTGGGCGCCATGAGCGCGGCGCTCGACGGCCACGTGGACGCCATTCTCGTCACCGGCGGCCTGGCTCATTCCAAGCGCCTGTCGGGCGAGCTGCAGCGGCGCCTGGAATGGATCGCCCCCGTCGAGGTGTTCGCCGGCGAGAACGAGCTGGAATCGCTGGCCATGGGCGCCTGGCGGGTGCTGAGCGGCCAGGAGCAGCCGTCCGTTTACTGAAGCCGCGGTCCGCTGCAAATGCAACCGGCCGGAGCGTGGCTCCGGCCGGTTTTATTTTATGCGGACCGCGGGGGCGCGGCGCCGCGTCGACTGGGTCAGTTGATTTCCGAATACTCGGCGTCGACCACGTCATCGCGGCCATTCTTGCCGTCGGTGGGGCCCGCCTGAGGCCCGGCCGACGGGCCGGCACCGGGACCGGCGCCGGGGCCGCCCGCGGGACCCGCGCCGGCCGAGGCCTGCTGGTAGAGCTGCGTGGCGATCTGCTGCGTCAGGCTGTTGAGGCGGTCGCGCAGCGGCTCCAGGCCCGACGGATCCTGGCTGCCCAGTTTGTCACGGGATTCCTTCACCAGTTCCTGGGCTTGGCTGACTTGGGCGCCATCGATCTTGGCGCTGTTTTCCCGAACCAGTTTGTCCAGGTTGTAGGTCAGGCTGTCCACCTGGTTGCGGAGTTCGGCCTGCTCCCGCCGGTGCTTGTCGTCCGCCTCGAAGGACTGGGCGTTGCGGACCATCTGCTCGATCTCATCCTTGGCCAGCCCGCTGGACGAGGTGATGGTGATCTTCTGCTCCTTGCCCGTGGCCTTGTCGCGGGCGGACACGTTGAGGATCCCGTTGGCGTCGATATCGAACGTGACCTCGATCTGGGGCATGCCGCGGGGCGCCGGCGGGATGCCCACCAGGTGGAACTTGCCCAGGCTCTTGTTGTCGGTGGCCATGGCCCGTTCGCCCTGCAGGATGTGAATTTCCACCGAATCCTGAGCGTCGGCGGCGGTGGTGAAGATCTCGGATTTCCGGGTCGGGATGGTCGTGTTGCGCTCGATCAGCCGGGTGAACACGCTGCCCAGAGTCTCGATGCCCAGCGACAGCGGGGTCACGTCGAGCAGGAGCACGTCCTTGACCTCGCCGCCCAGAACGCCGCCCTGGATGGCCGCGCCCACCGCGACGACCTCGTCGGGATTGACGCCCTTGCACGGTTCCTGGCCGAAGAACTCCTGGACCATCTGCTGGACCTTGGGGATCCGGATGGAACCGCCCACCAACACCACTTCATGAATGTCGGACGGCTTCATCCCGGCGTCGGTCAGCGCCTGACGGCAGGGGGCCAGGGTGCGCTCCAGGATGTCGGCGATCATCTGCTCCAACTTCGAGCGGCTCAGCTTCAGGTTGAGGTGCTTGGGGCCCGCCGCGTCGGCGGTGATGAACGGCAGGTTGATGTCCGTCTCCTGCATCGAGGAGAGTTCGATCTTCGCTTTCTCGGCGGCTTCCTTGAGCCGCTGCAACGCCATCTTGTCGCTTGACAGGTCGATGCCCTGGTCGCGCTTGAACTCGGCGATGAGCCACTCCATGATCCGCTGGTCGATGTTGTCGCCGCCCAGATGGGTGTCGCCGTTGGTCGACTTGACCTCGACCACGCCCTCACCCACCTCGAGGATGCTGATGTCGAACGTGCCGCCACCGAAGTCGAAGACGGCGATGGTCTGGTCCTTCTTTTTATCGAGGCCGTAAGCCAGGGCCGCGGCCGTCGGCTCGTTGATGATCCGGCGGACGTTGAGCCCCGCGATCTGGCCGGCCTCCTTGGTGGCCTGGCGCTGCGAGTCGTTGAAGTACGCCGGCACGGTGATCACGGCGTCGGTGATCTTTTCGCCCAGGTAATCCTCCGCGGCCTGGCGCAGCTTCTGCAGGATCATGGCGGAGATCTCCGGCGGCGAGTAGAGCTTGCCGCTGATGTCCACCCGGGCGTCGCCGTTCTGGCCCGCCGTCACCGTGTACGGCACCAGCTTGGTCTCCTGATTCACCTCGCTGTATTTACGGCCCATGAACCGCTTGATGGAAAAGACCGTGTTGACCGGATTGGTGATGGCCTGGCGCTTGGCGATCTGCCCCACCAGGCGCTCATTGTCCTTGGTGAACGCGATGACCGAGGGCGTCAGGCGGCTGCCTTCCGAGTTTTGAATGACGACGGGGTTGCCGCCTTCCATCACGCTGACCACCGAATTGGTCGTGCCCAGATCTATGCCGATGATTTTTCCCATGTCGACTTCTCTCCCTCATCAAAATGTCAGGTTCCCCAGTGCAAAAAACCTGCCAAACCGGCACCGAACCGATCCGTTTTTTTTACAATAGGTTACCGGTCAATCCCGCGAACCGTTCTAGGACAAAATGTCTCAAGTGGAGAATTTTTCACCGGTTGCTTCTCATTCATCGGCAGATCCTCTATAATCGGAAGCGTCAATCCGTGGCGGAAAGCGGTTGCCATGGCCGATGAACGCGATCCCTCGAATTTCGTGAATCTTCTGCGGACCCTCCAGGCGGAGGAAACCAACCTGATCTTTCAGCTCGTGGCGGACCGCCTGGCCCACGACACCGGCAGCATCCTGCACGCGCTCGCCGGCACCGCCAGCCTGCTGGAGGAGAATCCGGCGGGAGACCAGCGATCGCTCGTCGTGGATTTGCGCCGGGAAAGCCAGCGGCTGGAGCGCGCCATCACGCAGCTGCTGGAATTCCTGCGCGGCCTCGATGCGGCGCCGGCTCGTTTTCACCCCGCCGAGGTGCTGGCTTCGCTGGCGCAGGCGACGCAGCCGTACCTGCGCGAGCAGGGCGTGCGACTGATCCTGGGCCGGCTCGGCCGGCGCGCGGTCCTCGCGGGACGCCCCGAGCTGTTCATGGAGCTGGTCTGGAAGTTCCTGTCGGAATGCACCGCGTGGGCCGATCCGACCGCCGCGCCGCCCCTGCCGGAGATCCGGATGAGCTGGAACGACACCGGCGGCGGCGGCAGCCTCCGGTTTCACACTCGCGGGGTGCGGATCCCCGACGAGTTCCGAATGCTGACCGCCAAGTCGCCGCGCTGCCGCGACGTCCTGCTGCAATCGTTCCCCACACCGTGGCTGATCATGGCCACTCTGATTGACCGGTTCCAGGGCCGCCTGCGCCTGCTGCGCCGGCCGCCGGCCGGCTGGACCGTGACCCTGACCTTCAAAGGAGCTCCGCCGCGCGATGAGTAACACGTTCTCCATTCTGGTGGTTGATGATGACGAGGCCTCCCGCGTCATGATGGTCGAGGCCTTGCGCCGCTCCGGCTACCAGCTCCGCGGCGCCGACAGCGCCGAAGCGGCGCTGGCCCTGCTGGCGCGCGCGCCGGTGGACCTGGTCGTCACCGATGTGCGCATGGGCGGCATGAGCGGGATCGAGCTGGTCCGGAAGATCACCGAGCGCTATCCGGACATCCTCGTGATCGTCGTGACCGCCTTCGGCAACAGCACCGTCACCATCGACGCCATCCGCTCCGGCGCGTTTGATTTCATCTCCAAGCCGTTTCACCCTGACCGGCTGCGGCAGGTGGTCGCCAACGCCGTCGAGAAGCGGGGGCTTCTCCGCGAGGCGGAAACCCTGGAACCGGTGGACACGCTCAAGAGCCACGCCAACCAGCTCATCGGACAATCCGGCCGCATGATCGAGGTGTTCAAGCTCATCGGCCGCGTAGCCAACACCGAGAGCACCGTCCTGATCTACGGCGAGAGCGGCACCGGCAAGGAACTCGTCGCCCGGGCCATCCATGAAAACTCCTTCCGCCGTGAAAAACCCTTCCTGGCCGTCAACTGCGGCGCGCTGCCCGAAACGCTGCTGGAGAGCGAGCTGTTCGGCTACGAGCGCGGCGCGTTCACCGGCGCCGACAAGACGCATATCGGCATCTTCGAGGCGGTCCACGGCGGCACCTGCCTGCTGGACGAGATCGGGGAGATGCCCCTGGCCGTCCAGCCCAAACTGCTGCGGGTCCTGCAGGACGGCGAGATCCGACGGGTGGGCTCAACCCGCGAAATCCGGGTGGACGTCCGGATCCTGGCCGCCACCAACCGCCAGTTGGACTCGCTGGTGGCCAAGGGCCTGTTCCGCGAAGATCTGTTCTACCGGCTCAATGTCGTCCGGCTCGAGCTGCCGCCGCTCCGCGATCGCAGCGGCGACCTTCCGCTGCTGACGGAGCATTTCCTGAACCGCTACATGCTCCGCAACCGCCGCAAGGGACTCTCGTTCAGCCACGACGCCCGGCAGGCGCTGGACACCTATCACTGGCCCGGCAACGTGCGCGAGCTGGAGAACGTCGTCGAGTCGGCGGCGACGCTCTCACCCACCAGCGTCATCGGGCCGGACAGCCTGCCGCTCAAAGTCCGGACGGCCGGCTTTGAAGACTCCTTCATCGAACGGCAGGTCCCGGCCGCCGCATCCAGCCAGATCATCCCGCTGGCCGAAGTGGAGCGGCTGTACATCCTGCGGGTGCTCCGCCAGGTCAACGGCAACAAGTCCATGGCGGCGAGGCTGCTGGGACTCGACCGGAAGACGCTCCGGCTCAAATTGAAGCAGTATGGCTACGACGGGAGCGAAGACGAGAAAGAGTAGAACCGATCGGCCAAGTCGATCAGGAATTCGTGATCGCGCAAACCGGCCACCAGGTTTTCCGGGATCCGCTCAAAGGTGTTGAAGGCGCCGGACAAGGCGCCGGCAAGAAAGCCGGTCGTGTCCGCATTGTCCCCGGCGTAGATCACGCTGGACACGGTCATGAGAAAATCGTCCGGATACTTCAGGAACGCGAACAGCGCCGCGAACAGCGTCTCCAGCACGCTGTAGCCGGTGCCCAGTTCCTCCAGGCCCTCCTCGATGCCGGTGTCCAGCAGCGACAGCACCCACAGGAGCATGTCACGGAACGCGGGGTGGTGGCCGGCCATGCAGTCCGCCGTGGCCCGGACGGCGTCGGCAAGCTCCCGGCTGTCGCGGCACAGGCAGATGTTTTTAAGCAGCAATCCGAAGCAGGCGCAGCCCGCCAGCACCTTCGGTTCCACCAAAATGCCACGGGCCAGGGCGGTGCTGTGGTGCACGATGGCGTCGTTGTCGGTGAAGTGGCGGATGACCAGCGGCGGCACGAACGCCAACGGTTTGCTCCCGTCGCGGTATCCGCCGGCCTCGAACCACGGCCGGCCCCGCTGCAGCTGGCGGCAGGCGGTCAGGACGGATCGTCCGGGAGTGATCCAGCCGTCCGTTTCGTACAGCTGGAGCATGCCGGCCGCCACGCTGTCCACGTCCACGTCGCCACACTGGAGCAGCGACTCCGCGGTCAGAATCAGGAGTTGGGTTTCGTCGGTGTAGTGCCCCCGGCCGAGGGCGGCGTTGACATGCCCCTCCGGCGCAGTGAGGTACGCTTCCGGTCGTTTTGGGAACAGCTCCCGCACGACCTGCGGATGCAGGAACTGGAACGGCATCCCCATGGCGTCGCCAATGGCGGCGCCAAGAAAGATTCCCCGCACGTGGTCCTGACTGGGCGTGCCGTTCACGGGGACTCCTTGGGCGGCGTCACCTGGTAGATGGTCTCACCCGGTTTCGCGTACATCATTTTCCGCCGGATCTCGTCTTCGACCGTCGCGGGATCCTTCTGCAGCTTGTCCACCCGCTCCTTCAACTGCTGGTTCTCCCGCTTCAGCCGGTCGACGTCCTGCTGGAGCGCCTCGAAGCGGGCCTCTTTTTCCCGCAGACTCAGCCATCCCCGCCGCCCGAACAGTGACGCCACGATGAAGCCGAGGCAACACAGAATGATCGCGATGTACAGCAACTCGCGGATGACGGCGCGCTTCTTGACGGGCATGGCTCTTACACCCGCGGATCCCTTTGTTATAATCATACTGCGTCGACCCGCGGTTTGCAAGCCTGGGCGGCAGCCGACGGGCCGGCCTCCGGCTGGAGGAAATCCATGACCGATGCCTGCGTTGTGCTCTGCACCGCCCCGGATCCCGCCGTCGCGGAAACCATCGCCGACCGTCTGGTGGCGGACCGCCTGGCCGCCTGCGTCAACGTGCTGCCCGGAGTGGTTTCGATCTACACCTGGCAGGGGGCGCGGTGTCGCGACACCGAATGCCTGCTGGTCATCAAGACAACCGTCACCGCCTATCCGGCACTCGAGCGGACAGTCAAGCAGATCCATCCGTACGAGGTGCCGGAGATCCTGCGGTTACCCGTGATCGATGGCTGGAGGGCCTATCTGGATTGGATCAGCCGGTCGGTGGCGGCGCCGGCTGCAGGTACGGAATCTCCATCCGGATGATCCGGCGGTCCCGCTCGTCGTGCGGGCGCACGTGTCCGCCATGCGCCGCCGCGATGGCATGCAATGCCCGGGCGGCGAATTCGCGGCGCGGATCCGCCAGCCGGGACGCGTCCAGCGGCGGCAGCGCCTCCGCGGCGCCCAACCCCGACCCCTTGACCGCGGTGTCGGAAAACACGACGACCGCACACGATCCCGCACTGGCGAGTTCGATCCGGATTTCCCCGCCGCTTCCCTCCGCCAGCAAACGATCCCGGGCGTCGAGCACGAACGTGAGCATGGCCAGAGCCAGCAGGACGGGGTGGCCGGACACCACGTGCTCGACTTCTCCCGCCACGTGCAGCCGGATGCTGCGCTTGCTCAGATGATGGTCCAGCACCTTGTGCACCTGCACGGCGCTCTGCTTGAGATCCATGGGCTCGAACACATCCAGATCGGTCCGGGTCAGACTGTGGATGTTCTGGACCAGCTGATGCAACTGGTTCGTCACGTCGTTGAAATTGTGGGCGGCCTTCAGCAGGATGTCCTCCCGCTGGATCGCCAGCGCCATCTGCGCGTAACCGCTCAACGAGGTCAGCGCGTTGTTGAATTCGTGGATCAGCAGCTGAGTGAGCTGGCTGAGACAGAGCTGGTGGTACAGCCGGAGGAGCGGCGACCCGGAGAAATAGTCGATCCGGACTGTATCAAGATGTTGAGCGTGCATGTGTTGACCGCGGGTTCGATGTCGAACTCAGCATTATCAGTATATAATACAGGATAGATGGAACGCAGCAGATTTCACCGATCCCGGCCCTCCCGGCGGGGCGTGTGGTGCGCCCGGCTGGCTGCGGCATGCGGCGGCTTGATCCTGCTGAGCGCGGCCTGCCAGCAGGCCGCGCCCAGGCCGCCGGCGCCCAAGAGCGTGCCGCAGCGGGGAGGGGTGTGCCGGTTGGTCATCCCCGGTGTGAGCACGCTGGATCCGCTGTACGTCACCGATGTGTACGAAGCGACGGTCATCGCCAGCCTGTTTGACGGGCTGGTGCGATACGACGACGCGCTGAACGTTCTGCCCGATCTCGCGGAGGAGTGGCGGATATCATCCGACGGGCGTATCTACACGTTCACCCTCCGCTCGGGG
>ERZ1649853.510-NODE-510-length-16452-cov-5.925291_pt1 | contig 16452 bp, 21 predicted proteins | sample MGYA00575353_ERZ1649853 | MGnify/ENA primary metagenome ERZ1649853 (study PRJEB40853, sample SAMN11349654) | freshwater sediment metagenome | isolation source: river sediment | host: Sediment | place: India: Okhla Barrage, New Delhi | collected 2017-02-21 ...
TCTGCAAAACCCTTATACAGCGGTTCGAATCCGCTCGCCGCCTCCATTGATCCATCCCAACTCAGTCCTCCGTCCCGCCGCGCGAGCGCGACTGGCGGTCCATCTCCTGGAACATCGAGGTCTTCCCTGTGCTGGAAGCGATGCCCCAGTCCCGGTATCCGTCCCGTATGACGGCCAGGTACTCCGGCGAAGGCTTCGTCTCATCGACGCGGCCCTTGGCAATGTAGGTCACCGCCTCCACGAACTCGCCGTCCGCGGTCACCACCTTGACGTTCAAGTGGTCGTAGGTCATGGGGTAGTCCTCGTGCTTGTCGAGCTGTCGCAGGCCCTGCTCCGTGATCTCGTACAGGGCCCCGGCCACCACGTCGCCCTTGGACTGCCTGACAGTAGCGCTTCCCCCGCGCCACTTGCGGGACCATCCGGCGAATATGAGCTTGTAGTGGGGCAGCTTGGCTGCCATCCGGGGCCTGGCCCCGGGGCAGCGCTCGGCCATTTGTTTCCGGCTCAGGTTGGTGGCATAGGCAAAGTAGAGCATTCGACCTAGGATCCTTTCCCGCAGACATTGATATCTCCCCTGGAGGTTTCCGCGTAGATCATGTTGCCGCCGGCGCCGACCCGGCCCGTGAAGCGCGCGGGGGAGAACTCCCCGGCCAGAGACAGGATGCCGGTGCGGGAGCTGACGGCCACGGCGCCGGACAGGGGCACCAGCTCGATGTCGGCGTTGACCTCACTGGCTATGTATAGGCCTATGGAGCCGTCGTCCACCCGGATGGTAGTGCCGTCCGGTCCGACGCTGCCGATATCAGCCTGGACGTCGGCGCCGGAGGTCTCCAGCACCCCAACGTCCGTGACGTCCCTGACCTCGATGGGCCCATTCGCGTTCCTGGCCAGCAGGACGCTGCCATCCAGGCCGGTGACGTGGATGCTGCCCCGCGACGTCTCCAGGGTCACGTTGCCCTTCCCTCCAGTGACGGTGATGCCGCCGTTGCTGTTGACGGCCTTCACGTTACCGTCCACGTTCACCACCTCGATGCCGCCGTCCGCGGTGACCAGCCTGGCGCCCCCGGTTGTCCCTTCGAGGCGCAGGCGGCCCCTGCCCGAGGATACGTCGAGGTAGCCGGAGGCGTTCTTCACCGAGACGTCCCCGGAGTTGGCGCTGATCACCGTGTTGCCCGTCGTGCCGTCGATGGTGGTGCTTCCTTTGGCGGTGACCACTCGGGCCAGGATGACCCCCCGCGGCACCCTGATGTCATAGTCCAGAGTGAGCCTGGCCTCATCGGCCGCCAGTTTGGTCTCGATGTCCAGCCGGCCCGCGGACTGGCCGACCGCGGCCCGGGCATTCTCCATCTGGGCCTTACCCCAGGTGGTCTTCCTGGTCCAGGTGACCTGGACATAGTCCCGGCCCCACGCCTCCACCCTGATGTCCCCGTCCACGTCGCCCGCGAGCACGGTGACCTGGGCGTTCTCAGAGACGGTGTAGTTCTCGGTGTGGGGGATGTCGGTCTCCTCGAGTCCCAGGGTGGCGCATCCGGAACACGCGGGAACCAGGAGGGCCACCAGGATCGTCAGCGTGGCCGCCGTCCCGGCTGTCCTCAGCGGCATCCTCCGGCTCTCGCTCCGAGGTGTTCACGCATCCTCATAGACCGCGGCCAGTCTAAGCCTTTCGGGTGGTCAGCGCAATACCCCCGGCCGCGGGCGCCCTATCCACCTGGCGAGCGCCACGATGCGGTCAATCACGCAGCCCAGGACCACGACTGCCGCCACCGCCAGCAGGATATAGGTCATGATGGACAGTGCGAAAAGGCTCATGACCCGCTCTCCTCTCCACCGTCTTCGCCTCGTTCCTCTTCCTCTGGTAACCAGCCAGCTTGAATAGACCCGGAAAAAGAGCAAACCCGACCTCTCTCAGGTCGGGTTCAAGCGCTGCCTTGTGACCGGCCGCCCGCACCACATCTCACCACCCCCGTTGGCCCCAGCATAGCAGCGCCCGCGCAGTTATGTCAATGGGCCTTCGCCTTCACAAGGGATACCTGCCAGCATATAATGGACGGCAGTTGAAGGGGGCCGTCGCCGAGGTGGCGGAATAGGCAGACGCAACGGACTTAAAATCCGTTAGACCTCGCGGTCTGTGCGGGTTCGACCCCCGCCCTCGGCACTCTCCAGGGCAGGCTCAGGGCACTGGCGCCGCGGTGCGGTCCGCGGCCGCCCCCGCCTCGACCGTCTTCTGCAGGTCCTGGCGCATCCTCTCCAGGGCCTCCGACATCTCGCCGATGTGGACTATCTGCTCCTTGTTGATGGCCACGAAGACGGTGGCTGACTCTCCGGAGGGCAGGGCGGGCGAGATGAGGACGTCCGTCATGGGCAGGAAACGGTTGTCGCCGTCGAGTGCCTGGGCCAGTTCCTGCCACAGGGCGACGTGCATCTTGCCCTCCAGGACGTAGGGAGGCACGAAGACCTTGGTGGAGAGCGGCTTCTTGATCCGGTATGAGGTTCCTTTCCCCTCCCGGGCGCCGGTCCGGTCGTATCCCCCGGCCGTCCTCTCCGCCACGAACAGGATGTTCGGCTTCCTGACGTGGGTGGACAGGGCGATGTCCTGCGCTCCGCCGGGATAGACTATCTTCACTTCGGTGAGCGGCAGGAACTCGTCGCCCAGGTGGTAGAGGTTGGCCACGAAACCGCCATTGAGCTCGTCCAGCAGCCGCTGCTGGGCCATGAGATGGGCCGTCCCTACCAGCGCGCAGCTGGGGGTACAGACCACGACCGCCGCTTGCTTCAGCCTGGGATCGTTGGCCCAGCTGCCGCGGTTCGCGCTGTCGCTCACCGTCTTTATACGGCCTCCTTCGCTGATCTCCGGGACCGCGCTGGCCGGACTCCACGGGCTGCGCTCCGGGGGGTCCATTCCGATTGTCCGGCAGGGGTCACGGATACATCACCATGATAAGTGAGTCGCGTTACCTGGGCGTCTCAGCGGACCGGTGGGTCCTCACAAACTCCTCACATGGGGCGGGACCGGCGGGCCGGATCAGCCGGTCTTGCGGTGCTCGGACGCCGGGTCAACTCTGGTATAATGCCGCAGGGGCGCTGACAGGACCATGGGCGATAGTGTGCACGGCAAGGCTCTCTGCTGGACTGCCAGGGTCTCCGGGATGGCCCTGAGTTTGCTGGCTGCCGGCTACTTCATCTACCACGAGGTGGAGCTCGACTCGGGGCCGCTGGCGGTCCCCATTGCCATCTGGTTCCTGGGGCTCACCGTGGCCCCTGCCCTGGTGGCCTGGTGGTGGCACCGGGTGGGTGGGGCCTTCATGCTCATCGTCTGCCTGCTCTATGCCGAGGGGGCGAGTGTCATCATCAACGAAGACGATTTCCTTCACGTGGTGCTGCCGTACGCCTTCGTCTGGGCTGCCAGCGGCGTGCTGCACCTGGTCGTTTCCCGCCTGGAGGGACGGCGGGCCAGCGCCTGATGCCGCCTCCTGGCCGCGATCTGCCGGGAGGGGGACCGGTTCAGTCGCCGCGCTTCTTGTGAAGGAGGTAGCGCCTTAGAGCGCTCCTCCGCTTCTTGACCAGGGCGTCGGCCTGGCGCAGCTTGTCCTTCATCAGGTCGTAGTTACGGTCGGCTTCGTTCTCGGTCAGCTTGAAGCCTTCCTTCTCGATGTCCACGATCATCCGCCAGGACTCCTTGAGATCGGCCCAGGCTGCCTGGGTCTTTCTGCCTGCCTTTGGCATTCCGGACTCACCTCCCCGCCTTCGGCTTGGCCCCGTCCGCCGGACGGACAGCGCTGCTCACATTCTAGCACCGGAGCCGGCCGGCGCAAGCCCCGCTCGGACTGCGCCGCCGGCGGCGTGCTCCCGGACGGCGGCCTGGTGCCTGACCGGCTGTGCTATAATGCGGACGGTCTTCTCCGTTCGGAGGTGCAAGAGGATGTTGACCGAGGATTCCCAGTCCGCCGGCCCCGCCGGTCCGGGGCAGGCGGCCGATCCGGGTGACGCCGGTCAGAACGACCGCATCAGCGAGCTGGTGTCGGCCCTGGGTCGCGAGGACGTCTCGGAGCGGGTGGCGGAGCTGGGGATAGCGGCGGTAGCGCCGCTGGTGCAGGCCCTCAAGCATGAGAAGGACGGCCTGGTGAAGTACAACGCGGCGCTGGCGCTGACCACGATCGGCCCCCCGGCGATGGAGCCCCTGCTGGAGTCCATGGACCACCAGGATGCTGATGTCAGGCTGGAGGCCGCCTGGGCCTTGGGCGAGATCGGCGATGAACGGGCGGTGGGGCCCCTGGTCGAGGCGCTGGGGGACGAGGACTGGTACGTTCGGCGGCAGGCGGCCGCGTCACTGAGCCACCTGAAGAGACGGGAATCCGTGGGGCCGCTGGTCAGGGCCCTCCAGAGCCAGGACTGGCACGTTCGGCAGCAGGCGGCCAGGATCTTGGGGGAGATCGGGGACGCCCGCGCGGCCAAGCCGCTCTCCAGGACCCTGAAGGACGTGGACCCCTGCGTCAAGCAGGAAGCAGCGGCAGCGCTGGGCCTGCTGGGCGACCCGGGGGCCGTGTCCGATTCGCTGCTGACTGCGCTGATGAGCGAGGACCCTATGCTCAGGGAGGAGGCCGTGGCCGGCCTCCGGGAGCGGGGCGAGGAGGTTGTCCCTCCCTTGATTCACGCGCTGGTGCATCGCCGCGACGAGAAGGTCAAGCGGCAGGCGGCGGATGCGCTGGTCATCGTCGGTCCGCCGGCCACCGGCGCCCTGTGCCACGTGCTGACGAACGACCGGAGCCGGACCCGCCCGATCTGCCGGCAGATTGCGGCGTGGACTCTGGGGACCATAGGCGATGAGCGGGCGGTGGAGCCCCTCGGCGATGCCCTGGCGAATGACGGCAGCCCGGTGGTGCGGCACGAAGCGGCCAGGGCCCTGGCCGTGATGGACAACGAGCGGGCGGTGGAGATCCTGGTGGGGGCCACCAGGGACAGGGACGAAGCGATCAGAAGGGAAGCCAAACGCGCCCTGAAGAGACTCCGGGGCAGGGATACCGATCAGGGGGGCTAAAGGAGGCGCCTGATGTTCAGTCACGATTTCTTTCTCTCCCGCACCTGGCGCGCCGGCCTGGTCAACTTTGCCAGGCAGCGCAAGGTCCCGGCGCCGGTGGTGGAGATACACTGCCTGGACGGCTCCTCGTTCAAGCTGGCCCGCCTGAAACCCAAGCAGAGCTACGTGGTGGTGGAGGCCTACAGCCCCGACGGCAGGACCTCCATCAAGTTCCTGCCCTATGAGCAGATCAAGTACATTGAGCTCATGGAGGAGTCCGAAGAAGGCCGCGGCCGCCACACCCTCAAGGCCCTGCCGACCTCTATCACCTACGACGAGGACTTCCTGGGAGGGTAGTCGCGCCGCCGATGCAGGAATGGTACTTCGAGGACATACCCCTGAAACAGCCGCTGACCACCAGCGAGTACGTGGTGACCGAAGAGGAGCTGATCGCGTTCGCCCGGAAATGGGACCCACTTCCGATCCACACGGATCCCGAAGCGGCCAGGGCCTCCCCGCACGGCGGCCTGATTGCGTCATCGACCTACACGCATGCAGTCGCCAGCGCGCTGGGACACCGTATGGCGGCCAGGCCCCTCATCATCGCCGGCAACGAAACGACATCCCGGTACCTCCAGCCGGTCCGACCAGGCGATCGTCTGGTGGCCACCTCCGAGTGCGTCTACAAGCGGGAGTCACGCTCCAAGCCGGACCGCGGCATCGCGCGCTTCATGGTCACCCTGCGGAACCAGAAGGGGGAGAGCGTCCTGGAGCTGGAATCCACGCTGGTGGTCCCCAGGAGAGACCGCGGGTAGCTCCGATGCCTGCGGCAGGGCCCTGTTCCATTGATACCAGGCTGTGCGAGATGCGTCCACTCACCTTCCCTGAAAGGCTGCGGAAGTTCAGAGTCGATCGGGGACTCTCCCAGCAGGACCTGGCTGGCCGGCTCGGAGTCGGCCAGACCACCGTGCTTCGCTGGGAGAACGGTACATCGAAGCCGTCCCCCCTGGCGGCGATCGGACTCAAGGAGATCGGCTTCGGGCCCATTGACCTCCGGGACACGAAGAGCACCTCCATCCCCCGCGCCAGCCTCGGACTGCGCTCCGGTCAGGACCTGAGAGGCGACACTCGGAGGCAAATCCGGATAGGTCCCACGGCGTACTCCTTCGACCCTTCTCCATACGTGGTCAACGGACCCCAGGACCAGCTGCCCTTTTTCGACAGCCTCCTTGCTCTACAGGAGATCAGCGACTTGCCTTGCCCATCGTCTGAGTATGCCAGGCGCTTGTCGGCAGTCGCTGGCATCCCGGAGTCCCGGACACTCTGCGCTCAATACCAGCTGGAGAAGCCCAAACCCAATGCCAACCACTGGAATCCCAACTACGGACCGCACGGATGGCATCGATACGTAGGACGCTTCCCCCCGCACCTTGTCCGTGCCCTCATCAACCACTTCGGGGCCAGACCGGGCCAGACGATCTGCGATCCCTTCTGCGGCAGCGGCACGACCCTGGTTGAAGCCCGTATGCTGGGACTCAAGGCCATCGGGATAGACCTTTGCCCATTGTCCTGTCTGATCAGCCGTGCCAAGAGCCAGTTCCCAGTGCGCCGCTCACAGCTGGATGAGGTCGGAGATTCCCTTTCCGCCTTCTACGGACGCACGTGGCGCTCCTTTCTCCACGGGAGAGACCCATCCACCGCGTCGTACGAGGAGATCCTGGGTCGCCGGGGCAACAGCATAGACGCTTTCCCGAACTGCGAAAGGTGGCTGACTCCGGAGGCGCTTCTCGGCGCCTCCATTGCAGTTGAGTTCGCCTCCGGCCTTGACGGGTACCAGCGCGACGTTGTCTGCTGCGCTCTGTCGTCACGAATGCGAAGCATAGGGAATGTCGACGTTGACGTTGTTCGGGCCGAGTACAGGACTTCTCCGCGGACAGGCGTCGATGTCTTGCGTCTGGTGCACGCTGCACAGCGCGAGATAGCGTCGGACATAGAGGCGACCGTCGTTACCCACGGTGATCTCATGTCCTCACCTCAGGACATCTCGGTGATCGAAGGCAGCATGCTGGATGCGGACGTGCCACCATCCTCCGTGGACTTCATCATCACCTCACCGCCATACGGTGTTGAGTCCCTCAGCTACCTCAGGACCCACTTGCTGAGCTATCGTTGTCTTGGGGCTGTGCTCAAGTACGATCCCTGTTCGTTCGATGACCGGGTGATCGGCTCGGAGTACGTGAGGGGGAACGGCCCCGGCCCGGCGAAGTCCGCGAAGGCAGCGGCATGCAGCCCGACCTTCGGCGAGTTCTTTCGCCGCCACCCGCGTGAGCCGTTGAGCGTCAAAGCAGATAACCGCCGGAAGATGATGGCCAGCTTTTTTGATGACATGCTGGAGGCCGCCGGTCGTTTCGCAGCGTGGCTGCGTCCCGGGGGGCGCCTGGCCTTTGTCATAGGCAACAAGAGGATTGGCGATGAGGTCATTCCGACCGACCGCATCATCGCCGAGCTGTTTGGCGCACGAGGATTGACCTTGGACAGCACGGTCAGGCACAAGCTCAAATGCAGCAACAGCAACTCCGAGGTCCCATGGCAGGAACGGGTAATCCAGGACGAACACGTCATGATCTTCAGTCGGAGGGCATGAGGATTGGAGCGCAGCTGTTGCGGAGATCGACGGCAGATGCTGCAGGGTGCGGTTGGCAGGATCGAAGACCTGGACTGGGAATGCGTGGATGCTGATACTCAGTATCTCACGCACTCGATCCACCGGTACTCGAGCAAGTTTATTCCGCAGATAGGCAGACAGGCCATCCAGCTGCTGACTCAACCGGGAGACCTTGTGCTCGACCCGTACTGCGGTTCCGGGACAGTGCTCCTTGAGTGCAGCCTGTCTCAGAGGCGTTCGATCGGGATCGACCTGAACCCGGTGGCTGTCCTGATCTCGAAGGTGAAGACCACGCCGGTCGGAAGGGCGAGGCTGCAGGATTTCGTGCAGAGGATGGAGGCGCGGCTCATCCCCGGGACCGGCTGCGGCCACAGTATCGAAGAGATGATGGGGATGGCCAGTCGGGATCCACGCTGCAGCGATTCCTGGTACCGCAAGTGGTTCAGGGATGATGTGCTCCTTGAGCTCATTGCCATAGACCGGGAGATAGCGGCGGAACGGGACGCAGAGTGCCGCGACATTGCGCGTGTGGCCTTCAGCGATATCCTGCGCAGATGCAGCAACGCTCATCAAGGCTATCCCAACGTCATGTTGGACAAGAATCGAGGGATGGCCCCCCTGCCGGCACCGGAGTTCACCAGGCGGCTTCGCGAGATATCGCGTTCTGTGGGGGAGCTGGACTCGGCCCTGGCCGGGGCCCCGATCTCAGATGTGATTTGGGGAAGGGCGGAGAGCATTGCCCTGGCGGACTGCAGCGTTGATGCTGTCATCACGCACCCTCCGTATATTGGCAGCGTGCCGTATGCAGAGTACGGCTTGCTCAGCCTGGTCTGGCTGGGTCACGATCCGAAGAGGCTCGACGAAGAGCTCACGGGCGGCAAGAGGCACTCTGCCGACGTGGTAGAGCGCTTCGAGGCAGGTTTGCGTGGGATGTTGAGGGAAAGCCTGCGCGTCCTCAAGCCAGGAGCCTTCCTGTTCATGGTTCTCGGTGACCCGACCGTGCGGGGAGACCGAGTCGACCTGCGCCGGATGGCAACGCGAAACGCGTCCTCGCTGGGCTTCGGCCTGGCCGCGGAGCACCATCGCCAGGGCATCAACCGAAGGGCCAACCTGATGGGCCGTGAGTCTCTCCTGTTCTTCCGCAAGGACCCGGCCTCTCGGCAGGTATCCCTTCACCATGCTTGATCCCGGCACCACTGAGGCACGGGCAGTTGACAGACGCGCGCCAGGGCCGTAGCATCCCATTAGGGCGTCTATCCCAACGATTTCGGTCTGAAAGGAGTGAGGGCAATGGCAGACAGCGTCTACAAGGTGGTCGAGTTGGTGGGGACCAGCACTGAGTCCTGGGAAAAGGCGGCCGCTTTGGCCGTCGATCAGGCGGCCAAGACCCTTCGGGACCTTCGCATTGCCGAGGTGGTCGAGCTGGACGCGCAGATCGACGAAGGAAGGATCCGAGCCTACCGGGCAAAGGTCAGGGTCTCTTTCAAGTACGAGAAGGAGGACTAGACCCAAGCCACATCAGGGAAGGACCTGAGTTCACTCACGGAAGAGGGGCTTCGAGCCCCTCTTCCCATTCTCAACCCCGGCTTCTCCCGATCCTTCCGCGCGCGGTCCTCTACTCGATATCCCGGACGAAATCGACCAGCTCTCCGTGCTTGAACCCGAGCGACAGGAGCATCTTCTCGAACCGACCGGTCCGGCGCGGAATAAGGCACCGGGCCCTGATTCCCTTCTTCTGGCAGGTGTCGGCGAAGTGCTTCACCAGCGCTCTGCCGGCCCCCTGGCCCTGGTACTCAGGATCGACCCCCACAACGTTGATCCACCCGCAGTCCGGCAGGGAGTACTCGGCGCCGCCGATGGTGCCGATGACGAAGCCGATAATCCGGCCGTTGAGCTCGGCCACGAAGGATAGAGGAGGGTGGTAGGTCCAGAAGTGATTGCTGGCCGCCGACCGGTCTCCTGATGGCCCGGACCCGCCAGTGATCCGCCTGTCCACATCGAGGATGTCCGGGAGGTCCCTCTGCCTGATACCGCGGATTCTCAGGCCCTGTGCCGTTTCCATCAGCCCGCCTCCTCCACGCCGCCGTCAGGCAACACTGGGAACGCGGCCACCTCCCGCCGTCTCCCCCGTTGAAGGTGGCGACGAGGGGAGCAGGCTCGGTGGCAACCTGGCGGCAGTAAAATCCTCCACCAGCGGTTCCAGCGCCCCGGCCAGCGCCCCTTGGGCCCTGGCCTGGTTCTCCAGCCTGGAGACCAGGTTCATGGCTGCCTTGCCCCAGGTGAAATAGCGGGCGGTCGCATGGGCAGCGCGGCGCATCCGGATGCCTTCGTCCGGGCGCTTCTCAATGTAGGAGATGTACCCCACTATCTCCATCGGGTCCGCCGTCTCCAGAACGAAGGCGTTGACGAATGGCAGGGCGTAGTCCTCCCCCGTGCCGCCAGTAAACACAATGCCGCCCGCTGCCATGGCCTCCAGGCCCACCAGGCCGAATGGCTCTCGGCCGCTGTTGGCCAGCACGCCGTCCGCCGCGTGATATACAACCTGCAGGAAGTCCGAAGCCAGGGGGAACCTGATATCGATGATGTCGGCCGGGGCGGCGCCCCGGATCGCGGCCAGGTACGACTCGAATGAGCTGTCCCTGGCCCATGCTTCCGCAATGGTGAGGCCCATCCGGCGGGCGCTGGCCATGACTTCTCCATGATGTGGTTCGATGCCGCCCCTCGCCAGCAGCGTCGTCCGCCGGCCCATCTCCTTGAGCCTGGCAGTGGCCTGGACCGCCTGGACCCAGCGCTTGTCCGGGTCCCAGCGGGCCACCTTGCACAGAACGACGTCCGCGCCCACCGCCTCTCGCAGTTCCCGGGTCAGGGCAACGTCCGGACCGGCCAGCAGACCGTGAGGAATCCCGTTGGGGATGACCAGGGGATTGACCCCCCATTGCCACATCAGGTGTTTCATGTAGCGGCTGACGGTCGTGATGGTGGTGGTGTAGTTCAGCCTCCCCCAGTTGATGCGATCGAATGAGAAGGTGTTGTTGGCATTCCAGAACAGGACTGCCTGATTGCGCAGCCCTTCGTAGTGCAATGAGTCGCTGACGCGGCACATCGCCTCAGCTATATGCCACTCCTCGCCGAGAACGACCACCAGCCTGTCATTCTGGACTGCGGGCTTCGCGATGTGGTGCGTGAGGAAGAGAGGAATAGACCGGTCGTAGTCCGCCAGCTTCCTCTCTTCGCCGTCGTAGACCCCGTTGGGATGATGCCTGCTGATCCACTGGCACCAGCGGTGGAGGATGAGTCTGCCCTGCTCGGTCGCCTCCTCTTCGGGGCGATGCGGGTCACCGATGAAGAAGATGTGGGTGGGGAAGCCCCTGCGGGCTAGAGTGGCAGCCAGGTGGCCGACCCGGACCCCCAGGCCGCCGGCGGTGGCATAGCTGTCCGGCCCCTCGAAAGAGAGGATGGCGAAGACCGTGTTCTTGGGTGTTATGTTCTCGTGTCTCATCGCAGGTGCCTGGTCCTTCTGCTGCCAGGGATGCACCCCAAAGGCGATGTGTCCCTCTCACTACAGAACCCTCAGCCTTCGTTTGGACGTTGTGGTGCGACGGATGCCGGGTGGGCTGTCCCGGTGCAGTCTAGTCTGTTTGGCCCTCAGGCTGGACCTCGAGAAAGCCCGGTCGCTGCTGCCAGTCCCGGTGAGGGATGCTCCGGATAACGCTCTTTCCCCGATTGCCATGGCGTACAACACCTCTGCCAGATGCTTCCACGAATCGACGAGAAGGAATGTCATTATAGCAGAGCAACTCGTCGTGTCAAGACCCATCTGCGCATCGTGTCAGCTCCGATTGTATGGGGTGAAGCTCCGGGGGGCCGTGCGCCGTCCAATCATGCAGCAGGGCTGGTGACAGCCACGGGACTGACGATGCGGATGCGACCATTGATACGTTGACGCAGCGGAGTACAATAGAACCAGGTTCTCGGGTGGTTGGAGCAGCCGGAAGTGGCAATATCCGCCAGAGCTAAATAGGCAGGGTTGGTACCTGCGCGGCTCCCTCGAAAAAGGAGCAAAAGGCGAGAAGGCTCAAAGGCGGAGCTAGACCAGGGAGGCTGGCGAGGTTGCCCGGGAACCTCTCTCTTGGGGGCCGGAGCGGGCCCTCTTCCCTTTTCGGGGACAGCCCATCGTACCGCGGCCCTCGAGCGCAGCCTTTACCGTGGGCGTCTGCTCGCCTATAATCTCTGATATGCAGGAGGACGCCATGGCCCTCCTTGACGAGGTCCTCCCGGAGGGTGTCAGCGTCAGGCAGGCGTCAAGGCCCCGGTCCTCCAGCGTGCGGGCCAGCGTAGCTCAGTGGTAGAGCAGCGGTTTCGTAAACCGCGGGTCGGGGGTTCAAATCCTCTCGCTGGCTCCACTCTTTTCCCGGCGTCTCTTCGCGGCCGCCCGGTGTCCGGCTGCCGGGCTGGGGCTCGCTCATCGGTACCTGCCGAAGCCCGGTGCCCTAGTCACCCGGCGCCCCCCGGCGAAGGAATCCCCGGCCCCGGGCCGACCAAGAGGGTAGAGGGGGGTAGTCCACGCATGAAGTTGATCGTCGCCAGGCGCAAGCGGGACCTCGAGTGCGAACTGCCGGCCGCCGACCATCCGCTGGACCCCGGGTGGTCGCAGGTAACCCAGAAGCCACAGCCCGGTCAGAGCGGCCTTCCGCTTCCCGGGTCCGTTCAGCACCCGCTGTGGATACAGCCCAGGTCACGACACCTTATGTGACGGCGCCGGTCCCCTGTTCTCCGGCGCAGCCTACGGTGGGCTTCGTACGGCGTGGCTTTCCATTAGCTTCTCCAGTCTCATATCGGACCCGGCCGCGCGGGCGGGGCCCATCACCTCCTCCCGTACTGCTGGCCTCCCGACCTGGTTTCCCGGGGCTGCCTCAGAGCCCGTGGCTGCTGCCGGGCCGGTTGATGCGCTCTGCCGTAGGCCCACCCTAGCAGCCTGAGGACGACGGCCATGGCCACCATGATCGTAGCCGCAGTGTAGATCCAGCTCATCTGTACCTCCTGTCCTGTCCGAAGACTCCCGAGAGTGTAGCCCCCCCATGTTGGAATGGCATTAGAGGACTGTTGGAAACGCGTTGGAAAGGGGTGTTCCGGCGCGAGGTGCTACAATGGGGGTGGGAGGTGCCATGGATACCGAGGCTAAGATCAAGTACGACCGGATCATGGCGGAGGCCAGGGTGAAGTGCGACAACCTCAAGAAGGAAGCCAAACTGAAGAGCGAGGCGGCCAAGGATGAGGCGGAGGCCAGGTGCAAGGGCGTCAAGGCCGAGGCGGAGGCGAAGTGCAAGGGTATCAAGGCCGAGGCTGAGGCCAGGAGCAAGGGCATAATGAAGGAAGCAGATGCCCAGTGCAAGAGCGTCATGCGCGACGCCGACGCCGAGTGGAAGAACGCCATGCTTGAGGCGAAGAAGTAGCGCCGGCCGTGGGGCGAAGAAGGAGAAAGGGGCGCGTGGGCCGCAGCCTGGCCCGGGTGGGGAAGGAAGCCGCCGGCACCGTGGTGGCGGCGCTGGGCCTGGTGCCCGGTGTGGGTACGGCCCTCGGTGTGCTGGACACCTCGAGAAGGGCGACCAGGACGGCCCGGGCCACGGCGCGGGTGGGGAAGGCCCTGAAGTCCAGTGTCAAACCGAGGCGTCGAAGGTCCAGGCGGCGCTAGCGCTAGCGCGCCCGCCGGTCATCGCCGCGTCAGGCGCTCTCCCTGGGGCCCTTCTTCGACAGGTAGTACGTACCCAGCGCGATGGCCACCAGCCGGCCCTCGCACTCCACGCGGGATTCGACCACGGCCAGGTTGCGCGTCCGCTTGATCAGCCTGGCCTGGGCGGTGAGGACCCCCGACGAAACGGCCGCGATGTAGTTGATCTTCATCTCCAGGGTGGTCAGCCGTTCGTCCTCGCGCAGGTTCTCGAAGACCGCGTAGCCCATGCTGACATCGGCCATGGTGCTGATGGCCCCTCCGTGCACCGTGCCGTAGACGTTGAGCACGTTCTCCTCTATCTTCATCTGGCACTGGGGCCCGCCGCCCTCAGGGAAGCTCAATCCCACCAGGCGGGCGAAGGGGCTGGTGACCTCCGGGCGGCGCTTGGCGGCTGACATGTCAACTCCCTCCCGTCAGTAGGCCTTCGGCGGTTCTTCCTGGGTGTTGAACCGCCGGCAGATGCTGTCGGCGGCCTTGTAGGCTGCCCAGCGGACACCCGAGTTGGGGTCCTTGAAGGTCACGGTGAGCGGCCCTATGGCATCGAGGTTTCCCACGTCTCCCAGGGCCCTGGCCGCCGCCCAGCGAACGCTGGAGCTCTCATCATTGAGCTTGGTCACCAGCGGGCCGGTCGCGCTCTCATCGCCGATCATGCCGATGGCCTCGACGGCCGCCTGGCGCACGGTGGCGTTTTCGTCCCCCAGCCTGTGGGTGAGCGCGGGCACGCCGCGGGCGTCCTTCATGTGCCCCAGGGCCTCCGCCGCGCACCTCCTCGTGTCCGGGTTGTCGTCGGCCAGCGCTCTGATGAGGGGGAGAACGGCCGGCTTGCCCGTCTGGACCGCTGCCGTCACCGCCGCCTGGCGGACGTCCGAATAGCCGTCGCGAAGGGCCTTGACGATGGCATCCACGGCCCTGGCGCTGGCCATCCGGCCCAGGGCCTCTACGGCCGCCTGGCGCACCGTCCAGTCCGGGTCGTCGGCGGCCTCCACCAGGGGTGCCAGGCCCTTGGCGTCCCCGATCTTCCCCAGGGCCTCGGCCGCGGTCTTGCGGACCCCGGAGTCCTCGTCGGTGAGGGCCTTGATGATGGGCTTGACCGCGGTGTCGTCTCCCAGCCGCCCCAGGGCCCTGATGGCGGCCCAGCGGACATCGGGGTTCTTGTCCGTCAAGGCTTCGATCAGCGGGGTGATGGCGGGCGATCCCATGCTGACCAGGGCCTCGCTGGCGGCGCGCCGGGCCTCCCAGCGGCTGCTGCCGAGGCTGCGCACTAGTTTGTCGATATCCGTCACCGCTTGGCCTCCTCCGTCGGCGGGCCGCGCGACGGCCGGTCGTGGCCATCGCCGGACCGGCGTGCCCGGTCCGGGCCGCCAACCATGTCGGGTATGGCGATTATAGCAGGTTGAGCGGGATGGAATCCAAGGGCCCCGCCCCGCCGCCCGCGAGCGTCGGTATGTGGTAGAATTACGGCCGACATGCTGAAGCTGTCCCCCACGTCGGTGGCTTGCTTCCGCAGCTGCCCGCGGCAGTACCGGTTCCGCTACGTCGACCACCTCGGTGACGAGTACGGCGGGCCGAGGCCGTATTTCACCATGGGAAACCACGTGCACGACACGCTGAGGGAGTTCCTGACGGTGGTGCCGCTGGAGCGGCGCAACATGGAGACCATCTCGGCGCTGCTGCGCAAGAACTGGCGGCGCTACCGGGTGGGCTTCAGGGGCCCGGAGGATGAACGGCGCTGGGCCGAGAAGGCCCTGCGGCAGCTGGCCTCCTTCGTCGCGGACCATGACATCCGGGTCAGGCCCTACCTGGTGGAGGCCTCCCTGGAGGCCGAGATCACCAGGAGCCTGGTCCTGCAGGTCAGGATCGACCGGGTCGACCTTGAGCCGGATGGCACCCTCCACATCATCGACTACAAGACCGGCAACACGCCGGACAGCAGTGACTGGACCCAGCTGCACCTGAACGCCCTGGTGCTCTCCCGCCGGGTGCGGTATCCCGTCTCCAGGGCCTCTTTCATTTACTTGTCCTCGGGCTCGGTGGACACGGTGGCGGTGGGCGGGTCCGTGCTGGACCAGGCCCGGTGGGACCTGCTGCTCACCGCCCGGAGCATCGGGGCCGAGAAGCGGTTCAGCCCTCAGCCCGGGGCCGCCTGCCGCCGCTGCGATTTCCGGCCCATCTGCCCGGAGCGGGCCCGGCGGAGGGGCCAGGCGGAGAAGGCCGGGGCGGTGGTTGGGGAGCCGGCGGGTAGCGGCCTCCCGGAGCAGCCGGCCCTGGCGCTGTGGTGACTGGCAGCGGCCGGCTGCGACCCAGATCGCATACAGTCATCCAGGCCCCGGGGTACATTACCCATACAGGCGGGTGGCTATGTGCCCCCATTTCAGCACACTAAATCAGGAAGGAGGAGACAACACAAGATGAAGCTGGTAACGCTCTGCAACTCAGGTGCCTGCTGTCCGGTGGTGAAGATCAAGGACCACCAGGTGGAAATCGGGGAGGAAGGCAACCTCTGCGTGCTCACCACCGAGCAATGGGAGACCCTTAGGGCCAAGATACTCCAGGGAGAAGCTTAGGTCTTCCGGCCGCTGGCCGGGGCTGCGGCCACCCGCGGGCAGCCGGCCTGTCCGGCCGCGTCCGGACGAAGCGTCCGCTGGTGAAGCGGTGAAACTGAAAGGGGCTGGGTTCAAACCCAGCCCCTCTTCGTGTCTCGACTAGTTGCTTACCGACTGCCGGCAGGCCTGATCCTGTTGAAGCAATCGCTGCAATACACTGGCCGATCGCCCCGCGGCTGGAACGGAACCTGTGTCTCCTTGCCGCACTGGGCGCAGATCGTCGGGTACATCTGGCGCCTGGGCCTCATGCTTCCGCCGTCGCCGGAACCTTCGCGGGACGCTCTCCTGGACTCCCGGCAGGTGAGGCAACGCTTGGGCTCGTTCGTGTAGCCCCTGGATGCGAACATCTCCTGCTCTCTCACCGAGAAGGTGAAGCTGGACCCGCAGTCGGAACACGTGAGTGTCTTGTCCGCCGTAGCTATGGATGACCTCCTTTCCC
>ERZ1649853.511-NODE-511-length-16397-cov-6.450740_pt1 | contig 16397 bp, 16 predicted proteins | sample MGYA00575353_ERZ1649853 | MGnify/ENA primary metagenome ERZ1649853 (study PRJEB40853, sample SAMN11349654) | freshwater sediment metagenome | isolation source: river sediment | host: Sediment | place: India: Okhla Barrage, New Delhi | collected 2017-02-21 ...
GCTGGTCGCACCCTACTTGTAGTCGTAGAAGCCCTTGCCCGTCTTCCGTCCCAGATGGCCGGCTGTGACCATCTTCTTCAGGATTACCGGCGGTGCGAACTGGGGGTCCTTCAGCTCCTCGTACATCGATGCCATGATGTAGTAGATGGTGTCCAGGCCGATGAAGTCGGACAGCTCGAGAGGGCCCATGGGATGGTTGAACCCCAGCCTCATGGCCTTGTCGATGTCATCCCTGGAGGCCAGCCCCTGCTCGAAGCAGCGGTACACGTAGGCCAGGTAGGCCACACCCAGTCGGTTGGCCAGGAAGCCGGGGGTGTCCTGGCAGAGGACGGGCTGCTTGCCCACGGACTTGCAGAAGGCCTGCCCGGCGTCTATGGTCTGTTGCGACGTGACCAGCGTCTTGACGATCTCCACCAGCTGCATGAGCTGGACCGGGCTGAAGAAGTGCAGCCCCATGACCTGCGCCGGCCTCTTGGTGACGATAGCCAGGTCGAGGATGGAGAGGCAGGATGTATTGGAGGCCAGGATGGCCCCGGGCGGACAGACCCGGTCCAGGCTGGCGAACACCTTCTTCTTCTCGGCCATGTTCTCGATGGCCGCCTCGATCACCAGGTCGCGGTCCCCGAAGTCCTCGATGTTGAGGGTGCCCCGGATGCGGCCCAGGATGGAGTCCTTCTCCTGCTCGGTTACCCGCCCCTTTCTGACCCCGCGCTCCATCGACGTTCTGATGCCGCCGATGCCCTTGTCCAGAAACTCCTGCTTGATCTCCAGGGTCACCACATCGTAGCCGGCCCTGGCGCAGACCTCGGTAATCCCTCCGCCCATCAGGCCGCAGCCAACGACGCCGATCTTCTTGATCTCCATAGTGCGCTCTCCCTCCTGTTTGTGTCAGCCGGCGCATAGCGCCGGCTGACCGCTGATGGCAAGTTGCAGGAGACCGGAGCTACCTGCCCTTGATGTTAGCTTTGCGCTTCTCCAGGAACGCCGCCCTGGCCTCGGCGTGGTCCTCGGTGGCCGTGCAGACGTCCATGAGCTTGCCCTCATACCTCAGGCCTTCTTCCAGGGTCATGTCGATGCCCTTGGCCATGGCCTCTTTGGCTGCTCTCACGGCTATCGGCGGTATCTCGCAGAGCCGCTGGGCCCACTGCTCGGCGGCCGGCATGAGCTGGTCGGGTGGGACCACCTTGTTCACCAGCCCGATGCGCAGGGCCTCCTGGGCGTTGATGCGCTCGGCCATGAGCACCATCTCCGTGGCCTTGGCGGTGCCGACCAGTCGCGGCAGCCTCTGGGTGCCTCCCCACCCCGGGATGATGCCCAGGGTGACCTCCGGGAAGCTGAAGATGGCCTTCTCGACCGCGATCCTCAGGTCGCAGCCCAGGGCCACTTCCAGGCCGCCGCCCATGGCGTGCCCGTTGATGGCGGCGATGGTGGGCTTCCACAGCTCCAGCCCGCGGAACAGGGTGGGTGCCATTCTCCACCACTCATTGCGAATCTCGTGCAGGACCGGCAACATCTGGCCAATGTCTGCGCCCACGCAGAAGGCGCGGTCGCCGCTCCCGGTGATGATGGCTACCCAGACATCCTTGTCGTCCCTGAAATCGACCAGGGCCGCGCTCATCTCCTGGAACGTCTGCGGGTCGATGGCGTTGAGGGCGCGAGGATTGTCCAGCGTCATGTAGGCAATCCTCCCTCGTTTTTCGTACAGAAATCCCATGCGGAGTCCTCCTTACTATATCGATCGAAAAGTCATCAGCCGGACCCGGCCGGTCCGGCGCATGCGGCGCCGGTGAAAGAAGCGGGTGGTGTGAGCGCAGCGGTGGACAAAGCTCAGGCCTTCGCCTTCGGAGTATTGACGCTGAAGCTGTGGCTCAGAGCGCGGAGCGTCACTTCGCCGTTCAGCTTGGCCTGCCGGGCGTAGGTCTTTACGATCTGCCACAGGCCCTGCCTGGTCAGCCGCTCGCCCAGCCGGTTGAGAAAGAGAGCCCTCTCGGCCTTGTCGTGCACCATCTGCGGCCGGGATTCGTCCAGGTACTTCTTCAGTGTGGGCACATGCTTGATGGCCACAATGGAGCTGCGCTGCCTGGCATCCTTCATGGCGAAGGACACCGAGTCTCCATTGAGATGCACATCATCGATGTCCAGCGACATCATGTCGCTCACGCGCATACCGCTGGCGTACAGGAGCTCCAGCATGGCCTTGTCCCGCTTGGCCTCCGGAGTGGGGTACTTGTCGGGCTGCCGGAGCAGGTCCCGGATCAGGTCCTCGGGAAGGCGGTGCGGGGAGTTCTTCGCCACCTTCGGTGAGCCCACGTCTTCGATAGGGGCATTTGGTATGGCCCCCGACTTCTCCAGGAACTTGAACAGGGTCTTGGCTGAGGCCGTCTTGCGCGCCACGGTCGTCAGCGCGTAGCCCCGGCTCTTCAGGTCGGTCACGTATCCCAGCACCAGATCGTGGGTCACGTCCGACCATCGCTGCATTCCCTTTTCCTGGAAGAAGTCGGCCATCTGCAGGAGATCGTTCCGGTAGGCGGCAACGGTGTTGCTCGAAAACCTCTTCTCCGTGGACAACTGCTGCAGGAAGGCCTCGATTTGTTGTCTCATTAATGGTCTCCTGATGAAGGAAGTAGCCTTGAGAACACAACTATTGTAGACATAAGGAATGGCGTAGTCAATGACGGGAGTGTAAAATCTCTCTCGTGGACATGGAGACCGGCCGCCTTGAACAGCAGCTGGAGGCCCTCCCCTCGCGGCCCGGGGTGTATCTCTTCAAGGATGCGGATGAGATCATCCTCTACGTCGGCAAGGCGTCCAGCCTGCGCCATCGGGTCGGGTCCTATTTCGGTGCGGCCCGGAACCTGGCTCCGAAGACCATCAGGATGATGGAGCGGGTGGCCGACCTGGACTACTACGTGACGGCGTCCGAGCAGGAGGCCATTCTTCTGGAGTGCATCCTGATCAAGAGGCATCGCCCGCATTACAACGTCCGCCTCAAGGATGACAAGACCTATCCCTATCTCAAGGTGACGGTCGGAGAGGACTGGCCGCGGGCCCACCTGAGCCGGCGCGTCGTCAAGGACGGCGCCAGGTACTTCGGGCCGTTCGCCAGCGCCGGCTCCGTGCACACCGCCGTGGCCCTGCTGGAGAGGATATTCCGGCTGCGCTCGTGCCGCAAGGCCATAACCGGGGAAGAGCGCCGGCCATGCCTGGAGTATCACATCAAGCGTTGTTCCGGGCCGTGCATCGGTGCCGTGAGCCGGGAGGAATACCGCGACGCGGTGGACCAGGCGGTGCTGTTCCTCGAAGGCCGGCAGGACACAGTATTGAAAGGGTTGCGGACCAGGATGGCGCAGGCCTCGGAGAATATGGAATACGAACGGGCGGCCATGGTCCGCGATCAGATCAGGGCGGTGGAAGCGATCGTGGAGAAGCAGAAAATCGCTGCGGCGGAAGGGGACCTCGATGCCCTGGCCTTCGTCCAGGAGGGAGACCAGGCCGTGGCGCTCGTGTTCCAGGTGCGGCAGGGCCGGCTGGTAGGGCGGGAGTCCTTCATTCTGGCGGGGACCCGGGACGAAGAGCCGTCGCAGGTCATGACCGGGTTCGTGCAGCAGTACTACAGCTCGGCCGAATACGTGCCAAAGCGGGTCCTGCTGCAGTTCCCTCTGGAAGACATGCCGGTCATTCAGGGCTGGCTCGAGGGCCGAAGAGGGGGCAGAGTGGAGCTGCGGGTGCCTGCACGCGGACCCGGCAGGGACCTGGTGGCCATGGTGGCCGACAATGCCCGGGAGTCCATGGAGCAGGGCCGGATAAGGTCGGCCGCTGAGCCGGGCGTGGTAGCGGCCGCCCTGGAGGAGCTGAAGAGGGCGCTCTCGCTCCCGGCGCCCCCCCGGAGGCTGGAGTGCTACGACATCTCCAATGTGCAGGGGGCGTCGGCCGTGGGCAGCATGGTGGTCCTTGAGGACGGGGTGCCGCGCAAGTCGCATTACCGGCGCTTCAAGATCAGGACGGTGCAGGGCGCGGACGACTATGCCATGATCGGCGAGGTGCTGCGGCGGCGGTTCAAGAAGGCGGCTGCGGATGACCGGGCCGATGGCACCTGGGCCGCTCGCCCGGACCTGGTGCTGATAGATGGGGGCCGGGGGCAACTGAATGCGGCCCTGCTGGCCATGAAGGAGTCCGGTGCCGGCCAAGTCCCCGCTGCCAGCATAGCCAAGGAAGAGGAGCTGGTCTTCCTGCCCGGCCTAAGGGAGCCCCTGAGGCTGCCGCCCGAATCGCCTGCCCTGCACCTGCTGCAGCGGGCCAGGGACGAAGCCCACCGCTTCGCTCTGGGGTACTACCGGAAGGTGCATCTGGCGCGGAGCTTCGCCTCATCGCTGGATGGCATACCCGGCCTGGGGCCGGTGCGCCGAAGAGCACTGCTGAGGAGGTTCGGCTCGGTGGATGGCATCAGGCGCGCCACTGTGGAGGAGCTGAGATCGGTCCGGGGCATGAGCGAGGCCCTGGCCAGGAGGGTCAAAGACGGCGTCTGACGGCGGCCGCAGCCACAGCCGCCGCAGCAGCACAGTTGCATTGGGACAGGAGTTTGTGATAAATTAGCCCTAAACACGGCTCGTGGGTAGAGTGGGTGTTCATCCCACTCTTTTTGGTTGTTGGGTGATGTGAGAATGACTGGCGGTAGACGAAGAACTGAAGGGCTGGTGGGAACATGAAAACCGAGTTTGTTATTGCTCTTACCCAGCTGGCTGCCGAGAGGAACCTGCCGAAGGAAGTCATCCTCAGGACCATGGAGTCAGCCTTGGTCCCCATCTTCAAGAAGACCAGCTTCGCGCCGGACCAGGAGATCTGGGTCAAGATCTCCTCGCAGACCGGTGAAGTGAAGGTGTTTGCCCGGAAGACCGTGGTGAAACGGCGCCGGGACCCCCGCCTGGAGATGCTGCTCTCCGAGGCCAGGAAGTGCAGGCCCGAGGCCCAGGTCGGCGACGTCCTGGAAGTGGAGGCCACGCCCGAGGACGCGGGGCGCATCGCGGCCCAGACCGCCAAGCAGGTCATCCTGCAGCGGCTGCGGGAGGCGGAGCGCGACGCTATCTTCGGGGAGTACGCCGACAAGGAAGGGGACATCGTCAGCGGCGTGGTCCACGCCGTAGAGGCGAAGCACGTTTCGATCGATCTGGGCAAGGCGGAGGGCATCCTGCCCCTGGCCGAGCAGATGGCGGCGGACCACTACCGCATAGGGCAGCGGCTGAAGCTCTACCTGCTGAAGGTGATGCGCACCGCCAGGGGCACTCAGCTCATCCTGTCCCGCACCCACCAGAACCTGCTGCGGCGCCTGTTCGAGCTGGAGGTCCCCGAGATATTCAATCGGACAGTGGAGATCAAGTCCGTGGCCCGCGAGCCCGGGGTGCGGAGCAAGGTGGCCGTGGCCGCCAGCCAGGAAGGCGTCGACGCGGTCGGCTCCTGCCTGGGTCTGCGCAGCATCAGGATCCAGAACATCACCAAGGAGCTGGCCGGGGAGAAGATCGATGTCATCCAGTGGCATCCCGATCCCACGGTCTTCATCGGCAACGCCCTGAGCCCGGCGGCTACCACCAGCGTCGAAATCAGCGGCGAGGAGAAGAGCGCCAGCGTGGTGGTGCCGGACAAGCAGCTGTCCCTGGCCATCGGCAAAGGCGGGCAGAATGCCCGTCTGGCGGCCAGGCTCACTGGCTGGAGAATCGACATAAAGAGCACATCGATGGTCGAGGGTGCGGCTCCTCCGAAGACGGAGGAGGCGCCCAGGGCTGAGGAGGCGGCGCCGGAGGGGGCTGTGGTGGCGGAGCCGGAGGCCGTGGCGGCTGCGGCGGAAGCCGTGGAGGCGGCGGTCGAGCCGGCAGCGGCGGCGGCCGCAGTCGAGGAGAAGGCGCCTCCGCCGATCGTCGAGGAGGTCAAGCCGGCCCCCGTGGAAGCGAAGCCGGCACCCAGGGCCAGGCCGGAAGAGCCCGCCGAGCCCCAGGAGGAGGCGCCCAGGACCCTCACGTTCGAGGAGATACTCTCGCAGCTGGAGGCCATCCCGGAGCGCCGCGGCCGGCAGCCTCGCTACATGCCCGATGACAAGATGGGCATAGTAGTGGCTGACACCAAGCCCAAGAAGGGCAAGAAGGCCGGTGGCGCTGACGAAGAACCGGGGGTCAAGCCCAAGGTCAAGAAGGTATCGAAGCGCCGCGTCACCATCGAAGACGAGGACCTGCTGGGCGACGACGACCTGGGCAGTGAGGACGATCTCATTGAGGATGAGGGCCTTGAAGAAGATGAGTAGCGTGGCCGGGACGTCGGGGCACCGGCATGTGCCGGAGCGGACCTGCGTGGCCTGTCACGAGGTCAAGCCGAAACGGGAACTGGTGAGGCTGGTGTGCGGCGCCGGGGGCGTGGTGGAAGTGGACACGCTGGGCCGGAAGCCGGGCAGAGGCGCCTACCTCTGCCACTCGCCGGAGTGCTGGCACAAGGGAGTGAACAAGGGGAAGCTGGAGCATGCTCTGCGAAGCAGACTCAGCGCGGAAAGCAGGGCCGGCCTGATGAAGTTCGCGGGGGAGATCCGCGACTCCGAAGCCGCGTCGAGCCGGATGGGAGGCGTCAGGTAATGGCCAAGAGCGCTGCAGGCCAGGGTTCGCCCTCCAAGGGTGAACGCAAGGTTGAGTTGCCCCCTGCGATGACCGTGAAGCAGTTGGCGGAGACGCTCGGCATCAGCGGGGTGGAGGTCATCAAGCAGTTGATGCAGAACGGCGTCATGGCCGGCATCAACCAGTCTATTGACTACGATACTGCGGCCATCATCGCCGCGGACATGGGCTTTGAAGTTACTGAGAAGGCCGAGACCGAGGTCGAGGCGGTGGCCTGCGAGGATGACGCGGCCACCCTGCAGCCCCGGCCGCCGGTAGTGACGGTGATGGGCCACATCGACCACGGCAAGACCAAGCTGCTGGATGCCATCCGGCAGACGAACGTGGTGGCCTCGGAGGCCGGCGGCATCACCCAGCATATCGGCGCCTACCAGGTGGAGACGCACGGGAGGAAGATCACCTTCCTGGATACCCCGGGCCACGAGGCCTTCACGGCCATGCGGGCCAGGGGGGCCAAGGCCACCGATGTGGCCGTCCTGGTGGTGGCGGCGGACGACGGGGTCATGCCACAGACCCTCGAGGCCATCGACCATGCCAAGGCGGCCAGCGTGCCCATCGTGGTGGCCCTGAACAAGATCGACAAGCCGGGCGTGAACCTGGACCGGGTCAAGCAGCAGCTGGCCGAGGCGGGGCTGGTGGTGGAGGAGTGGGGAGGCAACACCGTCTGCGTCCCGGTGTCGGCCAAGATGAAGAGGGGCATCACGGACCTCCTGGAGAGCATCCTGGTGGTGGCGGAGATGCTGGAGCTGAAGGCCAACCCGGACTGTGCCGCCAGCGGAGTGGTCATCGAGGCCGGCCTGGACAAGACCAAGGGCCCCATGGCCACCGTCCTGGTGGAGAGAGGGACGCTGAAGCCGGGCGACGCGCTTATCGTGGGCGAAACCTGGGGCAAGGTCAAGGCCATGTTCAATGACGCCGGCAAGCGGGTCAAGAAGGCCGGGCCGGCGACGCCGGTCAAGATACTGGGGCTCTCCGGCGCCCCGCAGGCCGGAGACACCCTGGCGGTGGCGGCCAGCGACCGGGATGCGCGGACCACCGCCCAGAAGCGGCAGACGGAAAGCCAGCAGAAGATCATCCGGCCGGTGAGACCGGTCAAGCTGGATGAAGTGTACGCCCAGATCAAGGCGGGGCAGGCCAGGGAGCTGAACCTTATCCTGAAGACGGATGTGCAAGGCTCCATCGAGCCCATAAAGGACTCCATAGAGCGCCTGGAGGGAGACGAGATCAAGGTCAGGATCATCCACTCCGGCAGCGGCAACATCACCGAGAGCGATGTGCTGCTGGCGCTGGCCTCCAAGGGAGTCATCATCGGGTTCCACACCAGCCCCACCGTGGGCGCCCAGCGCATGGCCGAAGCCGAGGGAGTGGACATCCGTTTCTACGACATCATCTACAACCTGCTCGAGGACATCGAGCGGGCGTTGAAGGGCCTGAAGGAGCCGAAGTACGCCGAGGTGGTGGAGGGCAGGGCCGAGGTCAGGGCGGTCTTCGCCGCCGGCAAGAAGGAGAAGGCGGCCGGGCTGATGGTCAGCGAGGGCAAACTGCGGCGCGATTCCATGGTGAAGGTCATCCGCAAGGGCCAGGTGATCCACCAGGGCAAAATGGCCAGCCTCAGGCGGTTCAAGGACGATGTCAAGGAAGTGGCCACCGGCACCGAGTGCGGCCTCGCAGTAGAGGGATTCAGCGCCTTCGAGCCCGGAGACATCATTGAAGCGTACCGGAGGGAGAAGGTGGGATGAGTCGGCGCACTGAGCGCTTGAATCATCTGCTCCGGCAAGAGATCACCGAGCTGCTGCAGCGCGAAGCCAAGGACCCCCGCCTCTCCGTCATGGTGAGCGTCACCCGCGTCTCCGTTTCCGCCGATCTGCACTATGCCAAGGTGTTTGTCAGCGTCATGGGAACGGAGGAAGAGAAGAAAGGCCTGGTGGTGGGCCTTCATGCCGCCTCCGGCTTCCTCCGGCGGGAGCTGGCCGGCCGGCTGACCTTGCGACACACCCCCGAGTTGGTCTTCGTCTATGATGACACCATGGAGCGGGCGGGGAAGGTCATCGAGCTGATCGACCAGGTGAGGACCAGCGAATCCGGGGTGCAGGAGACGGGTGAGCGTTGACGGAATCCTCAATGTCCTCAAGCCGGCGGGCAAGACCTCTTTTGCCGTAGTGTCCCTGGTGCGGCGCTGGAGCGGAGAGCGCCGCGCGGGCCATGCCGGGACCCTGGACCCCGATGCCACCGGAGTCCTCGTCATCTGCCTGGGCCAGGCTACGCGGATCGTGGAGTATCTGGCCGGGGCCGGCAAGACCTACCGGGCTGAGATCGAGCTGGGCGTCACCACTGATACGTACGACGCAGCGGGCAAGGTGGTCGGCCGGGGCGACCCGTCGTCTGTGACGATGGAGCAGGTCCATCAGGTCCTCGGAGCCTTTCGCGGCACAACTGCCCAGGTCCCGCCCATGCACAGCGCTGTCCACTACAGGGGGAAACGGCTCTACGAGCTGGCCCGCAAGGGAGTGGAGGTGGTCCGGGAGCCGCGCCAGGTGGAGATCTCCCGCCTGGAGTTGCTGGACTGGCAGCCCCCCGGATTCACTGTTGAGGTCGACTGCAGCGCGGGAACCTACATCCGCTCGCTGGCCTTTGACATCGGCGTCGCCCTGGGCTGTGGCGCCCACCTCCGGAAGCTGGTGCGGCGCCGCAGCGAGCCCTTCCTCATCGACGACGCCGTGCCGCTGGCGGCCCTGGAAGAGGCCTTCCGCGGCGGCGGCTGGGGGGCCTATCTGCACCCCCTCGACGCCGTGCTGCTGGACTGGCCGGCGGCCATACTCGACATGGAGCAAGAGGGGCTGGTCAGGAGAGGGATCGACGTGGACCTGCCGGCGGCCGGGGCCGGCGGGCCGGCCGGTGACCGCTGCCGGGCCTACTCCTCTGATGGCCGCTTCCTGGCCGTCCTGGCCAGGACCGACGCCGGACCGTGGCACCCGGAGAAGGTCTTCGGGACCGGGCGATGCGGACAGGGCGGGGATTCCCCGCCCTGCTGTTCCGGCTGTGGGTGCTAGAGGGCGCGATCTTCCGCCCTCTGAAGACGGCGGCTAGTAGCGGCTGGTGCTGGGCTTGACCTTGCCGTAGCACTCGCGGCAGTACACCGGCCTGCCGTTCCTGGGTTCGAAGGGCAGTTCCGTTGCCTGGCCACACTGAGCGCAGGTTGCGGGGTACATCTGGCGCCTTGGCTGAGCATAGCCGGAGGAGTTGCTGTTCCTGGCTTTCCTCGTGGCCCGGCACAGCTGGCAGCGCTTAGGATCGTTGGTGTATCCCTTGCCGGCGAAGAACTCCTGTTCACTGGCGGTGAAGATGAAGTCGGCACCGCAGTCGGAGCACTTCAGGGACCTGTCTGCAAAGCTCACGTGATGACCTCCTTTCTTGGCATACTAGGCTAAAGTGGCGGTCATCCAGAGCCCGTGGTAGCGCCGGTGAGGGCTTACAGACTATTGATAACCTGAACCTAGACCAGTGGCTTCATCATAGCATGCCTCCGTCCGGCGGGCAAGTGAATCAGGGGATAGGAGCGTGCACGATATAAGTTCCCGGCCGGACGTCAGCCGCACTGAAGTCCCTCAGGTGGGAAAGAGAGGGGAGGGCCCTGCGGCCCTCCCCTGTTCGGCAACCTGTTGTCTGTCTCTGTGACTGTGCCCGGGATCAGTTGATGAACTTCCAGCCGCCGTTGGCCACTACCTGGGTCTGGCTGCTCCAGCCGTAGGAGTTGCCGGAGAAGACCCACCAGTAGTACGTCTTCCCGTTGTCGGCAAAACCGGTGGCGGTGTACTGCGTCACGTTGCCCAGGGATTTCCAGACCTTCCTCACACTGGAGTTGGTCTGGGTGGTGCTCAGGCTGGAGCTGGTGCTCACGATCAGGAAGTACTTCGTGGCCCCGGTGGAGGCGTTCCACTTGAAGGTCACGGAAGTCCCGGAAAGGTTGGCGCCGATGGCCGGAGAGGCCAGCTTCGGCGCGGCGGGCTTGGTGGTGATGGTGGTGCCGCCCGACGGTGCATTCGTGCTCGTGCCTCCGGTGGACGTGCTTGCGGAAGAGGTGTCGCCTGACCCGGTGTTGCCCGAGGACGTGTCCCCTGTGCCGGTGGAGCTGGAGCTCCCTGAAGGCGCGCTCGATCCGTACCAGTTGTCATAGACGTACATGTGGTACTTGGAGAGGGTGGATGATCCGCCCCATGACCCGCCGCCGCCGGAGAGCAGGGTGAAGGCGCTGTTGGTGCTGGTCTCCGTGTACAGCCCGGAGTGGGTGGTCTTCCTGGTCCAGTTGTTGTAGACCTTGCATACGTTGGATGGGATGCCCCTGATTCCCACGTTGGCCTTCCACTGGTTGGCGGTGAAGGTGTTGTGGTGGACCATCAGGGTCCTGCCGGCGCTGGTGGAGGTGCTGGTGCCGCCGCCGTGGCAGTCCACCTGGGTGTTGTACTTGAGGTCCCCGCCGGCGCCGCCCAGGTAGTACCTGGCGTCGTTGAAGATGTTGAAGCGCAGCTCGTAGCTGTCGGGGCCGGCCTGGGCCATGATGTGGTGGCGGCAGTCCGTGAAGATGCAGTACTCGACCAGGTACGAGCACTCGCCTTCCTCCGACACCCCGTAGCCGAACCCGTGCTTCTGGATGTTATGGATGTAGCAGTGGTGCACCCAGTGCCGCCCCGAGGAGGAGTCGTCGTTCCAGGCCATGCCTCCGCCGTAGAAGTAGATCCCTCCCTCTGCGAAGTTGGAGATCTCGCAGTTCTCCACCTCGATGCGCCTGGCGCCGCGCACTCCTCTGAGGGCGCAGTTCCTGGGCCCCGAGGTGCTGGCCACGCCGCCCGGCCCTTCGAACTCGATCCCCGAAACGACTGAGTTCGAGGCCAGCCAGAGAATGGGGCACATGAAGGAGCCGGCCTTATAGGTGGTCTTGATCTTGCCGCCTGAAGCCCCGTTTTCGCCTCGGTTGGAGGCCAGGGCCACGCCTGACTTGAGGGTCTCGCCATAGTCTGAGCTGAGGCTGATGGTGGTGCCGCCGGGTATCCAGATGACGTCGCCTGAGGTCGCTGACTTGAGGGCGCTGGTCAGCTGGCTGGCGGTCGTCACCACGTAGTCCGCCGAGTCCCTGGAGTAGCCGTGGCGGGACTCGTATCCGTCTCCGCCGCCGGTGGGATTGCTGGAAGCGCCGGCGTTGGCGCCGTAGGCGCTGGCCGCCTGGACCGCCGGGCCCTGAACGAACGGGGTGGCAATCAGTGCGGCCACGATGGCGCACAGCGTTATGATGCAGGTGGCTAGTCTCTTTCTCATTGACATAATCTTCTATCTCCTTTGCCAGAGTAACGTTCCCCAATTGGCTCTTTGGAGTCCCGCCGGCGTTACCCGCGGTCTGTGCCTTTCACGGGCACGGGCTCGCCGGGTGCTCTTGAATGGGGCCCAACCGGGTCAATCTGCAGATGCAAACAGGGTCTGTGCCAGGCATCTGCGTGGGGCTGGGTATATCAGGGAGTGACGCTTTGGATTGTCTGGGGGTTTAGAGCGCCAGGGGCGGAGCGCGGCTGCGCGTGATCCTGACGTTGGGGTTGGTGTAGGAGTGCCGCTTGTTTTGGGGGAGAGTGCAGAGCCGGTGGGTCGAGGTGGGGTCCAGGTGGGCGGAGTCCAGATTCAGTGCCGGTTGGCAGCGGCGGACCCGCTGCCATATTGGGAGGAAGAGCCTCTCCGCGAAGGCCTCGACCGCGGTATCGCAGAAGAAGGTGGCCAGCACCAGCGCCAGCACGGCGCTGACGCTGGAGTAGCAGCCCATGGCCACCAGGGCCCCGGTGGCCGTGGCGGTCTGAACGCAGAGCGAAACGGTCTCGCTCACTGCTGACTCGGGCCTAGCGTTCCATTGCATGGTCTATTTACTATGACGGTGACATTGCCCGCCCGGTTCCTCCCCCCCGGAGGCCCCGGCAACGGCCATCACCATTATACACGCGCTGGCAAGGGTGGCTGTCCCCCGCCGGACGGATAGGTGAATGCCCCGGCAGGTTGCGGTTGTCTTGAGGTTGCTGCCCCTGGTCCTGGGCGGTGGTGTGACCCCCCGGTACACCGACTGCCAGTCTCGGCCAGGTGACATCCGCTGTTAAGGTTGCAGAGAGAGTCTACCATACCGGACATAACACTGGCAAATCGACGCTGGTTGACGCTGGTTCGTCATGGGGTACACTATGGGTAGCGAGGCGGGAGGGTGCAGGGATGACGTCACCGGCCGTCCACATTCGCGGCCTGCGCAAGACCTATGTCGTGAGCCGCCAGGAGGCCGGCGCCAGGGCGACGGTGGTGGACCTGGTGCGCCGCCGGATGCAGGAGGTCCGGGCCGTGGACGGCATCTCCTTCGACCTGGCCCCCGGGGAGGTGGTGGGTTTCCTGGGTCCCAACGGGGCCGGCAAGACCACCACGCTGAAGATGCTCTCCGGGCTGCTGCACCCCACGGCGGGCGAGGTCACCGTGCTGGGCCGGGTACCCTGGAAGCGGGAAAAGGCGTTCCTGCGGCAGATCACGCTGGTCATGGGCCAGCGCAACCAGCTGGTGTGGGACATCCCGGCCAGTCACTCCTTCGAGCTGAACCGGGCCATCTACCGCATCCCGCAGGAGGACTACCGCCGCATCCTGGGGGAGCTCACCGATCTCCTGGAGCTGGGCCCCCTGCTCTCCAAGCCAGTGCGCAACCTCTCGCTGGGCGAGCGGATGAAGTGCGAGATCGCGGCCGCACTGCTCCACCGCCCCAGTGTGGTCTTCCTCGATGAGCCCACCATCGGCCTGGACGTTACCATGCAGCGGCGGATACGGACCTTCATCACGGAGTACAACCGGCGGTTTGGCGCCACCGTCCTGCTGACCAGCCACTACATGGCCGATGTGGAGGCACTGTGCAAGCGCGTGGTGGTCATCCACCACGGGTGGCTGCTCTTCGACGGCGACCTCTCGGTCCTGGTGCAGCAGTTCACGCAGCACAAGACCATCGTGGTGCAGCTGGGCGACTGCGACGCGGACCTGAAAGCCTACGGCGACGTGGTGTCCTGCTCGGACGGCCGGGCCACTCTCCGGGTGCCCCGGAGCGAGACAGCCCACATCACGGAGCGGCTCCTGGCCGATCTCCCGGTCATCGATCTGCTGATAGAAGACCCTCCCATCGAGGAAGTCATCGAAAGGGTGTTTGCCCAGGGGAACACATGAAGGGTCTGGCAGAGCTCTACATCCAGCAGTTCCGGACAACGCTGGCCATGATGCTCCAGTACCGGGCCTCGCTGCTCATCTGGATGATCGGCCACGTGCTGGAGCCGCTGGTCTACCTCATCGTGTGGTCGGTGGTGGCCGGCACCGGGGGCGGCAGCGTCGGAGACTACGCGAAGAGGGACTTCGCCGCCTACTTCATCGTGCTGATGCTGGTCAACCACGTTACCTACACCTGGATCATGTACGAGTTCGAGTACCGCATCCGGCATGGCAGCCTCTCCTTCGCGCTGCTGCGGCCGGTTCACCCCATACACTCGGACATCGCCGACAACGTATCCTCCAAGGTGATAACGCTGCCCTTCATGGTGGCGGTCGCCGGGGTGCTGGCGCTGGTATTCCGACCGGCCCTCTCCCCGGAGCCCTGGGCCATCGGGCTGTTCGTCCCGGCCCTGCTCCTGGCCTTTCTGGTGCGCTTCCTGCTGGAGTGGACATTGGCCCAGGCGGCCTTCTGGACCACGCGGGTCAGCGCCATCAACCAGACCTACTTCGTCCTTCTCCTGTTCCTCTCCGGACAGATCGCACCGATCACGCTCATGCCCCATCCCGTCCGGGTCCTGGCCCAGATCCTGCCGTTCCGGGCCATGGTCGGCTTCCCGGTGGAGCTGCTGCTGGGCCGGCTGACACTGTCCGAGGCGCTGACCGGGCTGGGTATCCAGGCGGCCTGGGTGATCATCGGACTGGTGCTTCTGCGGGTGGCATGGCGGGCGGGGGTGCGGGTCTACACGGCGGTGGGCGCATGAGCTACCTCCGGCTGCTGGCGGCGTTCTTCCGGGTCAGCCTCCGGGGAGAGCTGGCCTACCGGGTCAACTTCTTCGTGCAGCTCTTCCAGTCGGCGCTCGACCTGGGCATGTCCCTGGGAGGGCTGGCGGTTGTCTTCTCCTTCACCGACACCCTGGGAGGTTGGCGGCCGGACGAGGTCCTGGCCCTGGTGGGGGTCTACTTCCTGGTCGGCGGGATCATCGGGCTGATGATCCAGCCGGGCATGGAGGAGTTCATCGAGTCCGTGCGCGACGGGACGCTGGACTTCACCCTCACCAAGCCGGAGGATGCCCAACTGCTGGTCACCATCCGGCGGGTAGACATCTGGAAGCTGATTGACATCCTGATGGGGGTCATCGTCCTGGGCGCCGCGCTGGCGCGGCTGGGCGGGAGCATCGGGCTGGGGGAGGCGGCGGTGTTCATCCTGATGCTGGTGGCCGGAGGGTTCATCATCTACAGCTTCTGGCTTATCCTGGCCACGCTCTCCTTCTGGTTCGTGCGGGTGGAGAACATCCTGGTGATCTTCCAGAGCATGTATGAGGCGGGGCGCTGGCCCATCAGCCTCTACCCCGGGTGGCTGCGCTACGGGCTGACCTTCGTGGTGCCGGTGGCCTTCGCCGTTACCCTCCCGGCGGAGGCCCTCACCAGCCGGCTCAGTGGCTGGACGCTGCTGGGTGCCGTGGCGCTGGCCGCCGTCCTGCTTGTGATCTCGCGGGGGTTCTGGCGGCTGGGTCTGCGGCGCTACTCCGGGGCATCGGCTTGAGAAAAGAGCCGGCGCTGCCGGCGTGAAGCCGATCCCGTGCGGAGAGAAGCGCCGGCAGGGGGCATGCTACGTGGACTGGTCCGGAGCGGCGCCCGGACACGGCCCTTCGCCGTCATACTCGATGGTGAGGCTGTTGCCGGAGCCGTACGGCCCATGTGAGGCCCCGGGCGTTGCGGGCTGCTCCCGGAGGTGCCGGTACAGGCCGTACATCTTGGTGTTGTAGCGCCACCACCAGACGCTGAGCAGCGGGGTGGTCATGCTGGGATCGCGGCCGAAGTAGCCCTGGCCGAAGTCGAGCTTGCGCCGGCCGGAGCACCAGCAGCAGGTCTCGGTCTCGTGTGCGAAGTCGATATGATAGCAGTGGGGATGATCTTTCATGTCGCCCTCTACTTCCATGCGGTTACCGATTGCAGGATGAAGAACCGTGTCCTAATCCTGAAGTTGGCAATACCCTGTTCGCGAAAGATCGCTCCCACCATGGCCGGAGTGAACGAGCCCTCGAAGTGAACTCCCTTGCCCTTGAAACGAAGAAACCGGGCCCACCAGACTCTTCTGAAGTCGCAGATGTAGAGCGCACCGCCCTCCTTGCCGCCGCTCCAGAGGCTCCCCACGGCCCCGGCGGGATCTCTCCAATGGTGCAGCGAGAGGGTGGAGTACACCAGGTCAAATCGTCCCAGCCCGCGCATCAGGTCCTCGTCCTGAACGTCACCCACCAGGCAACGTATCCTCTTCTCCAGCCCTGCCTGCCTGACGTACTCGTTGGCCACGGCGACGTCATCGGCCGAGATGTCAACGGCAGTGATGCTCCTGACACTGGTGTCCTCAGCCAGCATGGCTGCCAGGAACCCCGATCCGGCGCCCATCTCCAGGTACTCCCCGCCCAGGTTGAGCGCCCGAATTTCCCGCCGAAACTGGCTGTACAGGAGGCGCTCATACCTCCGCTGCCT
>ERZ1649853.512-NODE-512-length-16394-cov-10.522982_pt1 | contig 16394 bp, 17 predicted proteins | sample MGYA00575353_ERZ1649853 | MGnify/ENA primary metagenome ERZ1649853 (study PRJEB40853, sample SAMN11349654) | freshwater sediment metagenome | isolation source: river sediment | host: Sediment | place: India: Okhla Barrage, New Delhi | collected 2017-02-21 ...
TGGATGTAGATGTGATGCCCAGGCGGGGCGGGCACCAATACTCGGGAAATTCGCCAAGATCATCGATCGCATCAGGCTGCTTCCTTTACCCTGAGATCAACCTAGCCGACCGCAATGGGTCTTGCCAGAAGCCTTCCTTCCCTAAAGTCCTTGACCATCCTGTCGATCTCTCGGGAGGCCTCTGGCGTGAGGTAGGACTCACCACATAGATCGCTATATCAAAGCAGGAACGTTCTTGATCACCAATACCTATCCTCGACTTTAGTCACATACTCTGTAATTCCAGGCAGCAACCTCCCTCGACATTAGCGCTGAAGGGCAGGGCTTGGTGTCAGGATAATCCTCTATTATACTTCCATTCAATATCAAATTAACCAGATCCTTCTCTTTGACTTTTGCCGCATTTTTTATGATCAGAGTCACATCCACCACCTGGCCTACCTGCCACTCCCGGCTATGCGTTGCCACCACCACCGCTCCAAGACGCGGGTCGTAGAAGGCGATAGCAGCGGCTGGCGAGCCATGCTAGGCGGGTGCAGGGCCGCGGGCAGGGAACCCGGCCCTCGACGATCACAAGCGAGCCGCGGGGATGGCGGGCAGCGCCCAGCGGGCGGGGGGTGATGGGGGAGGTAGCGGCGATGGAGTAGATGACGGGGGAAGCTGTCATATTTTCTCTTCAGATTGCAGCTTCCATTCAGTTGCTGATTTGTCTTAAGATCACAGCGGGGCGGTCCACAGATTTTTATAAAATCTCTGATATTCACCCGTCAGGCTAGTCCGCCAGGTTGATTCCGTTCGGCCTTTAAAAGTGGCATTCTATGATCTCTTATGGCTTGGCCTGAGCTTCTTCTTCGGGAAGAACAAAGGCATCCAACAGGCCGGTAATAACCTCTTCCACGAGGTTGGACACGGTCCTTCCTCTCTGGAGTGCAACCTTTTCAAGTTTGGAGAAGGCTGGCTCCGGCAGCTCGACAAGTACTCGGCGAAGTCTTTCTTCTCTTGAAGGAGAAGATTGAATATCAAGAAGTTGAATAAGACAGTGCATATGATTTCCAGCCCGGAGATTGGCTCATTAATCGATATAAAAATCCATTCACAGCAAGAATGGCGATATGCTTTAGGAAAAATAAAAACATATGGAATTTGCAGCCTGACACTGGAAACTGCCGAAATTGACTCTTCAGAGAATGCAATTATGATGATTTCGATTGCCCTTCCCGATAAAACGGTTTACATTTCCGACTTCTCAATGGGGCAAGAGGATGTCAAAGAGATTGCGGGCTCCTGGCCTGCCTTTTTGAGCAGAAACACATCAAGAAGGTCATCTACGATGCCAGGGCAGCCCTGGCACTGATTAGAACTTCTGCAGGCAGGAAGGTTAATGCCCGCAATGTCTTCGACCTGATGCTGGCCTCGCAGATCTGCTGGTCCGGATACTACTACCTCACGCCCTCCGGCTCGGCTTCCAATCCCTGGAGGAGGAATGTGCCTGACCACTGCCTGGCCAGCCTGGCAGAGAGGCATTTGGGCATCATTCTGGATGGGCAAAACGGATTCGAGGGAGAAGAACGTCGGGATGGTGAAGGCGGCGCTCTAAAGCAGTCAGCCGTTCTGCTGCCGCTGCATGGCATCCTGGCGGAGCTTCTCGCCAGAAACGGGCTGCAGAGGGCTGCCGAACTGGAGTTCCAGGCGGCGTCCTCCCTGGCGGAGATGCAGAACTCGGGAATTCATCTGGACTGCCGGCAAGCCAGGGCTACGGTCAGCCTGGAAGAGGGTGAGATCTGCAACCTGGTCTGGACCATGCAGGATGAAGCGAGGAAGAAGGGCTTTGTAACGGTCTCGCATGACGGCAAGAGGCTGTGCTGCTATCTCAATCCCGACCGGACGGAGGACGTCATGGCCTATCTGAGAAAGCGGGGCTATGCTGTAAACAGCACCAAGGCAGAGATACTGAGGGGTCTGGCGGCGGCAGGCTGTGCCTTCGCAGAAGCGCTTCTTCGCTACAGGCACATCTCTCACCAGCTCTCATTCCTGAACAGTTGGCTGGAGAGGGTCCCGCCCGCGGATGGCCGGGTCCATCCCCAATACTTCCAGATTCAGTCCGCCACAGGCCGGATCAGCTCCAGAAAGCCCAACGCCCAGCAGATTCCCAGCACCGGCGAAGATGCGCCGGCCATTAGAAGGCTCTTTACTCCGGCAACGGGAAAGAAGTTCGTCAAGGCGGACTTCTCGACAATTGAGCTGCGGATAATGGCCAGGCTCTCCGGCGACAGGGCCATGCTGGATGCTTTCGAAAACGGCGCTGACCTGCACCGTCTCACTGCCTCGCGGATGGCCGGCGTGCCGGTCGAGCAGGTGACGGGCGCCCAGAGGAAGGCGGCCAAGATCATGAACTTCCTGCTCATCTACGGCGGCTCGGCCAGGACGCTGCAGAGCCGGATTCTCTCAGACTACGGCATTTTCATTTCGTCCGAAGAGGCAGAGCAGGCCAGGGAGAGGTTCTTGCTCTGCTACCAGGGCGTACGGGAGTGGCAGGAGAAGCAGCTCTCCATTCAATGTTAATTCCGTCTCTGTGCCTCAGTGCCTCTTTGGTTTAGTTCGATAACATTAGGCTCAGCCATTGCCAGCTTACTGACTAAACCACAGAGGCACAGAGACACGGAGAACGACCACGACCTTCTGTCAACCAGCCTTCACCACAAAGACACAAAGGCACAAAGAACTCACAATTGTGTGGCCACCTCAGTCTGTTCAGTTGTTATCTCGTCTCTGTGCGTACTCTGTGTCCTCTGTGTCTCTGTGGTGAAAAACGTCGTTCGCCACTGGTAATAGCTGGCTGCTAACGTGCAATGGACAGGCCGCTCCAGCGAGGCTCCAAAAAAAGAGCCAAAAGCAGTTAAATTGATATATGTTGAGAGAGAACCAAAGAAGTATGTCGAGGCTCATCATTTTCCTTTCTTGTCGGGAGCACGGCTATGATGTGTCCTTAGATACATCTGCGAAGAAATTCTGCCTATAAGGCCCAATCCGGACAAAGACCTGGATTGGGTATTGAGCGTGCCATCGCTTTAGTGCAGCATACTTTAGAAAGCCGGGTCAATAGACATGAAAAGGATTGGCCGGATGAAGCTCCCATGGTCTCTCAAAACTCAAAGGGCTCCATCAGGTCGGTTGCATCACTGTCGCCGGGCGTAATTAAGCGTTTTGACAGGTGCAGCCCCAGGCCAGCTCCTTCTGGAGTTAGGTAAATGATAAGAAGAAATGCAGAAAATGGATTAATCAGCTTTAGCGGCAGCCAAATTTACACAGAAAGAATGAGAGAGGCAGCATCAATAAAAGGCATGCTTTTGCCCATCGAGAGCTTAATCGATCTCGGTACCTGCTTAAAAAACGAGTTCCTGGTTGAAGGACTTCTGGGGCTTGGCGCAGCTATGGGTATTGCAATGGTGGCAGTTCTGATCAAGGCAGGATGTCTGCAATAGCCGATTTCCTATGATGGATGATTACATGAGAGCCAGAGCCAGGCGAAAGGAACTGATTGAACTTATTGCAGCCGCATCAGACGAAATCGCAGAGATAGATGCCGGCTTGACAATTCTGAAAGATAGGCCCTGGCCGGAAGAAAAGATGCATGGAGGAGGATACAAGTGATATTAGCTTACTGCAATTGCGAAAATAGGTGCCAGGACATGATGTATGGCAAGGGATTGAGATTGCACAACCTGATGAACGACGGCAAACGCCACGAAACGACAGGCTACTTCGAAGGCAAATGCTGCGTCTGCGGCTCAGAGAGGACGGTGGGATGAAATGGTAGGCATAACCGTAGGGCTGCCCCAGTGCCCCAAGTGCGGCTCGGAGTGGATAGCTCATGGCGAGGGAGGCATCAATGCATCCTGCGAGACCTGCGGCCAGAAGCTCTTGAAGAAAGAAGGATTTGGATACGAGGCGGCTTAAATGGCAGATGGATATTACTATTTCTTCTCCGAGAAGCAGAAGACTCTGAGATCCAAGATAGACAGAAATCCCACATTCTTCGCCCGGATCAGCGGCAAGGTCGTGGAGTGCACGGAGAGGAACCTCGAAAGGAGCCCCCAGGGAGCTTTCGACGATTATGTCTACCTGGGCCAGGGAGAGTACCTGGGCAATAAGGCAATTTGACGGAGCAGCTCTCCATCAATGTTAAACCCGTCTCTGTGCCTCGGTGCCTCTGTGGTTTAGTTCGATAACAGTAGGCTCGGCCATTGCCAGCTTACTGACTAAACCACAGAGGCACAGAGACACAGAGAACCGATCATGACTTTTCGTCACCAATGTGCATGAAAATGAGCTTTTCGTTCTTTGTGCGTTCTTTGTGAGCTTTGTGATCTTTGTGGTGAAGTTGTTTGCGCCAGGTCCAGCCCAGTGGTCTCCCGGACTTTCACCACAAAGAGCGCAAAGCGCACAAAGAACTCACAAAGATGGCATTCTCCCGCAGATGTCCACAAAGTCCACTGATATGCCGAATTTGGGCAGGAGAGCGTATGTACCTGTAGCCCGGCTGGCCGGCGAAGACAGAAGCTGCCTGCCCGGCGCTCTCGAAGACATAGCTCTACGTCTGATAAATGGGAACGGCATGGGCCCCGAGGGGTGGTGCCCCTCGCCGGCGTGAACGCAACGGGTGGCAAAACGCTGCTCAATCTCCCTGTCCATGATATTTCACCTGAAGACGTTTTGGACGGCTGAATTAATATCTGTTGGGATTTTGAGTCGGGCTGACGAATGCAATTTTCAGAACAGCACTCTCTTCAGGCTCCAGAGCATCCTGGGATTGAGCCGGAACAGAGCCTTCAACAGGTCCCTGTTGTCCAGGCAAGAGATGCTCTTTCCCTGAAATGGTTCCGCCAGCCGGTTGAAGTCGTCATCGCACAGCCCCAGGAAGAACTCTTTGGCCCGGTATGCCATCTCCATCTCCTTGCCGATAGTGGCCTTCCACCTGCGGTCGTACTCGACCAGTTCCTCCCGGCTCACGTCCCCCGAAGAGATTGCATCTACTGCCACCTCTGCCGCCAGCTCCCCGGCCCGCACGGCATTGATGATACCTCCGCCGGTGAGTGGATCGGATTGGTGGGCGGAATCACCTGCCAGCATCACTCCGTCCGAGACGGCGGTCTTCATGGGCCGGGTGGCGGGAATCCCTCCCGTCACCAACTGCAGTATCTCCGCCTCAGGCATTTTTGCAGACAGAAATGATTTGAGCAGATATAGTGGCATCCTGGGAGCTGATTGGCTGCCCTGGACGGCTATTCCCACATTGGCCAGATGGCCGCCTTTGGGAAAGATCCAGAGGTAGCCGCCGGGAGCCATCCCATTTCCGAAGAAGAATTGGCAGTAGTCCTGCTCAAGGTTGCTCTCCCAAACCAGAAACTGGGCACAGGTCATGCTGTCCTGCGGCGAAAGGCTGCAGTCTATCCCGGCCCAGCCCGCCACCCTTGACTCCACTCCGTCTGCTCCTATGACAATACTGGCCTCAATCTGCATGGGCTCGCCCCGGCAGAGGGCATGGATGGTCAGCGAGTCTTTGCAGCCGGAAAAGGGGCTCTTTCTCTTCCTCTTCAATCCCGTGGCTGCCGCCTTGACCAGCACTCTCGCTCCGGCCCGGGCCGCCTCTAATGCCAGGCCCCGATCAAAGAGCTTTCTCTCCAGGACATATCCCGCGCACCCCTGCTGTTCGCCCACGGTAAGGCTCGATCCGCCCGGTGCATGGAACCTGGCCCCTCTGACCCTGGTGGAGATCCACTCCGGTCTCAGCCGGAAGAGACCGGCCAGCTCCGGCCTGATGCTCAGGCCCTCGGCGCAGCGCACCGGCTCGCCAATCTCCTGCCTCTTCTCCAAAAGCACTACATCCAGGCCCGCCTCTGCGGCTGTTCGGGCGGCCGTAGAGCCTGCCGGGCCCGCTCCCACAACCACGACGTCGCACTTCATCTCTCTATTTATTTCCATTTCTATTCTATCTGCATCATCTTTGATAGTTCCCTCTCCAGCCTCTTTCTCGTCTTTGCATCCGGATTGAGGAGCCGGTCCAGGTCTTTTTGAATCCTTTCGTAGCCCTCCATAAAGGCAGGGCAGTCCTCGTAGATCTCCAGGCCCTCCAGGCCGATCTGGCCGGGGCTCAAAAATGGGCTGCACCGGCATACCATGGGCCTGGCGGCGTAGATCCTGCACCCCTTATTGGCTTCATCGTAAAAACGGCAGGGATGGCTGTCTTTGAAGGCGAGCAGATCCGGCTCGCTGGGATGAGGCCTGGCATATTCTGAAACTGCCTCCTCCACAGATATGCCGAAGTGGCTGGCCAGCCTGCGAATGTCCTTGGGATACAGGTCGATGGGATCGGCTTGCTGGCAGCATATGCCGCAGCGCCTGCATCCAAAATCCAGTTGCGCTGAGATGCGCAGATAATCGTAGGGATCGAGTGTCATGGATATCTGCAATCCTAGAACTCCATTGCATTATTATTTAGATCTTTCTGAATTGAAAAGACTTATTATGTAATAGTAATAATATTGGGTTGATGCTGAACATTACAGAGCTTGGCGAAAATCAAATTTATGTGGAAAGCGACAGCTGGCAGTGCGACTTCGGCTATGGAGATCCGGTCAGGCTCGGCCTGGTGCTGGAGGCGGTGGACCTGGGCGACGGCGGAGATGAGGGCTTCTCCTATGTTGTGGACGCCGGCATCATTCCCCAGTTGGATTTCCTGGACAGGGAGATTGTAGAGGAGGCCAGGGTGGAGGGGCTGCAGTCGAGGGAGGAGCTGCTGCGCTATGCCTACGAATGCTACGGCGGAGTGCCTGTAAACATAGATGCTGTGCAGCCCCCCAAAGCCTCCTGCGGCATGTCGGGCTTTGTGGCCGAGAGCAGCATCGGAACAGTAATCTCCGGGAAAGGCGAGGTGATGGAGGCCCGGCGCTTTCAGAACCTTGAGGAGGCCATGTCCTTTGCCCGCGACTTTTATGCCGTATATGCTCCCATCATCTTCGGATTCATTGATGTTCTTTTAGACAGTTCCCTCCTGGCCGGCGGCACCGGCTGGGACAGGATAAGGCAGATGGCAGGCAGATAGGCAGGGGCGAGCTGACCCGGGAGAAGTATCTGGAGATGAAAGATGACATCAAAAAGCAGACTTAACAGCCCCACCCGAATTTAAGGGGCTCTCAGCTCCTCAACTCCAGTTCCCGGACTCTATCTCGTTTAAGTTCTCCACGAGATAGGCAGCAGTCTTGGGTGGGAGTTTGTAGCTCCTGCAGATGGCCAGCACCCGGTGCAGCTCATCCCTTTCCATGGAGGCGGTGTGCTGGGCCACATGCAGCATGGCTCCCTGATACCCCTCCGCAGATATGATATCCTTTACCGTCTCCAGGGTTATGTCGCTGATATGAATTCCCGTAGCACCTATCTTTTTGATGACTGTTGCCGTCTGCTCATCGAAGACCATATTGGGCGCAGGACCGGCCGATGCCTTTGCCCCGGAGACGAAGTCCAGAGCCTTCTGGGAGACGCCCTTGAGAATCAGCTCTGAAGCTAACTTCTTGAGCGTCTTGCCCTGTAATATTGCCTCGGCCTCCAGTGAGCGATAGGCATCCGGAGTAATCTCAATCCTGGTGTATCTGGTGCTGGGCATTCTCTGTAAGCGCCTCTTTCTCTATGCTCTAATTGCCTGAACTGGTTTATGCGTCTTACATATTAAAAGACTACGTTTTGACGATCGGATTTTTGCTATTACTTTCGCCCTGCGCTTGCTTCAGCCTCTTAAACTCAACCGGCAGGATGAATAGAGAAACATGTGGATCTTTGATTGCTATTACAAGGGCGGCGTGCATATTTGGGCCAGAGAGAGGGGGCTGATTCATTCTATCATCCCATACCCTCAAGCCTTCTACCTTCATTTGAAGGACCCATCCGCCCATGTGGGCATGATCGAGGGTCTGGAGAGCCTTTACCGTGTGGAGGAGGCACGCTTTTGCACTATCTACGGCCGGCTGGAAGGCTACTGCATCTTCGCCGACAGGAGCGTGGCCGAGAAGATAGAGAAGCAGACGCACTACTCGGCCGAGATATACAATGCGGATGTAAGGCGCGACCAGCAGTATCTGGCCGGTCGCGACCTCTTTCCATGTGCAGAGAGGGACGAGAGCCGCTTCTCTCCCGACTTCGAACATCCTCTGCGCCTGATGCAGATCGAGCTGTCCGGAGACCCGCGAAGGGCGAGGACGATATGCTCCGCCCGGATAAATGGGGGGCTCGATGGTCCCGCAGTTGGAGAAGGCGGAAGGATCGAGCTCATGGAGCCGGGCGGAGAGACAGACCTGTGCGGCCGGCCGCGAAGGCTGCAAGGCAGCGAGAGGGCCATACTCTCCGATCTTCTGGAGACTATCAGGGTTCACGACCCGGATGTCATTCTTGCCGGCCAGGCCGACCTGTGGATGCAGATAGTCGCGCAGAAGGCAGCCCGCTACGGCCTGGACAATTGCATCAGCAGGAGCGGCAGATTCAGGAGCATGGCCGCCAGGTCCTACTGGAGCTACGGCAGGGCAAACCACAGGGATAGAGCCATGATACCGGAGGGGAGGCTGCTGATAGACACCACCTCCAGCTTTACCTACCGGGAGGGAGGCCTCAAGGGCGTTCTCCTCTCGTCGCGCCTCTCCGGCCTCTGCCCCAACCTGACCGCCCGTTTCACGCCCGGCACCCTCATCTCCTCCTATGAGGTCTTCGAGGCCCTGCGCCGGGGCCTGGCGGTGCCCTTTCGGAAGAGGGATGCAGAGAGCATCAGGGACCTTCCTGATCTGAAGAGCTGCGACAGGGGAGGCATGATGCTCCAGCCGGAGCCGCGCCTGCACGAACGGGTCAGCCAGATCGATTTTACATCGCTGTACCCCTCCATCATAGTCAAGTACAACCTCTCTCCTGAAACCATCGATCACCCGGAGTGGAGGGGCTTTTTAGCAGGCGTCATATCTCCGCTGCTCAATCTGCGCATAGAGACCAAGAGGAGAAAGAAGCTGGACCCGGGCTATTCCGGCCTGGACTCCATCCTCAAGTGGATGCTGGTCACCTGCTTCGGCTACACCGGATACAGAAATGCCAAGTTCGGCAGAATCGAGGTGCACGAGAGGATCACCGCCATCTCCAGGGAGCTTCTCATGCAGATCAAGCAGATCGCCGAGGATATGGGATTTGAGGTCTTGCACGGCATTGTGGACTGCCTCTGGGTGAAGAGGGTAACGGGGGTGACGGGGGTGGAGGAGAATGAGTCTACCGGGCCGGTTGGCGGGAGAGGGGATGAACCGACGGCCGGGGCCGGGGCAGTGCAATGGGTGGGCGTGGAGGGCTTCAAGGAGGCGGTGGAGAGGGAGACGGGCATTCTCACCGAGGTGGACACATACGACTGGATCGTCTTTTTGCCCATGGCCGACGGATTTGGAGCTTACAACCGCTACTTCGGCAGGCTCTGCACTGGAAAGGTCAAGGTGCGGGGGACTGCCGCCCGCCGCAGGGACACTCCTGGATACGTCGCATCCATGCAAAACAGGCTGTTCGAGCTGCTGGCCGGGGCGAGGGGCAAAGAGGAGCTGCTCCGCCTGGAGCCGGCGGCCCGGCAGATCAGAGAGGAGTTCATGGCCGGGCTGCCCGATGCCCCCCCGGGGCAGATGGCCATCCACTGCCGGGTGGGCAGGCTCAATTACTCCAGGAGGTGCGTGCAGGCATCTGCCCTGAGGGCATATGAGGGGCTGGGACTGAACCTCTCCCCTGGCATGGAGATGGGATATGTGGTGACGGATGCCGGGGCCTGGGAGGTGCAGGCTGAGGAGAATGCATCGAGCTTTGATGCCGGATATTACGCAGGGCTCCTGGAGAAGGCCTGGCAGGAGGTGGCGTTTGTTTTTCGGTAGAATTAAATAAAAATTCACTCCTGCATCTTGGGCCGCAGCCTGTGGATTGCTCAGAGCCTCATTTCTCACTCTCTCTCCGGAATCTGCTTGACAAACGGCCTATTGGCCAGCAGCAGCCACAGAGCCAGGCAGGCCAGCCCCACAAAGATGTTCATGGCCGCCAGAATCCGTATGGTATCGCCCCACTCCTGGGAGATGACGGCCATTCCCAGGCTGCCCGTGAGTATGGCCGAGCAGGCCATCAGGGCCGCGGCTGATCCTGTGTCCTCCTTCTGCTGTTCCAGCATCAGATTGGTTCCTGGAGTTCTGATGCAGCTTCCCATCAGGGTTGCCGGAAAAAGGCTCATCGCAAAGGCCCAGGGCTGCCCTTGCCCGAAGAGATATACCAGCAGCCCTCCGGCGGAGATGCAGGCAAATCCGGCCATGATTATGGAGCGGCGAGCCGTCCGGCGGGAGAGCTGCAGGTAGAGCGCCGGCCCGCCGATCATTCCCAGGGCATTGAAGGCAAAATAGAGGCTGTACATCTTCTCGGACAGGCCGAAGCCTTCAATGTAGATGTATGACGATGAGGCAATGAAAGCCATGCTGGATGCGCTGAGCAGGGAGAAGATGAGCAGCAGCGATGCAAAACCCGGATTTCTTGCCACCACCGCCAGCCTTCCCATGGACTGCCAGAGTGTCCGGTAGCTCCTCTGCTCTCTGTCCAGCGTCTCCTCTAAGGCCAGGCTGCCGGCCAGGGCGAGAATCCCTATGCCGGCCAAAACCACGAATATCCCCCGCCATGATGTGAAGCCGAGCAGTACAGCTCCGATGGCCGGGGCAACTGTGGGGGAGATGAGCACCATGGAGGAGACCCAGGCCAGGATTACCTCTCTATTGCGGCTCTGGTAAACATCCTTGATCATGGCCGTGGCCACGGCTGAGGCGGCGCTTCCTCCAGCAGCCTGAAGCACCCGGAAGACTATGAGCTGGCCTATGCCCTGGGATGCAGCACAGAGCAGTCCCGCGGCAGAGTATACCGATAGCCCTATGAGCAGAATGGGTCTGCGGCCGTATTTGTCGCTCAGGGGCCCCCAGACGAGCATTCCCGCTGCATAAAAGATGAAGAAGAGGATCAGAGTGAGGTTGACGGTCTCTGCCGTCACCTGAAAATACTGGGTGAGTCCGGGCAGAGCGGGAAGATAGAGGTCGGTGGACAGCGGCACAAAGGCGCTGAGAAATGCGATCAGGCCGATGAGGCCCTTATCTCCCAGATGCTTTTGCCTGTGGCCTCTTGGCGCCAGTGCCGAGCTGTGGGCTGAGAGGGTATTGGAATTAAAGTTCAATCTCCGCCCCAGCAGCTCTCTCTCTTCGCAGTCCTCTCCAGCAGGTCGCACAGCTTGTTGGCGCTGGCCACCACCGTCTTTCTGCCGATGCGGTCCTCTGCCGCAGGCCGCACAGCTATACCTCCGAAGTGGGCATCGTCGCCCACCACAATCATGCCGTGGATGTGCATCCAGGCGTGAGCCGTCTCCAGGGCCTTCTCCTGGCCGCCGTTTCGCGAGCCTCCCACGCTCAGAGCGCAGCCGGCCTTGTTCTTGAGCAGGGAGCCTCTTCTCCTCAGAGGTATGGTCCTGTCAAATAGGGCTTTGAGTTGAGCTGTGATGCTGCCGAAGTAAACCGGCGAGGCCACGATTATGCCGTCAGCTCTCTCCAGGGCGGCCAGGATCTGCAACATGCCATCCTCTTTGGGGCAGTCCCTGCCCTTGCTGCAATCCCCGCAGTCATTGCAGAAGTCTATCTGCAATTCGGATAATAGCAGCTTCTCCGTCTCAAATCCCCTCTCTTCTGCCACCGCCAGGGCTTCATTCAAAATGAACTCGGTATTGCCTGCCTTCCTGGGGCTGCCGCATATCCCAACCACGATCATCTTTTCTTTCACCCCTTGGCTGTCTTTCCAGGGCGGGATATAATGCTTTTGCAGAGTGGTGCGCAGGCGGGCAGGTGGACTGGAGGCCAGGCGGGAAGGCAGGATGCATGGCGAACAGGAGGCTGGCGGGCAGGATGGGAAGATGACAGGATGGCACGCTCAAAAGGCTGTTAAAAGCTCAGAAAAGTTAATATCCGATAGCCGGAATTTATTATAGGATTTAAAATGAATGCAGAGATCACATCGCTCCTCGACCAGGACGTCTATACTCAGAAGGGTATCTTCGTGGGCAGGGTGGACGATGCCGTCCTCGACCCGGAGAACGGCGTGGTGAGCGGCCTGGCCCTGGGAGACGTAAACCGGACCCTCTTCGAGCAGAAGGGCAAGGGTATAGTTATTCCCTACCGCTGGGTAATGGCAGTGGGCGACATCATCATCATCAAGCATCTGACCAGGAATGCAAAGGATACACGGCCGGTCGGCTGAATGGGAGATCTATTCCGGCATGCTCGCCCGCGCTCCACTGGTGGCCAGAGCAGATGGGCGGGGCTTTAAGAAGGTGCTGGAAGAGTGCAAAAAGCCATACGACATGGATTTTGCGAAGTCGATGGCTTCAGCAGCCGGGAGCTTCTTTGTGCTGTCCGGCCTCAAGCCGGCCCTGGCCTTCACCTTCTCAGATGAGATCAGCCTGGTCTTCCTCGAAGCGCCCTTTGGAGGGAGGGTGGAAAAGATCGACTCCCTGGTCGCCGGCCTTCTCTCGGCAGCTCTCTCCCTGGACCTGAAAAAGCCGGTCTCCATGGATTGCCGCACCATTCCCATCTGCAAATCCGAGATCTGCGAATATCTGGCAGAGAGGCAGGACGAAGCATGGAGAAATCACGTATTCTCCTACGGTTTTTACATGCTCCGCCAGGAGGGGCACGGCCCCAATCAGGCCATGGAGATGCTGCGCGGCCTCTCCGAGCCGGAGATCCACGAGATTGTATTCAAAAAGGGAATAAATCTGGCCAGAACTGATGCCTGGGAGAGGCGGGGGGTCATGGTCTACCGCAAGGACGGGCTTATCTCAAACTGGGATCTGCCTCTCTTCAGAGCGCCGGAGGGCAGGGAGCTCATCCGCCAAATAATCGACAGTTGCAGCGGCTGATTGCCGGATCGGCAGGCATTTCCCTTTTATGCCTAAATGCTCTCCGGCAGGATGGTAAAATACTTCTTGATTATTTCCCTGTTCTCAGGTGGAAGGCTTTCGATATAAAGTTCAGATGGGACTGCGGCAGCTTCTCCCGCCTGGGACTTTTGGAAGACGCGCTCCACTGGATCGACATTCCTGGCCAAAGACCCGGCTCCGGTTCCGGGATCAAGCACAAGCTCCAGCTTATTTTCGTCCAGGACTGCCAGGGAGGGATTGCCGAATAGATTTCCGCTCAGGTTTCGAGGCTGCGCGACATTTTCCTCAGGCTCCTCTTCTCCCAATGCAGACAGGGCCTTTTCTCTCAGGCCAGCCAGAGACTGAAAATCGGATGGAGTCATGCTCTCGCTCTGGGTGAGGAGTATGGCAGCCGAGAGCAGGACTGCCAGGGCAGCCGCTCTGAACTTGATCCTCCTGGAATCGAGGATCTGGGAGGGCTTAATCCTGGCCAGGATTGCCTTGAGATCTGCAGCCAGCTTCTGCATGGGCAGAGTATCCGACTTCTGATTGTCATAAGCGGTCCTGGCCATCTCCGATATCTCCGGGCCTAACAGAGGGAAGATGTCCGTCTTCCTGCGCCTCTTGATGATGGTGGCGGCCGCCAGGCCCAACAGCAAACAGATAATCGCGGGCAGCTTCGCGATGATGATGACGTCCTGGTAATAGAAGTTCATGAATGCCGGAAGGCCCACCATCACCGACAGGGAGTAGGCTGCTATTGAGATTATAGCAGCGTTCATCGCCCATACTATTTTCTCATAGCGTCTGTATGCCTCCATCAGGCTGTGAAGGTGCTCGAGAAATTCGTAAGGCCCTTTCATAATATTTATTCGGAAAGTCCTAATAAATAGTTTCCGCAGGGATGCTGAAAAGGGTTTATATCACGAGTGCCCATTTAATGACAAATGGCCGGCATCGATGCAATGAAGGGAAAGCTTGTGGCAGTATTGATATCTCTGGCACTGCTGCCCATGATCTGCATTGGGATCATCTCCCTGGATCAGATGGAAAAGGCATCCATTGATGTGCAGAACAATATCTCTGGCCTCAGCACCTCTCTCAACCGGTCGACATTAGCATCCGGAAAGGAAGACGCCGGTCAGGTGCAGCTTGCCATTGCCAAGGCAAGCCAGTATGACCAGTTCTTCAAGAGAATTGCCTCTGAAAATGAGGTTGTAGCCGGCTATGCTTCGGTCAGCTCCTCTGATGATGGCTGCATCTCTCCTCCAGGTATCTGGATTGCTCCTACCGGCTCCAATCAAACGGCATCATTGAGGAGAGAGGCAACCGTCAACTATCTCTGCGGCCCGGCCAAAATTATGCAGGAGCAGGATCTGGCACGCTCGACCTCATTTCTCTCCTACATCGGCACCGAAGACGGAGTGCTGGCGGTCTGGCCTTACAGCAACAAGACGCTCAGCAATACGGCTCCTTTTGGATACCGGGATATGCCCTATTATTCCCAGGCGGTCGCCAGGAAAAAGACATTCTGGACTGGTCCGTACCAGGATTCCAGGGGCGATAGTGCCATTACCATTACCACACCTTTCTACCGGGAGGGAGCGTTCGCAGGAATCGCAGGGATGCAGGTTCCTCTCTATCCGATATACCAGGATCTTTCGTCTATGAAGGGCAGAGGTTATCCCTTTATTATCGACTCGTCCGGTCTGTTGATATACCGATCTGATAAGAAGCCGGAGGGAGGCCTGAATGAGATCTTCGAAGCAGACATCCTTCACTCATCGTCAAGCCCGGAGGTGCGATCGCTGGCCAGGACCGTTTCGAAGGAGAGTTCAGGCTCAATTGTGGTGGAACTGGCCAATGAGGACTGGTATGTGGCGTTCTCGCGAATAAATGAGGTAGGCTGGACTTTATGCATCGCCTATCCTGCCGAGGAGATGAGCCTTCCCGCCAGGTTCATAGATTCAGGAGTCCGGGATGTGGCAGAAAGCACAACGGCGGGTCTCTATGATGCTGAAAAGAGGATTCGCGATTCGTTCATGCTCATATTCATCCTGACCGTCTCGATTGTACTGGCGCTGGCCTGGATCGCGGGCCGTAGGATCGACAGCGAGATTGCGTCTCTATCTGCGGCAGCGGAAAAAATATCGAGAGGCGATTTCAATGCCAGGGCAGCTTCCCTTGGGATTCTCTCTCCCCTTGGCGAGTCCGTCAATAGAATGGCTGTGGAATTGAAAAAGTATGCCGCCAGGATGGAGGAGAAGGCCGTCATTCAGGGCAGATCCGGCAGGGAGACAGTATTTTTGGAAGGGGTAAAGAGAAGTCTTGTGTCGGCTGAGCTGCCTTCAGAGGCGGGATATGATATTCGCGTCCTCTACCGGCCATCTGACAGGAGCACATTTGACCTGTATGACATCTCCCATGTCGACGGACGGATTGCCTTTGCGCTGGCGGGTGTGGGCGGAGACGGAGTGCAGGCCGCGATCCTGGCAGTCATGTCGCGAACGCTTATTGTCGCCTCGCCTGATAAGCTGGATCCGGCCAGGGCCATTGCCGACCTCAATTCGCAGATCAGCCGGCATGGTCACGGCACCAATCTGGCCTGCTTTTATGCCCTGTTAGATCCGCTAAATCACAGCCTGGAATATGTGAATGCCGGTTTTAATCCGCCCTTCATAGTCGATGCAGGCGGTATGGTTGACACTCTGGGCGGCGGAGGCATAGCTTTGGGAATGCTGGATAGGATGGATCTTGATGCGACGGCCATACCCATTCAGCCGGGGGATGTCATGGTCATGTACTCCAACGGCGTAGTGGAGGCAGAAAATGCCCGCGAGGAGCAGTATGGCATAGAGCGGCTCATTAACCTGGTTATCAAGGATAGAGACAAGCCCGCATACGAGATTCTATCGTCTGCTGAGAGCGATTTTCTCGACTACAGCGGGGCTTTGCCTGCGAGCTCTGATGTCACCCTCATCATTCTCAAGCGGACCGAATAGGTCGCCAACTTTAAATACGCCCTGTCCATTGCAGGTAAGGCCGATGCGGTGGGATCAAGAGGCATTTCATCTGCAACGCCAATCTGCCCGGTCAGGCTTGATGCCGGATCGGGGTCGAGGGGCTTTGCAAGGCGAAACCTTTAAATAGGAATCTTGACCACAACGGCTGCCGGAAAAGTTTCCTGTTTTCGGAGCATTCCGCGAATTCCCTGAAAAATCAATTCAGGAATTGGCTGAATGGGCCGAAAGATATAAATACCACGGAAACCTTCCACATCAAGCCAATCTCTGGCGCTGATCCGGGGTTTGCTGAGAGGCAAACTTTAAATAGGAGTAATGCGTACAGAATTGGGCCGATGAGGCGTCGCAACCCCAAGGCTACGACCCCGATCTGATGAAGGGCC
>ERZ1649853.513-NODE-513-length-16374-cov-6.748514_pt1 | contig 16374 bp, 16 predicted proteins | sample MGYA00575353_ERZ1649853 | MGnify/ENA primary metagenome ERZ1649853 (study PRJEB40853, sample SAMN11349654) | freshwater sediment metagenome | isolation source: river sediment | host: Sediment | place: India: Okhla Barrage, New Delhi | collected 2017-02-21 ...
TCATGGCAGTCTGGTTGATCGTCAAAGGCTTTAATTCGGAATCATTGGTAAGGGAGACAAAATGAAAGCCATCGTTTATACCAAATTTGGGCCCCCTGAAGTGCTCCATCTCCAGGAGGTTGAAAAACCGGCGCCAAAGCCGAATGAAGTGCTGGTCAAGATCCACGCCACCACGGTTGTTAAGGAAGACCCCGACATGCGTGCCGCGCCGGGCATCAACGGCTTGCTCAAGCCACGCCACCCCATCCTGGGGCAGGAGCTGGCGGGGGAGGTGGAAGCGGTTGGCAAGAGCGTCACCCGTTTCCAGCCCGGCGACCAGGTGTATGGCTTCAGTATGTATGGCGCTTATGCCGAGTACCTGTGCATGCCCGAAGACGGGGCGCTGGCGCTCAAGCCGGTCAACATGAGCTATGCAGAAGCTGCCAGCCTGCCGAACGGCGCTTTGACCGCCTTGCCTTTCCTCAGGGACCTGGGGCAGGTACGCAGCGGGCAGAGCGTGTTGATCTACGGCGCTTCCGGTTCGGTGGGCTCGGCGGCAGTACAGCTGGCGCATTACTACGGAGCGCAGGTCACCGCCGTGTGCAGCACGGGCAACCTGGAATGGGTCAAGGCGTTGGGAGCCGGTCAGGTGATCGATTACACCTGCCAAGATTTCACCCAAAACGGGCAGCGCTATGACATCATCTTTGACACAGTGGGCAAGCGCTCGTTTGCGGAGTGCAAAGGCTCGCTGAGCGAAGATGGTATCTTCCTGACCACCGTGCCGACGCCGGGGGTTCTGCTGCCGGCGCTGCGACCTGGTAAGGGTGGTAAGCGCGCCAGGTTCATGGCTGCCGGGCTGCGTGCGGCAGACAAGAAGCGCAAAGACCTGGTTTTTCTCAAAGGGCTGGTCGAGGCCGGGCAATTCAAAGCCGTTATTGACCGTACTTACCCCTTGGAACAGATCGTCGAGGCGCACCGCTACGTGGCGCAGAAGCACAAGAAGGGCAATGTGGTCATTACGGTCGATTAAAGTTATTTGAAGATGACAGTCATTGTCCATATTTTTCTATTGACAAAACTTCCACAATCTATAAAATTATGGCCGTGGGAAAACGCCAAAACAAATAATCATGCGGATCATTCCATGGATGAACTGAAGCGACCTGATCTCACCCAATCATCACAGAATCTGCCTCGCCTGCCCAATTCCTGGCAAGCGAGGCTACAGGCTTTTTGGAAATGGTGGCGCTTTTCACCCGTGCGCTTGCAGGTGATTGTCATTGGTGGCATCGCCCTGGCGCATGTGATCGCCATGTTCATTGGAATGATCCTAAAGGGCTGGCCCTACGCGCTGCAAGTCTTAGTTGATACGGCGGTGATGACGATCATCATCTACCCGCTTATCTACCTATTGGTGTTCAAGCCCCTGCTGCAGTACATCCAGCGGCAGGCGCAGACTGAGCGGATCGCCGAGGCCCGCCTGCGCCTGATGGATTATGCCCGCACACACACTATCGATGAATTGCTACAGTATATTCTGGACGTGCTGGAAGCCCTGACCGGCAGCTCCATTGGCTTCTTGCACTACCTGGAAGCTGACCAGAAGGCCATCAAGCTGCAAGCCTGGTCGAGCAACACGCTGCAAAAGATGTGCACCACACAGACTGAGGGTAGCCATGCTGACATCGAACGAGCCGGTGTTTGGGCAGAAGCTGCTCGCACGCGCCGACCGGTTATTCACAACCATTACGCTGCGCTGCCCGGTCGCAAGGGGTTGCCTGAAGGACATGCACCTCTCTCACGCCAGTTGGTCGTTCCCACCATTCGGGATAACCGGGTGGTAGCGCTCACCGGCATAGGCAACAAAGTGCAGGAGTACACTCCGAATGATCTGGCGTTAGTCTCGGCGCTGGCCGATTTTGCCTGGGATATCGTAGAGCGAAAATTGAGTGAGAATGCCATGCGCGAGCAGAAGCAGAAGGAGACAGTGTTAACTCAAACGCTGCAAACCCTGCAGATCGATATTGCCCGCGACCTGCACGATACGTTGGGTCAAAATATCAGCTACTTGCGCATGAACCTGGAGCACCTCTCTGAAAGCGAGTGGCAAGACACGGACATGGTCAAGGGGCAGTTGCGGCATATGACCACCGCAGCTAACGAGGCCTACGAGTTGATCCGCACCATGTTGGCGGTGCTCAAAACAGGTGAGCCGACCGACCCCATTGATTTGTTCAGTCGCTATGCCGAGCGCGTGGCGCAGCGCGCTGCCTTCCAGGTCGAGATCTGCCACCGCGGCATCCCCCGCCAGCTCTACCCGCGCCAGATCCATCAATTGTTCTACATCTTCCGCGAAGCGCTTAGTAATGTGGAGAAGTATGCCAGGGCCAACTGGGTAGAGGGAGAGTTCGTCTGGGGAGAAGGCGAATTGACCTTGATCGTATCCGACAATGGCTGCGGGTTCGACCCACAGACGGTGCAAAGTGCCAGCCACTATGGGTTACAATTCATGCGGGAGCGAGCCGAGTTATTGATGGGTGACTTTTCAGTCCAATCTGCTGCTGGACAGGGGACGAAGATCACCGTCCGAATGCCTTATGAGATCGAGATGCCTGTCAGCTCATCATGAAAAACCTATGATTAGAATCCTTATCGTCGATGACCATGTTTTGTTCCGCGAAGGCCTGTCCGCCATCATCGGGCAGCAAGCCGATATCAAGGTGGTAGGTCTGGCGGGAAGCGTGCGCGAAGCCGTGGAAGCGGCGCGCCAGCTCAGGCCCGATATCATTTTGATGGATTTCACCCTTCCTGATGGCACGGGCGCCGAGGCCACCCGCCAGATTATCCAGGAAAACTCCGCTATCAAGGTGGTCTTCCTGACCATGTCCGACAGCGACGACGACATGCTCGCCGCGGTGCGCAGCGGCGGCGTGGGCTATTTGCTTAAGAACATGACCCCCTCCAAGCTGGTGGATGCCCTACGCTCCGTTCAACAAGGGGAAAGTGCCCTGTCTCGCTCGATGACGCTGCGGGTGATGGAAGAATTGGTGCGCAGCAAAGCCCCCGATCCAGCCGGTGACCCCGCCCTCGGCAAATTGACCAATCGCGAGCGAGAAATCCTGGCCGAGCTGGCAGCCGGCAAGAGCAACCAGGAGATCGCCGATAAGCTGGTGCTCTCCGTCAACACCGTCAAGTATCACGTACACTCCATCCTGGATAAGCTGAACCTCGAGGATCGCAAAGACGCCGAAAGATTTGCCCGCCAGCATGGGATGAATTAACCCAAGGATTAATCCTTAGCCAAAAAGACCATCCGTAGGATGGTCTTTTTTTAATCCTCTTCGGATGATGGTGATAGATTGTCTGCTTACCCGTTCTCCGGTATTCTATGATCAGCGCTCAGAGCGATATGGACGAAGGGAGACGGGTGGAAATCTACCCATACCACAAGGAGATGGCAAGGATGAATAGACAAAAAGAGATTGTGGTGTGTGGCAGGGAAGATATCTTGAGCCAGTCCATTGAGTACTTTTTATCCGAACATGAGGGTTGGAATGTGGATAGCCTCGCATTCCAGGAGGACACAGACGAAATCTCCCGTGCAATTGAGGCTTTGCAACCAGATTTTCTTATCATTCACGAAAAATGCTATCTCGATAGACCAAAATTCCCTTTTCAACTGTTGCGCAATCATCCCGGCATGCTGCTTATTCTATTGAGCCTGGAAAACAACTTGATGGAGGTATACAGTAAACAAGACATATGTGTAAAAGACGTCTCAGACCTCATCTCATTGATCGAAAACAAATGACAAACCCAAAAAAGATCGAATATATGGAGAATATCAATGAAAATTCGTAAGTTTATTTATATCGCGCTTGTCTTATTGATGATTGTTTCTTTTGCTTTGCAAAATAGAAACAACGTCACCGCGGCACCTGCTTCGCCAGTGGACGAATCCAAGGTGCCGCACTACTTCGGACCCTACCCCAACTGGGCAAACAGTCCGTTCACCCTGCCAGACGTCACTGTGGAGGTTGCGGGTGATGGCATTGGGGCTACCGCCGCCGCAAAGGTGGGCGCCAATGGCGCCATTACCGGCATCACTGTCACCGATCCTGGCAGTGGCTATACAACCGCCTCGGTCAACATCACCGGCGCCGGCACAGGCGCGGCAGCCACCGCTACAGTGATCACCTCCGGTATCGTCACCGGCATCACGGTCGATACTCCCGGTTCCGGTTATACCAGCCCTACCGTGACGCTCTCAGGCGGTGGTGCATTAGGAGGCATTCTCAGCCGGGTGGGCAATAAGATGGTTGAGCGATCGTATGCCACCAGCGAGAGCCAGCAGGCTTTCGTGATCATTCCGCAGGCGCTTCCTACCGGCTACTTGCAAAGCTTTGTAGCTCTGAACCAGGCCTCGGTAGGCAAGAGCCAGACGACCTCTGCAGGCAATAGCTTCCATGCATACGTGTTGCGCCCGACTGGCGCTTCTGATGAATACCAGATTGCTTTCGACAGTGGTCTCCTGACCATGCCTGCATTATCCGATCCCTTGGTCAGCAAAGTTGTCACCTTCCCCATGCCAAACATCCCTGTACAGGCAGGCGATTTGATCGCCTTCTATGGGCAGGGTGTTCCTGTCGACAATGGGGCGAGCGCCGATATCTCCCGCGATGCGCTGACCTCCGCTCCCGTGGAAGGTGAGATCATCACCCTGGGCAGTAAAGGCGTCCCCTCGCTGAACAATGCACAGACGGCATCCTTTGCCGCTAACGTGATCGACGTCTCCGGCTCAGTCAATCTGGTGGACGCCACCGCCACAGCGTATGGCAGCGTGGATCAAATCACCCTGGATACCCCCGGTAGCGGATATACCATGCCCACCGTCGATTTCGACATGCCCGATGCCCCGGATGGCGTCCAGGCTACCGCGCACGCCGAGTTCGATCTGAACACGGGTGCCATTACCGCCATTGTGATCGACAACCCCGGTTCAGGATATATGACTGCACCCGGCGTCGTCATCCGTGATGGCACGCTCTTTGACCCGATCAATAACGGCGGCTCCGGCGCCACAGCCAGCGCTACTCTGTTGATCTCATCCATCACTGTCGACACCTTCGGTTCTGGCTATACCGCGGCTCCTGCGGTGGTCATTAACGACCCCACCGGTACGGGTGCTAGCGCAACAGCTACTGTAAATGTGGGTGGTGTCACCTCCGTATCTCTGGATGCGGCAGGTTCAGGCTACCTGACCCCCGGCGGAATCCAGAAATTCACCGACCTGCTGCCCACCTTGTGCACCCCGCCTGCCTGCCCCTCGAATGGCAAATATATCCCGCTGGGTGTGCCCGAGGTCAAAAACTATAACGGCGTGGATGCCGACGAGTACGTGATTGGTCTGGTACAATACCGCACCAGCTTCTCCTCCAGCATGCCGCCCACCCTGGTGCGCGGCTATGTACAGCTCGAGACGCCTGCCAATGCCGGTATCTCGCAGCACTTCCCACTGACCAATGAGCTGATGGACGGCACCCAGGTGCCAGTTATGAAGAGCGATGGCTCGCAATGGTTCGCGGTCACCCCACCGCAATGGCTGGGACCGACCCTGGCTGCTACCAAGGACCGCCCTGTGCGCATCGTATTCTATAACCTGCTGCCCACTGGCAGCGACGGCGATCTTTTCATGCCCACCGACTCTACCATGATGGGCTCGGGCATGGGTCCGATGGGTATGATGGACCCGATGGACCAGGGTAGCGTCATGGACGAGGTGCGCAACCCATTGTGCAGCGAATATCCCAAGTCGGACATGTGCTTCAAAGACAACCGCGCCACACTGCATCTGCATGGCGGAATCACGCCCTGGATCAGTGATGGCACTCCGCACCAATGGATCACCCCGGCAGGCGAAATGACTGATTGGCCTGAGGGCGTCAGCGTTGCCAACGTGCCCGATATGAATGTGTGCACCGCGGCGGACGACGGTTGCATGACCTTCTACTACACCAACCAGCAAAGCGCCCGCTTGATGTTCTACCACGACCATGCCTGGGGCATCACCCGCCTGAATGTGTATGCTGGCGAGGCGGCTGGCTATCTGATCAGTGACGCCACCGAGCAGAACCTGATCACCAAAGGTCTTATTCCCTCCGACCAGGTCCCGCTGATCGTACAGGACCGCACCTTCGTGCCGGATGCGACCCAGCTTGCAGCCCAAGACCCCACCTGGGACGTGGCGCGCTGGGGCAGCTATGGCAGCTTCTGGTATCACCATGTCTATATGCCCGCCCAGAACCCCGGCGACCCGGGTGGTATGAGCGCTTACGGGCGTTGGATGTACGGCCCCTGGTTCTGGCCCCCGGCTGCCAATACGATTCACGGCCCGATTGCCAACCCATATTACAACATGGATCCCAAGGGCCCCGACGGCATCATTGGCACGACGGATGACTGGACTACGCCCCTGACTGTGCCCTGCAACATCGACGACCCCGCTACCTGGCAGTACCAGACCGACCCGTTCTGCGAGCCCGAGCAAATTCCCGGCACGCCCAATGTCTCGGTGGGTATGGAGCAATTCAATGACACGCCCATCGTGAATGGCGTGGCTTACCCCACCATCACCCTGGAGCCTAAGGCGTATCGCATGCGCATCCTGAATGCCGCCAACGATCGCTTCTTCAACTTCCAGTGGTACGTGGGAGACCCCACCACCGCCAGCACCAGTCTGAACAGCCAAGGCGAGGTAATCGGTGCAACTGAAGTGGCACTGAATGCTGCCGAGCTGGCAGCCGCCCAGACCGACCCGAACGTCTTCCCCACCCCCGATACTGCCATCAGCTTGCCGGGTCCCGATTGGATCCAGATCGGCACCGAAGGTGGCTTCCTGCCCGCTCCGTCGGTGGTCGACGGTCAGCAGGTAACCACCTGGATCACAGACCCCACCCGTTTCGACGTGGGTAACGTGGACAAGCATTCCCTGCTGCTGGCGCCAGCCGAGCGCGCGGATGTGATCGTGGATTTCTCGCAGTTCGCCGGCCAAACACTTATCCTGTATAACGATGCCCCGGCGGCTTTCCCTGCCCGCGTAGCAAGCTATGATTACTACACTGGCTCGCCGGACCTCAGCCCGGTGGGAGCTCCAACCATCCTGCCCGGTTACGGTCCCAACACCCGCACCGTCATGCAGGTCAAGATTGCTGCCAACCCGCCCGCCCCAGCTTTCAACCTGAACGCCCTGACCAGTGCCTTCAAGCACAAAGCCAACGGCACGGGCGTCTTCGAGTCTGGTCAGCACCCCATCATCGTTGGGCAGGCGGCTTACAACTCGGCATATGGCACCAGCTTTGCCGCCAGTAGCAACTGTAACGCCCCCGGTAGCCCAACACAGCGCTGTGACGGGTACGTACGCGTGAACGACACATCGGTGTTCGGCTTCAACACTCTCAAGGCGCAGACTACCAAGATGACCATGCCGCTCCAGCCGAAGGCCATCCATGACGAGATGAACGCTTCGACCTTCGACGAATTCGGCAGAATGACGGCCAACCTGGGTCTGGAAGCGCAGCCACCTGTTCCAGGTGCGCAGAACGTCGTCCTGTATCCCTATGTCAACCCGTCCACCGAGTTGATCGATGCCACGGGCTTGCCGGTGGCGGGCGTAAAGATCACGCCCATCGCCACTGCCACGGATGGCACGCAGATATGGCGCATTACGCATAACGGCGTCGATACGCACCCCATTCACTTCCACCTGTTTGACGTGCAACTGATCAACCGGGTTACCTGGGATAACATCATCATCCCACCTGACCCCACCGAGCTGGGTTGGAAAGACACGGTGCGCATGGCTCCGCTGGAAGACACTATCGTGGCGCTGCGCCCGGTCATCCCACAGGTGCCTTGGGAGCTACCCAACAGCATCCGTGAGCTGAACCCAATGATGCCTCTTGGCTCGACTGCCATGTTCAACAGTACCGATGCCAACGGCAACCCCACCGCGCCAGTGGTCAACCAATTGGTCAACTTTGGTTGGGAGTACGTCTACCACTGCCACATCCTGAGCCATGAAGAGATGGACATGATGCGCCCGGTCTCGGTCGCCTTGCCCCCCAACAAATGCGATGGACTGTCTTTCGATGTGAACTCCAAGACGCTGAGTTGGAACGACAACTCCATCAACGAGACATCTTTCCTGATCCAGAAGTCGGTGGATGGCGGTCTCACCTGGACAGATGTCGCCACCGTGCTCTCACCGCTCGACCAGCCTAACGTCCACGAGACGCGCAGTTACGTTGATGACACCTACGACCCGGCCTCTGCGTCTCAATATCGTGTGGTCGCCCAGAACACGATCGGCTACGGCGGTGCATTCATGTCGCTGACTGCCAAGTCGACCTCCGATATCCTGATCGTTGCTGCGCCTCCGCTGGCGCCATCGAACCTGACTGCCACGTTACAGTTCGGGCCGCTGGTCAACCTAAGCTGGACAGATAACTCGAACAACGAGACCAGCTTTGTGGTCGAGCGCTCGCAGGACGGCGGTGCTTTCAGCCAGATCGCTTCCCTGCCTGCCGATACGACGGCTTTCCAGGATACCACCCTGCCGGTGGTGCCGGCTGGCGCGACATTCACTTATCGCGTGGCGGCGGCAAATGCTAGCGGGCTATCACCATACTCCAACACCGCCAGTGTGATCGTTCCGGCATTGCCAGCTGACCCTACAGGGCTGAATTTAACTGCCTTGGCAGGGCCACAGGTGCGCCTGGTCTGGCGTGACAACGCCACCAACGAAACCGGTTTCCTCATTGAGCGCTCCACCGATGGTGTGAACTTCTCGGTGCTCGCCACAGCCCCGGCTCGCGGAGGTACTGGTACTACCAATTACAATGACGCCACCGTCCTGGCTGGACTGACTTACTACTACCGGGTGGCAGCAGTCAACTCAGTGGTCAAGTCAGGCTACTCGAACGTTGCCAGCATCACCGTGCCCAGTGTACCGGCTGCACCCTCCAATGTGACGGCTTCCGCCGTGCGGGTGGGTAACGCCGAGCGCATCACGGTGACCTGGACGGATAACTCGAACAATGAGACGCGCTTCGAGATCCAACGTGCCACAGACGCCAACTTCACCCAAAATGTGGTCACGGTCAACGTGGCAGCCAATGTCACGACCTACACGAGTGGCAATCTCGCCCGCCAGGCTTACTATATCCGCATCCGAGCGGTCAATGGGCTTGGACCTTCTGCCTGGGTGAATGCCACCCCATTCCCCTTACCAATCGCCAACTAACTTAGTTCAAGCTCCCATAATCAGGCGCAACGCACTTTCAAAATGCGTTGCGCCTGCATTTATGGGAAACGCAAAAGACGCAAATTGATATTTTGAGAATTTGGGTCTTAATGTTACAATCTAATTGAGATCCATCCATCAGGGGGTATGACTGTAGGCAACATATTGGTCATGTTCATCAACATTTCTACACAGGAGGCGGTGATGAAGTCGAAATGGATCACCTATAAAGGCAAACAACTCCTCTACGGCGACTACTCGGGCTTCGGTCGCGATGTGCAAGCGCTGCAGCAGGAGAACGATGCAGTGGATGCCATTGTCTGTCAAATGCCGGAAGGCTCCGTTTTATCCATTACGGATGTGCGGGACTCGGTTGGTACGATGGAGGCGGTAGAAGTCCTCAAGAAAAGTTCGGCGCGCACCAAACCATATATACGCAAGATTGCGGTAGTCGGCGTTACAGGAGTACGGCGCATATTGGCCGATGGGGTCGCCCGTTTTTCCGGTCAAAACATGCAATATTTTGACGATATCGAGGCAGCTAAAGAATGGCTGGTTAATGATTGAAAGAGTAGTCCTAAAGGAGGGATGCCTATGAAAGATACTGCTTTAATGATCATCGACGTCCAGCTCGGCATGTTCGACGAGCGCTTCCCTGTCTATAATGGCGAAGCGCTGCTCGAGACGCTGAAAGCGCTGATCGCCCGCGCCCGCGGCGCTGGTATCCCCTTGATCTACATCCAGCACGACGGGCAGGGTGACGACCCGCTGCGCCCCGACTTGCCCGGCTGGGTCATTCATCCAGATATCCAGCCTGCCCCCGGCGACCCGGTCATCCGCAAGCTTCACCCCGATGCCTTCCAGGAGACTGGCTTGCAGGAAACCCTGGAGAAGCTCGGCATCAAGAACCTGGTCATCGCCGGCATCCAGACCGAGTTCTGTGTTGACACCACCTGCCGGCGTGCCTACAGCCTGGGTTACAATGCGACGCTGGTGGAAGATGGGCACAGCACCTGGGACACCGGGCAGCTGAAAGCCTCCCAGATCATCGCCCATCACAACCAGAACCTGAGCGGCTGGTTCGTCAAGTTGAAACCGGCCAAGGAGATTGAATTTGGTAAGTAGGGTGCTCGGCAGAGGAGGTAGCGATGAAATCCAAATGGATCACCTATAAGGGAAAGCAGATCATTTACGGCGATTACTCGGGTTTCGGGCGCGACACGCAAGCACTACAAGATGAGAATGACGCAGCGGATGCCGTCGTTTGTCAAATGCCGGAAGACTCCGTATTATCCATTACGGATGTGCGCGATACAGATGGCACGTTGGAAGCCATCGACATCCTCAGGAGAAGCTCTGCCCGTACCAGTCGCTATATCCACAAGCAGGCAGTTATCGGCGTAACGGGCGTGCGGCGCATCCTGGCTGACGGGATCGCTCGTTTTTCCGGTCAAAACATGATGTATTTTGACGATATCGAAGAAGCCAAAGAGTGGCTGGTGTCTGATTAAAGTTATCATGCTCGATAGGCTTTTCCACCAATCAGAAGTCCAGCGTTTCCTCCAATCGCATTTCCGCACCCAGGATTGGGAGTTTACACTTCCGCAGGGCTGGGGACAAGAGAGCTATTTCGCCCACGGCAATGGGCGGACGTTTTTCGTCAAGCTCAACGTGCATCCGGCGCGCTACATGGCTCTGGCCTCGCTGGCGCTGACTCCGCCCGTGCTGGCGCAGGGGTCGCTGGAAGACGGCACGACCATTCTCGTACAGCCTTTTATCGAAGGCAGGCATCCCACCCGTCAGGACTACCGCGCCCACCTGGAGCAGTTTGCCAACGCCATTCACCGCCTGCACCACAGCCCTATGCTGCGGTTAATCCTCCCCGCGTCTGCCTCCCAGCTCTACCGCGATGCCGGGTTGGAGTCGCTGCGCCGCATCCGCGAGAAATGGCTGCGCTATCGCCAGCAGGTGCCAGAACACGCCGCTTTTGTGGACGAGAGCCTGGCAGAACTGGAGCAAAGGGTGGGGCGCTTTCAGGGCGGGGGGCTGGTGGCATCGCACAACGACATCTGCAATGCCAACTGGCTGCTTTCAGAAGACGGGCGGCTCTACCTGATCGACCTGGAGTCGATGTCGCTGGACGACCCGGCGCTGGATATCGGCGCCACGCTGTGGTGGTATGTCGCGCCCGAGCTACGCGAGCCTTTCCTGGAGATCGTTGGCTATGCCGGGGATGGGCAGTTCCAGAACCGCATGTCCGTGCGCATGGCGATGCATTGCCTGGATATCGCCCTGCCGCGCCAGGGCAGCTTCGACCAGTTCACTCCCGCTTCTTTTGCGGAGTGGCTGGTCGATTTCAAAGCTGCCTTTGAAGGCAAAGAAAACCCTCAAGGATATGAATAAATCATGGATGCCGCCTCTTATCTTCTGCCCCGCCCTCCTTTCGAGATAACACCTGACAAGCGCGCTGCCTTTGAGGCGCTGTATGAATCCACACCACTCGGTGCGCAGGTGGATTACCGCCTGCCCTATCCAAAGTGGGAGTATCTCTCCTATCTGTGCGAGACACATGAGCTGGTGCTGCACGGCTCGCAGCACCGCCGCATCCAGACTGTGCAACCGCGCCAGGCGCATGACGTGCGGGCGTTCAGCATGCAAAACGCCATCTACGCCACCACGGACGGCATCTGGGTGATCTATTTCGCCATCCCTGACCGCAAGAAATTCCGTGGGATGAGCCTGTTCAACTCTTGCCTGCGCGCCCGCCTCTCCCCCGACCAGCTCAGCGAGCCGCTGTATTTCTTCTCCATCACCCATTCCGTCCTGCTGCAAAAACCCTGGTGCAGGGGCATGGTGTATATCCTGCCGCGCCAGGACTTCGAGCAGGAACCCCCGCAGCAATTCCAGGATATGGAGATCATTTTCCCGCATTGGATCAGCAGCCAGCCAGCCCGTCCCGTTGCCAGGCTGCCCGTCACGGCACGGGATTTCCCTTTCCTCTCACAAATTCACGGCCATAACGATGAAAAGCTGACGCAATTGATGACCTCTGACCCGAACGGCTTCCCCTGGCCTGCGGCGTTGGAGTCGTAGAAGTATTGAAACCGAGCTTGAACTGCTGAGGCAGGTCCGATGAATGCTACGTTTGCACTTTTAGCAAATTATGAAATCCATAACCTGGTGCGCAAGTTAGCCTGGGATGTGCACCGGAAATATCATACCGGCATCGAAGTGACGCGCTTGCCGCCGCATATCTCGCTCAAGCAGCCCTTCGAGATTGCCGACCTCGGGTTGCTGGAAGGTTATATGCACCAACTGGCGGACAGCATTAACCCCTTCGAAGTGGAGCTGACCGGTCTCCAGGTCGTGCCAGCCAGGATCGATGACCTGGATTCGGCTATTTTATGGATCGATGTGCAGGAGACAGAGCTCCTGCGTGGGCTGCATAACCGCATCAACCATGAGCTTGAGCTGCTCATCGGAGATGCACAAGCGCCTTTTGACGGCGCGGCCTATCATTTTCACATGACGGTGGCGATCGGGGGGCAGCCCATTGAAGTCTATCAACAAATATTGGCGGCGTTCTCAGGGAGGATCGCCAATCTCACCTATCTTGTACAGGAGCTGGCGCTTTTCGGTTATGACGATAAAGCCAGCCTGGATCAGGGCTACATGACGTATATGGTTCTGCCGTTAGGCAAGAGGACAATATGAGATTCACCGGCATCTGTCTGATCACGAAAAACGTCCCCGCCCTGGCTGATTTCTACACCCGCATTCTGGGTGTCACCTCCGAGGGCGACTCTACTCACATGGAGCTGCATATCGCGGGCGCGGGGATCGCCATCTTCACCATCGACGGCATGGAAGCAATGGCGCCTGGCTCGATGCAAGGTGCAGGTTACGGCAGCATCACCCTGGCCTTCGAGGTCGAGGATGTGGATGCGGAATTTGATAGACTCCAGGCGCTGGGCGTGGAATTCGTCATGCTGCCAAAGACGCACCCCTGGGGTGCCAGGTCATTCTGGTTCCGCGACCCAGATGGCAATATCGTCGATTTTTTCGGGAGGCCAAAATGAGTGAGACAGAGGCTACCACCTTTGGATTGAATGTCATCGGGCAAATTGCCGTGCCGGTCAGCGACCTGGAGCGCGCCATTGCCTTCTACCGGGACGTGCTGGGCATGCGTTTCCTGTTCCAGGCGCCGCCCGGGCTGGCATTCTTTGACTGCAACGGCGTGCGCCTGCTGCTGGACGTGCCGGCGGGCGAGCATTTCAAGAATCACAGCTCGATCATCTATTTCAAGGTGCCCGACATCCAAATTGCCTATGATACGCTATCCTCTCGCGGCCTGGTCTTCGAACAAAAGCCGCACCTGGTAGCCAAGATGCCCGACCACGAGCTGTGGATGGCTTTCTTCCGTGACCCGGATGCCAACCTGCTGGCCTTAATGTGCGAAGTTCGTTAAAACCTTAAAATCTTAACGCAAAGGCGCAAAGCTACAAAGACGCCAAGAAAATCATCGAATAATCCTTTGCGGCTCTGCACCATAGCGTCTTTGCGTTAAGGTTTTAGACTCACCATAAAGGAGCCATGATGAAAATCGGAGTCGTATTTCCCCAAACTGAGTTCGGTGCCTTCCCTACTGCTGTCAAGGATTATGCCCAGGCGGTGGAGGGCATGGGCTACACCCACATCCTGGCATACGACCATGTCGTGGGCGCCAACCCCGAGCGTCCCGGTGGCTGGACGGGACCGTACACCTACCAAACTCCTTTCTACGAGGTGTTCGTGCTGTTCAGCTACCTGGCGGGTGTGACCCAATCCGTCGAGTTTGTCACCGGCATCCTGATCCTGCCGCAGCGGCAGACCGCGCTGGTCGCCAAGCAAGCCGCCACGCTGGACGTGCTGTGCAATGGCAGGTTACGCATCGGCATCGGCAACGGCTGGAACGAGGTGGAGTACACCGCGCTCAACGAGAGCTTCCACAACCGCGGCCGGCGCATCGAAGAGCAGGTTTTGCTGCTCCGCCAGCTCTGGACACAGCCACTGGTGACCTTCGAGGGTCGCTGGCACCATATCCCCGACGCCGGTCTCAACCCGCTGCCCGTGCAGCGCCCCATCCCCATCTGGTTTGGCGGGCACGATGAGCGCGTCCTGCAGCGCGCCGCCGTGCTTGGCGAGGGCTGGATACCCAATTACCGCACGGTGGAGCAGGCGCAGCCCTCCCTGGACGCCTTGAAGCGCTATTTAGAGCAGGAAGGGCGCGATCCCCAGGGCTTCGGTCTCGAGCCGCGCTTGAACATGAGCCTGGTAGAGCAGAAAGACTGGCAGGCGACCGTGAAGTCCTGGCAGGCTGCCGGCGCCACCCACCTTACGGTAAATACCATGGGCTGCGGCTTCCAGTCACCCTCCGAGCACCTCCAGGCGCTGGAACGCTTTGCCAAAGCCTTCTTGAAATGAAGCCCGGTCAGACCAATCACCTGCTGGGTTACCCGCCCGAGGCGCGCCTGCTGATCCTCAACGCGGATGACTTCGGCATGTGCCACACCGTCAACGCTGCCATCATGCACACACTCGCAGCGGGTATGGTGCGCTCCACCACGCTCATGTTGCCCTGCCCCTGGTCTGCCCACGCCCTGCGCTTCCTCCAGGAGCACCCCCAGCAGCCCTTTGGTGTGCACCTGACCGCCACCTGCGACTCCGACACTTACCCCTGGCGACCGCTGTTATCCCCCGAGAAAGCGCCCTCGCTGGTGGATGAAACGGGATATTTCTGGACGTTTGCGCACATGGCCGAGTTTCTGCACCAGGTGCGGTTGTCTGAGCTGGAAGCCGAGTTCCGCGCCCAAATTGAGACTGTGCTGGCTTACGGGCTGCAGCCCAGCCACCTGGACTGGCACGCGCTGCGCATCGCTGGCAGGCTGGATATCTTTGATTTGCTCATCCGCCTGGCAAAAGACTACGGGCTGGCGTTGCGCGTCATGGGACGCCTCGTGATCGACAAATTGCAAAGCCAGGGCCTGCCCACCATCGATGACGATTTTTTGGACAGCTACCTGCTCGACCCGCGCGACAAACCCGCCGCGTATGCCCGCCTGCTGCACGAATTGCCCGCCGGTCTGAGCGAGTGGGCCGTGCACCCCGGTCTCGACACCCCCGAGCTGCGCGCCATCGATCCGGAAGGCGCCTCTTACCGCCAGGCGGATGTTGATTTTTGGACTTCTCCAAGAGCGCAGGAAATCGTGGATGAGGAGGGGATCATTTTTCTGGATTATCGCGCTTTGCAGAAGATGTGGATTAAGCAGACGGTTGAGAAGTAAGATATCCAAATGAAACTAGTTCCTTACGAGCAGTTGACAATAAGAACATCCCTTTCCCCTGAAGATGCGATAAAAAGAATCCGGGAAAATGTCGAGCCGGAACGTCATTTCAGGGGCTGGGGACCATCCGAAAAACCTTATCAAGGAGATGTTTTACCATCCGCTTTCTTAATCACTCGTATCATTCAATATAGCAATTCCTTTCTACCGATCATCCGAGGTTATATCCAGCCTGATGTTAATGGAAGTGTTATCCGTATCATGATGCGCCCCCGTGTACGCGTATTATTATTCATGGTTTTTTGGTTAAGTCTTGCAGGTTTAGGATTCCTCTTTACACTCGGCCTTTTTGTTAATCCTTCGTTACAAGCCATCAATCTTAACAAAGAACCGTCATCACCGATCTTAATCTTAATCCCAGCCGGATTGCTTGTTTATGGCTATCTGTTATTTTATGGAGGTTTTAAAGTCGAGTCAGTCAAATCTAAAAAGTTTTTTTATGAGTTACTTCAGGCAAATCAGGTGGAAGAATTAGAATTGGTTGATCTCATCAAATGAACCTGATAGCAGCTTATATTGAAATCCTGGCAACGAAGGTAAAGATATGTTCGTGATTCTGGACTTAACGAAAGTCCTTGACGAGACTCTGGAAATCTACGCCGAAGGAGCCTATTCTGACCCACCACTGGAAGTTGAGCCCTGGTGCGACATCCCCGAGCAGGGCTACAAGGTCTCACACCTGTCGCTGGGCACGCAAACCGGCACGCA
>ERZ1649853.514-NODE-514-length-16369-cov-7.310102_pt1 | contig 16369 bp, 14 predicted proteins | sample MGYA00575353_ERZ1649853 | MGnify/ENA primary metagenome ERZ1649853 (study PRJEB40853, sample SAMN11349654) | freshwater sediment metagenome | isolation source: river sediment | host: Sediment | place: India: Okhla Barrage, New Delhi | collected 2017-02-21 ...
TCAGAAAAAGAGAGAGGTGCCCTATGACCCTCGGTCTCGCTATTGAATGGGTAGTCAAGAGCCTCATTATCATCCTTGGCATGACCCTGGGTTTTGCCTATGTCACCCTCTATGAGCGCAAAGTGTTGGCGCGTATGCAGGTCCGGGTAGGTCCAAACCGCGCCGGTCCTGGCGGTATTTTACAGCCGATCGCCGATGCCCTCAAATTGATCATGAAGGAAGAGATCACTCCCGCCAACTCCGACAAGCTGCTTTTCACTCTTGCCCCGGTTCTCACCGTTATCCCCGCCCTCATCATCACCGGAGTCGTTCCGTGGGGTACATCCATCACACTTTTTGGCAAGGAGTTTTCGCTCGGGCTTACCGATGTTAATGTCGGCGTTCTTTACATCCTCACCGTCACGTCCATTTCCATTTATGGCATCACCCTCGCCGGCTGGTCTTCCAACAACAAGTACGCCACCCTTGGCGGGTTGCGCGCCACTGCCCAAATGATCAGTTATGAGCTTGCTCTCGGGTTATCCTTCCTCGGACCCATCATGATCGCCGGCTCCATGAGCATGCTCGATATTGTCAACGCCCAGGAGAAGGTCTGGTTTATTGTCCTTCAACCGATCGGTGCCATCATCTACTTCATTTCAGTTGTGGCGGAGATCAATCGCGCGCCATTCGATATGCCCGAAGCCGAGCAGGAACTCACCGCCGGTTACCACACCGAATACTCCGGCATGAAGTTCGCTCTCTTTTTCATGGCGGAATATATCAAGATGATCGCCATCTGCATGATCGGAGCTACCGTTTATCTTGGCGGCTTCCAGGGACCCTTCGTTGCTCAGTATCCTTGGTTGGGACCCCTTTACCTCTTCATAAAGGTGGTGATCCTCTTGTTCGTCCTCATCTGGATTCGCGCCACCCTGCCGCGCATCCGTTATGACCGGCTCATGGCATTTGGCTGGAAGATCCTGTTCCCCGTCGCCCTGCTGAACGTGATGGTTACAGCACTGGTGATGAAACTGGTTGGAGGTTAAGATGCTGCGCGGATTATTTACCACGCTGAAAGCTTTGTTCACCAAGCCGGTTACAATCCAGTACCCGGAGCAAAAACGCCCTGTTCGCGAGAGGTTCCGCGGGCGCCACGAGTTAAAGCGGTACGACAACGGCCTCGAGAAATGCATCGGTTGTGCGTTATGCGCTGCTGCCTGCCCGGCCGACGCTATCTTCGTGGAAGCCTCTGAAAACACAGATGACGAACGCTACTCCCCCGGCGAACGCTACGCCAGCACGTATGAGATCAATATGCTGCGCTGCATCTTCTGCGGTTATTGCGAGGATGCCTGTCCCACCGAAGCCATTGTCCTGGAAAAAGATTACGAACTCTCCTACACCGACCGCTTATCTGCCATCTACACCAAAGACCGCCTTCTGGTCAAGGTACCTGCAGGCGGCAGCCCCACCCCGCAAAAGACCGAACCCGGGGTTTACACCCGGTCTGTCCCCGAAATGAAAGACCCGACGGATTAGGGAGGAATGATGACTATCAATATGCTTATTTTTCTCTTTCTGGCGGTCGTCGCCATCGCCGCTGCGGTCGGGCTCATTCTCAGCCGCAATCCAGTCTATTCTGCCCTCTATCTCATCGTCAACTTCCTGGCAGTCGGTGTTTTCTATCTCGTGCTGGGTGCCCCATTCATCGCCCTGGCTCAGATCACGGTTTACGCAGGTGCCATCATGGTGCTGTTCCTCTTCGTCATTATGCTCCTGGGGGCTGCTAAACCCAATGAAATTGAGACTCTCAAATGGCAGCGCCCGCTGGCGATCGTGCTGACAGCAGCCATCCTGCTCGAAGGCTTATACGCTCTGATCACTCGCATTTCCATCACAGTCACTACCACCACCCCTGATGCCGCCCTGGCAGACCCCAAAACCCTGGCGCAGCTGCTCTACTACAAGTATTCGCTTCCATTTGAGATCACATCCCTCATCCTGCTAATAGCAGCCATTGGTGCGGTTGTACTAACAAAGAAACCCGCCAAAGAGGAGGCTAAATAATATGATCCCTGTTGCGTTTCCCATTGGTCTTGCGATCATCCTCTTCTGCATGGGGATTGTTGGCTTCATCGTCCGCAAGAATGCCATCGTCATCTTCATGTCACTCGAATTGATGTTCAATGCCGCCAACCTTCTCTTTATCACGTTCGCCAACCAGTTTCAGCAGGTGGATGGTCACGTTTTCGTCATTTTTGTCATGGTCACTGCAGCAGCTGAAGTCGCTGTCGGATTAGCCATGATCGTCACGATTTTCCGCGGCAAGCACAGCGTGGATATCGACCAGCTCACCAATCTCAAGGGATAACCGGGAGGATCATGGAATCGACTCAACTCTTCAACCTGGCTCCCTGGGTGGTTTTTCTCCCCCTCATCGGGCTGGTCATCAATCTCCTGGTGGGTAAAAAGCTGGGCGAGCTTTTCGCCGGCGTTCTTGCCAGTGCCGCTACCGGGCTTGCCCTCTTAGTCTCTATCTTGCTGGCAGTTGCTCTCTCCGGTCACCACGAAGGTACCACCGTTGTCCTCAGCGATTGGATCACTATCGGTGATTTCACCTCCCGCTGGGCTTTTCGCGTGGATACACTTTCTGTTGTCATGATGCTGGTGGTGTCCGGAGTCGGTCTGCTCATCCACATCTACTCCATCGGCTACATGCACAACGATGTGCGTCACAACGGGGATACTGGGCGCTTTACCCGTTTCTTTGTCTTCATGAACCTCTTCATCGCCGCCATGATGATCCTCGTCAGCGCAGACAACTTTCTGATGATGTTCGTCGGCTGGGAAGGGGTGGGCTTGTGCTCTTACCTCCTCATCGGCTTCTGGTTCGAAAAAGGCAAAGACGGCATCGGTAATGCCAACGCCGCCAAAAAAGCCTTCATCACCAACCGCGTTGGTGATTTCGGGCTTCTCATTGCCATGTTCCTCATCTTCACCAGTTTTGGCACCCTGCAATTTGACCAGGTCTTCTCGCAAGCTGCAATTGTGGCTGCTGCCAAACCCGGTGTAATGCTCCTCATCACCCTCTTTATGCTTCTGGGTGTCACCGGCAAATCTGCCCAGCTTCCACTCTTCGTCTGGCTCCCCGATGCCATGGCTGGGCCAACCCCCGTTTCAGCCCTCATCCATGCCGCCACCATGGTCACCGCTGGTGTTTATCTGGTAGCCCGCAGCGCTGTCTTTTACACGCTAGTTCCCACCGCCCAGACCGTCGTCACCTGGGTCGGCGCTGCCACCGCCATATTTGCCGCCACCATTGCCGTCGGTCAGTATGACATCAAGAAAGTCCTTGCCTATTCCACCATCAGCCAGCTTGGTTTCATGGTCGCCGCTGTTGGCATGGGTGCCACAGTCGCCGGCATGTTCCACCTGGTAACGCACGCCTTCTTCAAGGGTCTGCTCTTCCTTGCGGCCGGTTCGGTCATCCAGGGCATGGAACGTGGTATGCACCACGGTGCTCATCCTGATCATGAAACCGACCCTCAGGATATGCGCCGGATGGGCGGTTTACGCAAGCAGATGCCTCTCACCTTCTGGGTTTACCTCATCGGCGCATTGGCGCTGGCGGGCATTGCCCCCCTGGCCGGCTTTTTCTCCAAGGATGAGATCCTGCTCTCCGCCTGGCAAACCCGCCCCGCGGTCTTTATCGTCCTCGCCGCTGCCGCGTTCCTCACCGCCTTCTACATGGGGCGTCAGTTGATCATAGTCTTCTTTGGTAAACCGCAGACAAAACCCGCGGAACATGCCACCGAAAGTCCCCTGGTCATCACCATCCCCCTGCTCATCCTGGCAGCCCTCTCCGTGCTTGGCGGTCTGCTCAACTTCCCCGGACTCCACACCCTCGAACACTGGCTTTCGCACACCCTTGGCGAAGGGGAACCGGCTCACTTCAATTTCCTTGTTGCCGGAATTTCTCTCCTCCTCGCCCTTTGCGGTCTTGGCCTTGCCTGGCTGGTCTACTCGCGCAAATCCGCAGCTGAAGCACCCGACCCCCTCAGCAAACCTCTCGGTCCCGTCTTCAAGGGCATGGAGCGCAAGTGGTGGGTCGATGAACTCTACCAGTCCATCCTCCTGGATCCTTACAAGGCTGCTGCCGGTTTCATCGCAGAGAAGGTTGACCTTGGAGTGATTGACCGGATTGGCGGCGGGTTGGCTGCCGGTACTCGCATGCTGGCGGAAGGCATCCGTAAATTCCAGAATGGGTATATCCGCACCTACGCCCTGTGGATGCTGCTCGGGTTGGCGGTCATTATGACCTATATCTTCTTCAAATAAAGGACAGACCATGACACTAAATCCTCTTCTCCTGGTCACGTTCTTCCCCCTCGTTGGGGTCCTCATCCTTCTCCTGCTCAAGCCGGCCTGGAAGAACGCCCTGCGCTGGACCGCGCTGGCAGCATCGCTGGTCACCTTTGTCCTCTCCATCCTGATGCTTGCCCGTTTCGATGCTTCCAGTGGTGACATGCAGATGGAATTTCTCATGCCTTGGTTTACCCTTGGCGGAAATCCCATTGGGGTTCACTTCGGGGTCGACGGCATCAGCATCCTCATGGTGCTGCTTACCACCTTCCTCACCCCCATCGCCATCCTCTCCACCTGGAATGCCGTTACGGATAAGGTGAAGGGTTTCATGGCCTTCTTCCTGGCGCTCGAAACCGGTATGCTAGGCGTCTTCCTCTCCCTGGATATGGTGTTGTTTTACGTCTTCTGGGAGTTCACCCTCATCCCCATGTATTTCCTCATCGGGCTTTGGGGCGGTGAACGGCGCGTTTATGCCGCGGTGAAATTCTTCCTTTACACCTTCGCCGGCTCCATTCTGATGCTCGCCGCTATCCTGTGGATGGGTCTGCAGTATGGTTCCTTTGACCTCTCGCAACTCACCGGTGCCGGGCTGATCCCGGTTACTGCGCAGTTGTGGCTCTTCGGCGCTTTCGGATTGGCGTTTGCCATCAAAGTGCCCATGTTCCCGCTGCACTCCTGGCTCCCGGATGCCCATACCGAAGCCCCCACCGCCGGCTCAGTTATCCTTGCAGGTGTCCTCCTCAAGATGGGGGCTTACGGCTTCCTGCGCTTCAACCTTCCCCTCTTCCCCGATGCCACGGTCAAGCTGGCGCCGTGGATGGCCGGGCTTGCTGTCATCGGCATCCTCTACGGTGCTGTGGTAGCCTACCGCCAGAAGGATGTCAAGCGCCTGGTAGCCTATTCCTCGATCAGCCATCTCGGTTTCGTGATTCTGGGCATTTTTGCCCTCAACCTGCAGGGGCTTCAGGGTGCCATCCTTCAGATGGTCAACCATGGTCTATCAACCGGCGCGTTATTCATCATCGTCGGTTTGCTCTATGAGCGCCGCCATACCCGCCTTCTCGAGAACTTCGGTGGTTTGTGGAAGGTGCTCCCTGTGATGGGTGCGCTCTCCCTGATCACCGTGCTCTCCTCGGTTGGTCTGCCCGGTCTCAACGGTTTTGTCGGTGAATTTACCATCCTGCTTGGTGCCTTCCGCTCCGATGTGATCGCCTCACCCTGGTTTGCCGGCGCAGCTACATTTGGGGTCATCCTCGCAGCTGTTTACCTCTTCCACATGTTCCAGAGTCTTTTTCTCGGTCCTGTCACTCGGGAGGAGAATCAGAAGCTCAAAGATGTCTCGGTGCGCGAGATTCTCGTGCTTGCGCCTATCCTTCTGATGGCTTTCTGGATCGGTATTTATCCCAAACCCTTCTTCACGCTGATGGCGCCTGCGGTTGAAAAACTGGTCAACCTCGTTCAAACCGCTGCCGGTCTGATCCATTAGGAGAGAGGTGAATTGATGACTATCACAGATCTTTACTCCATCCTCCCCGTTGTCGTACTGGTAGCCTGGGCATTGCTGCTCCTGCTGGCAGACCTATGGTTATCCAAACACAAACCCGTATTCACCCCCATCCTCGCTGTCGTTGGTCTGGTGCTTTCAATAGCAGCTTCCATCACCCTATCCGATCAGCATCTCTCCGGTTTTGGTAACTCGGTCATCGTGGATGGCTTTGCCAGCTTCCTGCAGCCGCTCTTTGCCATCACCGGTATTCTCGCCATCGGTCTTGCCTATGACTACCTGAAGCGGCTCAAGATTGATCGGGGCGAGTATTACGTGCTGATTCTCCTCAGCATCAGCGGGATGATGCTCATGGCCAGCGCTGGCGACCTGATCATGGTCTTCCTCTCGCTCGAATTGCTCTCCATCCCCCTCTACATTATGGCCAGCATGGCTTATCCGCGTCTCGAATCCGAGGAATCGGGGCTCAAGTATTTCCTCCTCGGCACCTTCGCCTCCGGGTTTCTGCTCTTCGGCACCGCCATGGTCTACGGATCCACTTCCACCATCAACTTCGGTGAGATCGTTTCATTCATCAGCAGCGGTTCCTATGACCCTACGTTGATGGTCATCGGGGCTGCCCTCATCCTCATCGGTTTCGGTTTCAAGGTTGCCGCTGTCCCCTTCCAGTCCTGGACTCCTGATGTCTACCAGGGCGCGCCTTCACCGGTTTCTGCGTTCATGTCCGTCGGGGTCAAGGCAGCCGGCTTTGCCGCCCTTCTCCGCGTCTTTTCTCTCATCTTCCCTCAGCTGTCGCAGACCCTCACCCCGGTCTTTTGGGTCATTGCTGCTCTCACCATGATCGTCGGGAATGTGGTTGCGATATCCCAAACCAACCTCAAGCGTATGCTGGCGTATTCCAGTATCGCACATGCCGGCTACCTGCTGATGGCTTTTGTCCCCTTTGGTGATGCTCTCACCCGGCAGAACTCCATTGCTGCCGCTCTCTTCTACCTGCTGGCTTACGGTCTTGCCTCGCTGGGTGCCTGGGCGGTTCTCATCGGTCTGGAAGACAGCAAATACACGGGCAACACACTGGACGACCTTGCCGGATTGAGCAAGAGATCGCCCCTCAGCGCCGCAGTGATGACCATTTTTATGCTCTCCTTCACCGGTGTCCCCCTCACCCTGGGGTTCTGGGGCAAGTTCTATCTCTTCCGGACTGCCATTGAAGGCGGATTCATTAGCCTGGCAGTCATCGGATTGCTCACCTCGCTGGTTTCCGCTTTTTACTATCTGCGCGTGGTCGTAAAAATGTACTTCGCCGAAGGCGAGACCGGCTTCCATTGGAATTTCTGGACTTCTGCAGTAGCCATTTTCACGGCACTGGCGTTACTGGTATTTAGTTTTATCCCGGGGTGGCTCCTGGAACTGGTTGCCAAAGCCACATTAATTGGATTTTAGAAAATTCCCCCATTAAACACTTAGAGGCGGTTCATGAACCGCCTCTACGTTATTAATTGTGGAAAATGGTGTTATTTCTTGGCAACAACCAGTGCGTTGTAAGCGTTCTTTACCTTCGCGGTATACATGATCCACATGACAACAAATGCAATTGCGGATAAACCAAAGGTCACGCCAGAGCCATAGAGACAGATGAGCATCCACTTTACGAAGTCAAGGTTGATCCGCTCAGCGGCAACATTTGCCTTGTCCATGGCTTCATTCAATTCCCTGGCAAGCCCCATGAATTCAGGGAAGTACCAGTAGAAGTTCCATCCGGGGATGAACCCGTAGGCAACCATCTTGTCTGCATCACCGCGCACACCTTCGTGTTGTACCAATTTCCAGGCTTTGTAAATGATGACGAAGAAGAGGATGAAAGCGGCGATGAGCCCGAGACCAAACAACAGGATACCGATGAGACTGATCCAGAACCACTGGAAGAGTTTCTTCATCTTGGCAACTTCCGGATCGTCCGGTACGTATGGAGCAGCATAGGCTGCCATTGGTGGAGGTCCGCCAGCGCTGGCCACTAATGACGCTAATGGGGTCTGGCTGATCGGAGCCCATCCGGGCATGCCGTTGGTCCACAGCATGGTGGCCTGGTTGATCACGCCGCTGGCGACCAGTTTCTTGATCTCCTTTTCATCGACGGGACCCACCTGTTGGTTATTTAGCGTGTAATACCACATTTTCTCTCCTTTATGATAGTTGGTTGATTAACTTAAAACATTATATGATATTTCAGGTCAAATGATACCTTAAAAGAGGTTCCAACCTGCTCACCTACAATATACGCACGCTACTCCGCCAGGTTGCGCTTTTTCCCCGGAAAGAACTCGGTAAAGAGAGCTATATAATCCTGAAGCTGTTCAACCTTTGGGGATGGAAATTCAAATGTGATCCCGTTGCATTTTTCAGTGAAAATCCCGTCAATCGTATACTCTTTTCTGAAGCGGCACATTCCCTCTTTTTCATTGTGGCAATGCTGGCATTTTCCATGTTCTCCGGTGAACACCTGTTTGATATGCGCCGGCGACTGCTCGATAAAATTGCGGTGCTTGTCAATATCATTCAAGAATAATCTCAGCACAATCCCTTTTTCCCTGAGGTAAATCCGGGCAAACACATTCTGGCTTTTTACATTGCTTTTGCGGTAGATCAACATGTACCTTCCCCAGCAATAGCCAACTCCGATTTTCCCGCCAAAGCCAAATCCCAGCCGGTTCATTTCTTCATCGAATCCGCTTACGAAAACCTTGTCTGACGTGGAGATAAAATCAAATCTTTCTTCTTCAAGAAGTGATTTCAGGATTGTCATCATGAGAGGTTTAGAATCAGAATTACCGCATCATTTTTGTACAAATTCGTACAACCGGTAGAGCGTTTGTTCGCCGGTATATTTTTCTTCCGACCAGGTTCCCCCGGGGAATTCATTTTCCATGGCAACCAGGTCAGCATCGTGGTCCGGCAGGAACACAAAATACACTTTATCACTGGAAAACACCGGTTTTTCGCTGCTCTCCCAGGGGCCTGTAAGGTTATAGTATTGGATTTGCGGTGCCAGGTACGGCAAGCTTGCGATTGAGTCATAACCCATGTGGGGATATCCCACAAAAAGGAGTTCGGTGCCTGCCGGCTCATCTTTCAAGCGGTTTGCCAGCCGCTGCGCCACCTGCCCGTGAAATCCGGAGAAATCGTTGTTCTTCGTGTAATCCACGTAGTAGAATCGCAGGTCATCCGCTGCCATCAGCGCGCTCGCGGCGATGAGAACAATGTTGAAGACCAACGCCCGTTTGGGTATCCATTTGATGAACAACTGGGCCAGTTGATACAGCCCAAACCCGATCATTAATGCCAGTGCCGGGGCTGCTGCCACGTACCGTTGTGCTGCCGGCGCGCTTTCACTGGAAGCCACTGCCGCCGCGTTTGCCAGCAGCCAGACCCACAACAGCTGGTTGCGCTCATCCTTCGGGTGGATCAACGTAAATGCCACGCCGATCAGGAAGATCGCTCCAGGCACAGCCCGCAGCAGGGGAACACCCGGCATGTACCAGGCATTGGTAGGCTCTGCAAAATATCCCATCACCCCAAGTCTTGCCTGGTCCACCAGGACCATGAACTGAGAAATATTCCGGTTCTGTGCAGTCACCGGCAGCCAGTCGCCAAAAATGGAGACTCTTTCCATCGGTGCTAAAAATTCGTGAATATTCCTCACGAAGAACCATCCCAGCGGCAGTACTACGATAAGGGTCACCCATAGCATCGCCACCAGGTGTGGGATAGCTTCTTTCAACCGCTTGCGGTCAAAGAGACCGGCGATCACAACCCATAACGGGACAATGAAAAACAACGCCCTCCCGGTGGCGTAAAAATACTGTGCCAGCCCCAGCCCGATCCCTGCCAGGATCCACGCCAGGCGCAGATTCTTTTTCCAGCCGAGCCACACACAGCCCAGCACCAGCACAAAGAAGAAACCATCCCAGATATTGTTCAAGCCGATCCGGCTGAAATGATTGTGAAAATGCATCCCGGTCAGGAAGATTGCTGCCGCCCAGCCGGCCAGGTTGCTGAACATCGCCCGCCCCAGCAGGTAGATCAAAGCTACCGTCAACGCGCCCCCAAAAGCCGCCAGCAGGCGCAGGGCTTCCGTTGTCTGCCCAAAGATTCTGATTGAGATCGATTGCAAAAAATTGTGTAGCGACGGGAAGGAAAACCATCCGGTGATGAATAAATTATCCGCCTCGCCGGTGATGTACTTGGTCGAGAACAGCCCTGATGACGCCTCATCACCCGATAACACGATGGGGATGTTCGCGGTATCGATCGATCGGATCGTCAATGCCAGCGCAAAGATTACCGCCACGCTGATGGTGACACTCCTGCTGATCTTGATGGGTTCTGCGGGTTTTTGCCACGCGCCGTAAATCACCAGGGCGATCCCCAGCAGCCAGCACAGGATCGCTGCCACCGGGCTTCTCATCAGGTACAGGAATCCGCCAGCTGTGCATGTGAGGATACTGAAGACCAGGCTGTAACTCAGGCTGATGAACTGGTCCGGCCGGATTCCCAGCCAGGTTGCCCCGCCAGTCAATACCTTGTTCAACCACCGGGGTAACTTCCCCCTATCGGTTGACCAGATCCCGGTCAGGAACAGAACCAGCGCGATGGGCAGGATGATCAATGGCGCCAGGCGCAATTCTTTCTCCACATCCGCGCGGATCACCTGGCTCAGGATTACCGCAGCTAGGCTGCAGGTCACCAGCATCATAGGTGCAGCAATTTCCGCTTTCAGCCCTGGTTTCCCGTTTCCGGTTGATGTTTCAAGCCCAGTCGTTTTTAGATCATTCATAGTGACCGCCCATTTTCAGGTTGGTTAAGTTATACACCATAATCCCCTGGTTATTCATTCCAGTCCGTCCTGACCTTGCGGTTTTGTTTTTTGGCAGCATGTCGCTTTTTATCCTCAAGCCTGGCCAGGGTTGCACCTTTCCCCGGTTTGGAGGGTTTTCTCTCGGTCACAGGCAGCATGGCTTTTTCGATCATGCAGACCAACCGCATTCTCGCATCCTCCCGGTTCTTTTCTTGAGAACGAAATCGTTTTGCTTCGATGATCAAAACACCTTCGTTCGATATTCGCTTTCGCGCCAGTTTTTCCAACCGCGCTTTGGTTTCCTCTCCCAGCGTTTCCGACTGCCTGACATTAAACCGCAGTTGCACTGCCGTTGCCACCTTGTTCACATTTTGCCCTCCTGGTCCGGAGGCGTGAACACGGTCATAGATGATTTCCTGGTCAAGTTTTATCAAATCCATCGGTACCTTTGTGAGTTAAGCTTTTTGAAAGGTCGAATTGTTTTGTTATCAATACCAATTTTCATATAATGATAGTATATCGAAAGTCTTACAAAATCATTACTGACCGCATCGGTTGCATTATTTTACCCATAAGGAGAACCGGATGTCTAAGAACAGATTTCGCACCTTTATCCGTTTCCTGGTCGGATTCATCATTTCAGCCCTGGTCGGATATGCCTGCACCCTGATCCTTCCTGCAATTGAGCCAGGAATTACAGCGGTAGCGCGCTCGTTGGTTAAAGACACCGCCTACCTGCCGCTGACAGTGTTCATTCTACTGGCTTTGTTCCCTATGCTGGTCAGTTTCCTAGTCGGGTTTGGTCTCTCCCTGGTGTTCAAGCCCCGTCCCGGAAGGGAGTCAGCATGAAGACGACTCGTTTTTTCAAAGTCATCATCGCGTCCATATTTTCACTCCTCCTCGCGTCAATCTTTTCTTTCCAGGCTGTTGCCCAAACCGGGCAGCTCCAGGCTCAGGGTCAGATTACCAATCCATATGGAGGTTCTCCAATTCCATTTGAGTTTACCTTCTCCCCGTCCGGAGGTGATGTCTCCGGAAGGATCAATGCATTTAATGGCACCGCTTCAGTTACCATGCCCGCCGGCTATTCACAGAGCGGAGGCTCCACCTTCCCCGATTGTCCTATCAGCGGCTCCTTCGAGGGGGGTGATGGCGGTCGCATTAGCGCCCTGGCTACCTGCAACGGCACTGTCAATATTCATATCATTGGTCCTTCAGTTGATTTCTGGATGACCGGAACGGCTCAGTACACTGCCCAGCTTGAGGGCAATCTCTACGCGAACGGCACTGGCTCCGGCGCAATCGCCTTTGTCGGAACAGTTACGACCAATGCCTTTACCATGATGGGTCAAAGTTTCCCTGCCAGCACATCCCCCGAGACAGCCTATGGCACAGATTGGACCGCGTCTTTCTCCTCAGAGGATTTTTTGGCAGCCCTGGTCACTCCCACTGTTCCTCCCACCGAACAACCCGCAGTGCCAACGCCCACCCGGGCATCCCAATCAACATCCGCTGTGGGAGCACAAACCCAGCCAACTGCATCCCCTATTGAGCCAACCGAACAGGCACCCGCGGCTACCATCAACACTCCGGCCAGGGCGGCTCAGAATCCTTTCATCCCGGTCGGAGGCGCTTTGGTCGGCACTACCACCGGAATGCTCCTCAGCCTGGCGCTTCAAAACCGGGGGCGTTTGTTCGTCGGCGGGCTGAAAGATGGTGTTCCCTCTCCCGTCAATGGGCGCATGGTCTCGCGTGACGAAGCCAACTGGCAGAACCAGCAGATCGCCCGTGGCAATGTCTGGGATGAGTCAAGTGGGGGTTTTTACCAGGTTCCAAAAACTGAAGGTCCTTCCATCCTCTCCCGCGAGCACCAGGACTGGGTTGATGCCCACCGCAAAGAACGTGGTCCCTACCAGGACCTCATTGACAGCCTTCACCAGGAACACGTCCAGGGCTTGCGCGATCTCATCCAATCCTCTCAGAACCACACCGAATGGCTTGAGAAAAATATCGCCTACTGGGACCGCTTCTCCCGCGCCGGCTCGACCATTAAAACCGCCGCCGACTTCAGTATGGAGGTTCTTGCCAAGGCAACTGGTCCTGCTGGTCAGAATATCAAACGCGGCTACGATTACATCAACGATAGTATTGACGTCTACAACACTTACCTTGACGAGGGTGGTGCCGCTGCGTTCCTTAAAGGCACCGATGCTGTAGTCGGGCACATGGGTAATTACATTGATACCGACCAGAGCAAAATGGTTAGCGATCTTTATTCCAGCGGTCGTGACTATGTGGACCTTTACAACGACGTGAAAGACGAAGGATTTGTCAATGGAGTAGCCAATTTCACCACCAAAAAAGCAGCCGGTGAGATTAGTGACGCCCTTAAGGGTGATGGCGACTCCAATGTCGAAAGCTATGACCTGAAGAGTTCGATCCTCAAAACCGGCGAAGAACAAATCATCGACGCTGGCGTTGAGGATGGGCAGCAATTAGCTCTCGATACCAAAGACCTCGCCACGGACAAATACAACAACTATATCTCCGGTAATGAAGGAGGTGTCCAATGACTGCCCCTGCATTTGACCTCTACCTGACAAAAGAACAGCTGGCAACCCTTGCCATCTTCACCTCTTCGAAGAATACCCTTTCTCCATTCACTACTTTTGCCTCGCCCAATACTGCTGCGCGCATTTCGAATCCCGAGATCATCACTCCGTCCGGTAACCTCGTCCCCGCGCTCCAGCCGGTTGTGGATTGCCTGGCATCTCCTGGCAGGACTTTTCATCTCAGCGTTCTCAACCCATCGTTACTGATGGATGTTGCTTTCTTTTTTCCGGGTTTTGCCCCTGACATCCCCTTTGTGGCGCTCTCCAACGACGATGGCAAGTTGCGCCTCCAGAGCCCTGCGCCTTACAACGACATTCTTCACAATGCCAGGCTGCTCCTTGGTCCTTCACCATCCACCTTCCGCTCGATGGAAGCTGCCTTTGATCTCACGGAAGCCTGGCTCGTCTGGGGTATTCTTGATCACTTCCGGCAGTCAGATACCCCTCTCAAGCCGGAGATCCTGAAGGATAAACTGAAAGAACCCTTCAAGGGGTTCTCCTCGCTCAGTGGATACTTCCGCGAAACCCTCAACCTGTCCCAGCCAACTCAATCTGAATATGACAAGGCAGTCCTGCGCCTCATCCAGCATTCCATCATCGAATCCTCCCCTGAAGGCCTCAAGCCGTGTGATTCTTTGCTCGAAATCGCCAGGGATTACGCCCGGCCTGCGGCGCATGTTCATTTCAAGGTCAATTCCATCGACAGCCGCGAACGGGTCTCCACCCTGCAATATTGGGCGATCCAGGGAAAAAGTAATGCTCTCCTCCTTTGGTATGAGGTTGACCGCAAAGTGTACATTCGTTCTGTTCCCCCCGGCGAGATCATCAAGCTTCTCCTTGCAGCCATGGTCAATCCTCCGGCTGATGCAAGTCGCGGAGAAGCCACGGTTCTCCAGGATTCACCCGAACAAGGTCAACCTGTTGCCGCAGCAGCCCCGGTGAGCATTGCTCCTCCAGCGGCGGTTCAAGGTCAGCCCATCCATTATGCTCCTCCCAAGAAACAAAAAAGCGCCTTTCCGCGGGTGCTCCTTTCACTTCTTCTTGGCCTGGGTAGCCTGGTCGCCGCCCTCTTTGGCGCGGGTTTCCTCAGGTTTTCTCCGGGTAGTGGTGTAGCCCTCGTTCCTGAAGGTGCCCAGCCATCGATACAGGCTTCACCCACTCCACGTGCCGTTATCAACACGCAACCCGCCCCGGCATCGACCCAACCCGCTGCCATGTCTCTTAACGATCTCTCCATCGACTTGGTCAATTACTTCGTCTCAGATGGAATCCTCAACGTGCTGGGCAGGGTCACCAACAATGGCACGGCTGGAGCGGGTGAGGTCTATCTCAGGGTAGAGTACTACGATTCTGGCAATAAGATCGTTCACACCAATTACACCGGTACGATGAGTTATGAACTGGGTCCTGGAGAATTCACCTACTTCACCTCCCAATTTCCTGATGCTCCCACAACTTTCAGCCGCCTGGAAGTCTTCGTAAATGATTTTTACCCTGCCTCCACTGGTCCATCCACCAAATTGCTCGCTGCTCAAAACACCAACCTCTATGATAATGAGTACTACGATATCTACCTCATTGGTGAGTTGATTAACACATCCAATACTCCCCTCCAGGTGGTCAACATTTACGCGGTTTTCACCGACTTTGAAGGAAAACTGGTTTACATTTCGGATGCATCGGACTACCGCTGTCAGTTGAATCCGGGAGAAAACCTCCCCTTCAAGGTCTGGGCTCAGAATCCCCAGATTCCGGATATCGGCGGATACAAGATCGTCGCTGAAGCTTATCCAATTCCCTCAATGGATCCCCCCCTGCTTTCGCTTTCTGCTAACCAGAATGTTTTCCTCGATGATGGCAGCTGGGTCATCGCCGGTGAACTCCTCAACACAGCCTCAAAACCGCTCGAGGTGAATGGTATATCAGCCTCATTCTATGATGAGAACGGTGCTCTTTTGGACGTGAACTATTCCTACATCGGCGTCCCATTGGCTTCTGGTGAAGTTACCTCCTATCTCCTTTCAGGCTGGGATTTATTGCGTTTCGGGTTATTGGGTACCGTTCAGCCTGCCAACTATGTTTTATTGGTCACTGAACACTCAACTCAGGTAATTGAAGGCACTGTAGTGAACTTGCCTGTTGCCGAAACGAACCGGCAGGTAGATTATGATGGCTTGGGACTTACAGTTACCGTTCAGGTAACCAACGACACCTCTTCCCCCGCATCCAGTGGAAGCGCCGTGTTTTCTTTACGCGACAAGCAATCTGGAAATTTAGTCTCTTCTGGCAGGGACACTTTTTACGAACTTGCTCCCGGAGCATCCAGCGAAGTCACGGTTTATATTCCCATTCCCTCTAATTATTCCATTGATCAACTGAATCTCGATTACACGGTTTCCGCGGTAATCCCCTGATCTCAAGAAAAATCTCCGGCAACTGCCGGAGATTTTTTTACCATAATTCACCTTTATAATAAGGAGAAATCTATGACAATAGCGAGGATACAATGAACGATCTATATGCAGATGATTTTTCACTCGACGAACTGCTCCAGCTCAACGTGCGCAAGATCACACCCGAGAACACAAAAAAGTTCGAGGGCTACATGGCAGAGATCTTCACCGCCTTGGGCATGGATATCGACACTCCTTCCACCAAAGACACTCCCCGCCGTTTCATCGAAGCCATGCTCGAATCCACCACCGGCTACGATGGCGACCCCAAGCTCATAAAAGCCTTCCCCAAGGAATGCCGCGGCGAGCCCGATTGCCGCCTCAGCCAGGTAATCGAGGGTCCCATTCATTTCCATTCCCTCTGCGAACATCATGTCTTCCCCTTCTACGGTGAAGCCTATGTCGGTTATGTCGCCAACGAGAGCATCCTGGGCATTTCCAAGCTTACCCGGCTCGTCCGCATCTACACCAAGCGTTTCGCAGTCCAGGAGCGCATCGGCTACCAGATTGCCGATACCCTTGAAGCCCTCATGAAACCCCACGGCGTGGCGGTTTTCCTGCGTGCCAAGCACATGTGCGTTGAAATGCGCGGCGTCCG
>ERZ1649853.515-NODE-515-length-16342-cov-5.786394_pt1 | contig 16342 bp, 16 predicted proteins | sample MGYA00575353_ERZ1649853 | MGnify/ENA primary metagenome ERZ1649853 (study PRJEB40853, sample SAMN11349654) | freshwater sediment metagenome | isolation source: river sediment | host: Sediment | place: India: Okhla Barrage, New Delhi | collected 2017-02-21 ...
CAACCAGGCCGCCAATTTGCGCGCAACCGGCCAACAGCGCGGCTGTTTTTCCGCCAACCATAACCCAATAGTCCGCAAACGGGATGGTGCGGCTGGTTTCATAGGAAATATCCAGAAATTGGCCCTGAGTCAGTTCAAAGCAGGCGTTCTGCAAAATGTTTATGGCTGATAAAACCTGGTCCGCGGGTAAAGTGACCGAGGTCCGGGCAAGCGTCTGAAACGCCAGCGCGAACATGGCATCGCCCGTATTGACTGCCTGAGCTCCGCCCCATTTTGCCCATACCGTGAGCCGGCCGTGGCGCGTTTCGCTGCGATCCTCAATATCGTCGTGAATCAACGAAAAATTATGGATTAATTCTACTGCGGCAGCCGATTGCAACGCATCGCGCCAGTCGCCGCCAGCCGCCGCGCTGCACAACAGCAGGAGTTGCGGACGAATGCGTTTGCCCTGCGCGCCTGGCCCACTGCCTTCGCCTTCCCAGCCAAGATGATAAGCTATCATTTCTCTTAACCCATCGAAGCGCGGCGCGTCCATAGATTCGAAAACAGCCGTTTGCAAGGCCTTCTCGATGGCGGGCAGAAACAGGTCAGAGTATTCCTGTAAAGTCACTAGGCATCACTCGAATTGGTGGGTAAGCTTTTGGTTCCGCAGATCCGTCAGATTCCGCGAACCGGTGACAAACATTATCACACGCAGCGTTTCAACCAGTTCATAGATGAAATCCTGAACTTTGGCTGGTGATTGCCGGGCTGCGCGCAGGAAAGGCCCGGCCATACCGCCCAACCGGGCGCCCAGGGCCAGGCTCTTGGCAATATCCATCCCGTCCTGCAAACCGCCAGACGCGATCACCAGCATCTCCGGCGCGACACGCCGGACGATCTGGATCGCATCCGCGGTTGGCACGCCCCAGCTTCGGAAAGCTTCGGCCACCTGCGCCCGGCGCGGATCCTTCATGCGGAATTTTTCCACCTGCGACCAGGAAGTGCCCCCCGCCCCGGCCACATCGATTGCCGTCACACCGGCATCGCGGAGGAGGCGCACATCCGCCTCAGAAAACCCCCAACCCACTTCTTTGGCAATTACCGGCACACCAATCTGTCGGCAAATCTGTTCAATCTTTTTCGCCAATCCGGCAAAACGCGTATCACCCTCGGGTTGCAGCGCTTCCTGAAGCGCGTTGAGATGCAAAATCAGGGCATCTGCCTGGACCATTTCAACGGCCTGCTTGCATTGATCCAGGGTGTAGCCGTAGTTCAATTGCACCGCGCCAATATTGGCAAACAGTAAAATATCCGGGGCATAATCCCGGACGCGAAATGTGCGCGCCGTCTCTGGATTCTCGATTCCTGCACGCTGAGAGCCAACCCCCATGGCAATCCCGTTTTCTTGCGCAGCAGCCGCCAGGATGCGGTTGATTTCTTCAGCTTCAGGCGTCCCGCCGGTCATCGAAGAGATCAGGATCGGAGCTTTCAGCGTCCGCCCCATCAGGGTCGATGACAGGTCAACCTCATCCAGGTCCAATTCCGGCAGCGCGCGGTGCACAAAGCGCAGCCGCTCAAGACCGGATTGAATGCCAGACTGCACATCCTCTTCAAGATTGATGCGAATATGATCGGCTTTGCGATTGGGTAACAGCGAATTATCTGGCATAATTCCATTGCTGAATGATCGGAAAGATAATTGAGTATACCAGAGAACGCCATTCTCCTTTTGCCCCCGCACCTTGGACTCGACCAAACAGGCATTGTAATGGCAAGAGAAATCGATGGAAAACTGCTCTGTCAGGTTAGGAATAGCCAGATTATAATTCAAGCATGAGTCAACCATCCACCATTCCCGCCCGCGTTCTTGTCATGATCCCGGCATACAACGAAGAAGCCGGGGTTGCCGATGTCATCATCGGATCAAAAGCCTTTTTGCCAGTCATCGTTGTGGACGACGGATCCATTGACCGAACCGCCGAAATCGCCGAAAAAGCCGGCGCTGTGGTGATCCGCCAGGTACCCAACCAGGGTAAAGGTGCAGCGATGCGGGCAGGCTTTCGTTACGCGCTTGAACACGGCTATGAAGCCGTCATCACGCTGGACGCAGACCGGCAGCACAATCCCGAGGAAATTCCGCTGTTCCTGGAGTGTTACCAGCAAACGAAAGCTGATTTGATCATCGGTGAGCGAGATTTCAGCAAAATGCCTCTCGTCCGCCGCTGCTCAAACACCATCGGGCGAGCCATGTTCTCCTGGGCGCTGGGACAAAAAGATCGCGATAACCAATCCGGCTACCGCTTACTCTCCCACCGGCTGATCGAGAAGATCATCACCAGCACCGAACGCGGCTTTGAATATGAAGTCGAAATGCTAGCCGTCTGCGTGAAACTGGGGTACCGCCTGGAATGGGTGACCATCCAGACGATTTACGGAGATGAAAAAAGCCACATCAAACCGCTCAAACACGTCGCCAACTGGTTCCGCATCATAGCGAAAACCCGCCGGATCATGAAATCCTGATCCAGCGCATCCAAACCGCCAGGAGAAGTGTTACTAACTTTGATGGAATTATTCATCTTGACAGATGGAAAAGACACAATACAATTCATTACAAGACTTTTTTGAGGGTTAGGATTATTTCAGGAGGACTATTATGAGCGACACTTATGAGAACGTAAAAGCCGTCATTGTAGATGTTTTGAAAGTCGATGGAAGCGAAATTAAACCGGATACCCGGTTTATTGAGGATCTCAAAGCCGATTCGATGGATCAATTCTTCTTGATCGATGGATTGAGCGAAAAGTTCGGGCTGACCATCTCAGATGATGACGCCCGCTCGATTCGCTCGGTGCAAGACGCCGTTTCCTACGTCGAAACCCACAAGAATTAATTTTCCAAACCGGCAACCAAACGGCGCGGTCTCCCGCGCCGTTTTTTGGTTTAAGCTGCCAACAAATTGGGTATTTCCTCAGGGTGCCTGGCGATTCGGGCGCCGGCCGCTTCAAGTGCGGCCATTTTTTCCACTGCCCCGCCCGAACCACCCTCAATAATCGCGCCGGCATGCCCCATCCTCTTTCCCGGCGGAGCCGATTGCCCCGCGATGAAAGCCGCCACAGGTTTGGTCATGCGCGTGGCAATGAACTCAGCCGCGGCTTCCTCATCGGAGCCGCCAATCTCACCAATCATCACCACTTTTTCAGTATGCGGATCGGCTTCGAACATTTCCAGCACATCTACAAAATTGGTACCATTGATCGGATCACCGCCAATCCCAACGCAGGTCGATGAGCCCATGCCCGATTGGCGCAAAGCTGCCAGCACCTCATAAGTCAACGTTCCAGACCGCGAAACAACGCCAACATTTCCGGGAATGGCGATGCTGCCCGGAATGATCCCAACCTTCGCCTCTCCGGGGGTTAATAAACCGGGGCAATTGGGACCAATTAGCCGGACCGCGCGTTGGTCAAGATAACGCCGTACGCGCATCATATCCGCGACCGGCACGCCTTCGGTGATGCAAATGATTAATGCAATCCCGGCGTCGGCAGCTTCCAGAATGGCATCAGCAGCGCCGCGCGCCGGCACGAAGATGACGCTCGTGTTAGGCCCGGTCACCTCCACAGCCACTTTTACCGAATCAAAGACCGGGACCTTGCCGTCCAACACCCATTCACCGCCCTTTCCCGGCGTTACGCCGGCAACAACGTTGGTTCCGTATTGGACCATTTGCTGAGTGTGGAACATACCCTCATGACCGGTGATGCCTTGCACCAATAAACGCGTACTCTTGTTGACGAGGATGCTCATTTCAACCTCCCTTGGAAATGGCGATGGCTTTGCGAGCAGCATCCACCAGCGTTTCTGCAGTGGCCAGGTTGGAATTGGCCAGTAAACGCCGGCCTTCCTCTGCATTGGTTCCAACCAGCCGGATGATCATGGGCACCTTGGGCTTGACATCCTGTATGGCCGTGAGAATTCCCCGGGCCACCTCGTCGCCGCGCGTGATTCCGCCAAAGATGTTGATCAACACGGCTTTCACGTTGCGGTCAGCCAGAATGATACGCAGCGCCGCCGCCACCTTTTCCGAACTGGCGCCGCCGCCAATATCCAGGAAATTTGCCGGCGTACCGCCAAACAGTTTGATGATGTCCATGGTCGCCATCGCCAGCCCGGCGCCGTTTACCATGCAGCCAATTTCGCCGTCCAGTTTAATAAATGACAGCCCATATTTGCGCGCTTCCACCTCGGAGGGCGCTTCTTCATCCTGATCGCGCGTTTCAGTCAGTTCAAGATGTCGATAAAGGGCGTTATCATCGATGACCATTTTCCCATCGAGCGCCAGCAAACGGTTATCGGCGGTGATGACCAGGGGATTGATCTCGGCCAGGGTGCCGTCATTTTCCTGGTAGGCCTTCCACAGCCCCTGGGCGATGTTGATAAACACTTTCCAATGCTCTTTGGGAAGGTCCATACTCACCGCCAGATCGCGGGCTTGAAAATCTCGCAAACCAAGCAAGGGATCAATGGCAACTTTTATTATTTTCTCAGGCGCATTCCGGGCGACTTCCTCGATTTCCATGCCGCCCTCCGAAGAAGCCATCATCACCGGGCAGCGCTGCGCGCGGTCGTTGGTGATTCCAAGGTAGATTTCTTTCACAATCGTAACGGCCTCATCGACCAAAACCTTTCGAACTTTGAGGCCCTTAATCTCCATTCCCAGAATCTGCGTCGCCAGCTCTTCAGCTTCCTGGGGCGTCTTTGCCAGCCGGATGCCACCTGCCTTTCCGCGTCCGCCGACCAGAACTTGCGATTTTACAATCACCCGGCCGCCGAGTTCTTCGGCGATCTGCTTGGCCTCGGTGGCAATCCCGGCAACGCGCCCCCTTGGGATCGGCACGCCGTATCGCGCAAAAATCGACTTGGATTGGTACTCATGAAGTTTCATCCCGGATCCTTAATTCGATTGGATGGTTAATTTTCAGGCGTCACGCCAGAAAAATTATATCATGCGCCTGTTTTCACAATATGCCATAAGCGCATCAAAGCCCTCCAAATGGAGGGCTTTGAGTAATTTATCCCGCGCGATCAGCCTTTGAGGAATTCCTCGAGCGCTTCTTTGCTGATGCGGTAGGCGCTGCCGATTTTTTTCGCCTTCAGATCGCCGGATGTGATCGCCGCGATCACATCCTCTTCAGCAACTTTCAAGACCGCCGCCGCCTCCGAGGGAGTCATGACGGCCGGAACGGCTGCCGCGCCAGCCCCGGCTGCCGCCGGCACGGAATTGTTTTGCTGTTGGACGCCGGTCATGCCGGCCAGCGTCTGTGAAATGACATTGCCGACGCCGACGCCCGCGCCAATCCCGGCGGTCAGGCCGGCGCCGCCGCTGGGGTTCTGGGCGGCGTCGCGCAGCGCATCGGCTGCCTGCAATTGGGTATAAGTTTGCATATCCAGCATGCCCATCTGGCGCAATTCTTCCGCCGATTTATCGGAAGGTTTGAGGTTGCCAACGAAAAAGGTTTTGAGTGTGAGGCCAATGGCGAGGAAATCATCCTGCGCTTTCGCGCGCACTCCGGCGCTCAATTCATCCGTCAAAGCGATAAGTTCAGCCACCGAGTTCTTTCCGGCAGTTTCTGCAAGCAAATCCTGCAGGCGTGAGAGCAAAATCGTGCGCAGGCGGTTTTCAATGTCAGCAATCCGGTAAACTCCCTGAGCGCCGACAACCTGGGTGATAAATTGCTGGGCATCATGCACCTGGAAGCTGTAAGTGCCAAAACCTTGCAACAGCGCCACTCCCAAACCCATGCCGGGGTTGCGAACCAGAATCGGTTGCGGCGTGCCCCAGCGCCGGTCAACGAATTCTTTCATGGATACATAATAAACTTCAGCCGTGAAAGGAGTCCGATCATTGAACGCTTTGCCGATCAGGTCGACCAGGAATGGGATATTCGCCGTCGAAATGGTGTGCCGTCCAGGCCCGAGGACATCCAACGCGTGGCCATCCCGGAAGAACACAACTCTCTGCGATTCACGCACAATCACCTGTGATCCAAGGCGTAAATCGGCAACACCGACTTCAGGAAATCGGTGTACCAATTCATCGGCCATTTCGCTGGCGTATTCAACGACATCAAAAATACGTGCCATGTCAAATCTCCCTTAATTACATCCATGAATCCCGATCGGCAGAGCTATTGTTGATCGCTCTGAGTCGACATTTCTTTAATGACCTCGGCCCGTTTTTCAAATGTGTCCACACAGTCCTGGGCAACCTTGGTAAGGTTGCGTATGGACGTCTTCAAGCCATACGTTCCAAGCGCTGCCTCGACATTGTCAATCGCTTAGCCAACTTCATCTGCCAGGGTCATTAAATTCAGGTCATACTGGTAGATAGCCGCCAATTCTTCTTCCTTGACCTTAATGGCATCAAAGAAACCCGCGTAACCGTAGGAAGCAGTTCGGATGCGATCAATGAACTGGCGAAGTTTCACGCCAGCCCCTTCGAGGTCATCCACAAAAAGCAAACCGCCCTCACTAATAAGCTCGCGCTGCACAGCCGAGATGCGTTGCCACTGTTCTTCAAAGCGATTGGCAACCGTTTCGCGCAGCAGTTTGTCCGCAGCGCGCCGGTTTTTACGGGTTGAATATCCCTTAAAACCGGGGATTTTTGCCAGCAATTTTTCTACCCCCTGCTGACTTGAAAGGACGCGATCAAATAAATCGCTCATCTTGCCTCCCGTCGCGGAATCCGAAGATCGTATTGGTGAATTACCGTGGTACCCATCAAGATAGCTGTATTATAGCGATAAACGACCATCGCAACAATACAAAACCGCCTCATTCCTCTGTTATATACGTCTCTGAAAACAAAAAGTTGTTGAGAATCCAAATTAGAAGGCCAACCTTACAAATTGGAAAGTTTCTTGTAAGGCGTTTGTAATTTCTTCGCCTTGTAAAATTTCAGTTTGTATCTATAATTTGAAAAGGTCATTCAAAAGACCAGATCTGAGCAGAAGGGAGGTGAACACACATGTTATTTGCTCCGAAGGAAAAAGGCCAAGGTTTAGTTGAATACGCGCTGATTCTTGTTTTAGTCGCCGTTGTCGTGATCGTAATTCTCGCCCTGCTTGGCCCGGCGATCGGCAACATCTTCAGCAACATCGTAGAGGCTATTTAAGCCCAAACCCATAGATCTCAAAAAGAGCCCTGTTTTTCAGGGCTCTTTTTGGTGATTTTCGTTTAAGTTGGCATCATTATTGCACAAAGACCCTTTGAATTTACAAAAACGATAACTTAGCCCCTTAATGCAATTCGTTCACATCGTTTTTGACTTATAATACGTTAGATTGTCAGTTTCCCTTTTCCCAGATAGGAGGCACGCATGGCCGCTAGTGGACGTAAGACCGGTCGGATTTTTATCCTTCTGGCTATCCTCCTCATTGTCATCACCGCAGGCGCTTACCTGTGGTTCAGAATGCAGCAGCAAACGGCTTCAACACCCCCGGCTGATTCTGTTCCACCCGCCGTTTCTTATGAAACCGTCGCAATTGTCATTTCTTCACAATCCATTTCGAGGGGGAGTGTCATTACCAGCGACAAGGTCACCACGATCGATTATCCAAAAGATAAGATCGTTGAAGGAACGACCTTCTTTAATAATGTCGAAGATGTTGTCGGAAAACGCGCCAAGTATGACCTGGATCCGCAGGTGCCGTTAACCGCCAGCCTCATCCTCGACACTGCTGGATCTATACCTTCATTTCAGATTCCGGCCGGCATGGCTGCGATTCCAATACCAGTCACGAAATTATCCTCTGTTTCATTTGCCACCCAACCGGGCGACCATGTCATGGTAGTGGCATGCCTGAACATTGTGGATATCGACCAGCAATTTCAAACCCTGCTGCCAAACTACACAGCCGCAGTCACAGCCCCTGGATTTGTGGAAGGGATGCCGCAACAGCTTTCCCTGGGTATTTCGGCAGGCGGCGCTGCCTCACAACAGGGTCGTGTCGAACTGGATGCCAATTTGAACGAAACGGTTTATGTGGTCCCATCCGAAGCACAACGCCCCCGCATCGTTTGTCAGACGGTTGTTCAGGATGCTATCGTCCTACGTCTGGGTGATTTTCCGCTGGAAGAAGAGGTCGTGGCTACCCAGGCTCCTGAAGATACGCAACAGGCAGCGACTGAAGCCACGCCAGCCCCAACCACTCCGGATAACCTGACCCTGGTAGTATCTCCACAGGATGTCGTTTTGTTGAATTACTTGATCGAGGCAAACGTTAAAATGACAGTCGCACTCAGAAGCGCCGGAGATACCCAAACGATCTCCACGGATGCGGTCACGATTCAGTTCGTTCTTGATCAAAAGAACATCCCGCTGCCTGTCAAGCTTCCTTACGGCATTCTTCCTTCAGCGGATGCCCTGGCACCTGCGGCCGAGGGCACGCCTCAGTAAAGCAATCCTACCGGCGATCAAATCCTGCCACCAATCAGAGGAGAGGATCTCCACCGGATATCGATGATCGGGAGAGTGTATGCCAGCTTTGGAAAAGATTCGCGTTCTTATCGTCGACGATATCGCTGAAACACGTGACAATCTGAAACGCCTGCTCCAATTCGACACTTCGATTGAAGTGATTGCGGAAGCACGGACAGGTCGGGAAGCCATTGATCTTGCGAATCAACAAAAGCCGGATGTTATCCTGATGGACATCAACATGCCCGACATGGATGGCATCACAGCCACCGAAGCCATTCGAAAAAAAGTCCCGTTCACCCAGGTGGTGATCCTCTCTGTCCAAAGCGACCCAAATTACATGCGCCGAGCCATGTTGGTCGGCGCGCGTGATTTTCTCACCAAGCCGCCGATGATTGATGAGCTCACATCGGCTATCCGCCGTGCGGGCGCAATGGCCCACGATGAACGGCAAAAATCCACGTCCGGCTTTACCACCATCCCCGGGCCTAACGGTACGCCGGTTGCCACGCCAATGATTGGCAAAAAAGGCAAAGTGATCGTCATTTATAGTCCCAAAGGCGGCACAGGCCGTACCACCATTGCAACCAATCTGGCGATCGCTTTTCAGTCGGCAGAAAAAACCTGCCTGGTGGATGGCAGCCTTCAGTTTGGCGATGTAGCGGTCTTCCTGAATGAACAGGGCAAAAACACGATCCTGGACCTGGCTCCCCGCGTAGATGAGTTGGACCCGGATATCGTTCAGGAAGTGATGGTCACGCACGCCACCTCTGGATTACACATTCTTGCGGCCCCGCCCCGCCCTGAGTATAGTGAAGAAGTGGATGGCGAACAGTTTTCCAAACTGCTCCAATATCTGCGTCAGATCTACGCGTATATCGTAGTGGATACGACCAGTTATTTAACAGAAACGGTTCAATCCGCGCTTGACATTGCCGACCTGATCATCCTGTTAACCACGCAGGATATTCCAGCCATCAAGAGCATCAATCTTTTTCTAGGCATCTCCGATGCGACCGGGATCAACCGGAAGCGCATCCTGTTTGTGATGAACCGGTACGACAAGCGAATCGCGATCACGCCAGAAAAGGTCGGCGAAAGTCTGCGTCAGGAGATTTCACTGGCAATTCCGCTTGAAGAACGCATTGTACCAGTGTCAATCAACAAGGGCGTGCCATTTATCATCGAACAAAAAGCATCCCCGATTGCCCGTTCCATTTTCTCCCTTGCGGACTTATGCCGCCAGAGGCTCGATCAATTGGCCGCTACTGAAATTGATTCACCACCTAAAAAGAAATAATGCTGGGAGCATAGCCCATGTCGATCTTAAAACGGCTTCAAAATGACAACGGCCAAACGCCTTCAAAATCTGGTGGCTCAGACAGCGGCGGGCAATCTGCACCCGCCCGCAGGATTTCTTCGTCTGGCCTTCAAAACAATCAGGACACTTATCAGGATCTGAAGAACCGAGTTCAGGGAAAACTTTTGTCCACACTTGATCCGTCCATGGATATTTCCAAAGCCGCGGATGTGAGAAGGACAATCCAGGAACTCTTTGAGCAGATACTTAACGAAGAAAATATTGTCCTTTCCCGGCCTGAACGCGCCCGCATGTTCGAGCAAATCGCCGCTGAAATCTTGGGGTTTGGGCCTTTGCAGCCCCTTCTTGATGATGAATCTGTCACGGAAATCATGGTTAACGGCGCAAAGAACATCTATGTCGAACGCAAGGGTAAATTATTCCGCGTGCCGCTCACCTTTGAAAGCACCGAACATGTCATGCGCATTATTGAGCGCATTGTTGCGCCGCTCGGCCGTCGCATTGACGAATCCAGTCCATACGTGGATGCCCGTCTGCCAGATGGTTCTCGTGTCAACGCAGTCATTCCACCGATCTCGCTGGTTGGTCCGGTACTGACCATCCGTAAATTTGCAAAAACCCCCATCACCGTCGATCAACTGATATCCTTTGGTAGCCTGACCCCCGAATCAATTCAATTTTTAGATGCCTGCGTAAAGGCGCGCATCAATATCATCATTTCTGGCGGTACCGGTTCCGGTAAGACCACTCTGTTGAATGTTCTCTCAGCGTTTATTCCCGCGGACGAACGCATCATCACCATTGAAAACGCGGCTGAACTTCAACTCCGGCAGGATCATGTGGTGACACTTGAATCGCGCCCACCGAACATTGAAGGCCGCGGTGAGGTCACCATCCGCGCGCTGGTGATCAATGCACTGCGCATGCGCCCCGACCGGATCATCGTCGGTGAAATTCGCGATGAAGCTGCATTGGACATGCTTCAGGCAATGAACACCGGCCATGACGGCTCCATGACCACGGCGCACTCTAACTCTCCCCGCGATACGCTTTCCCGTTTGGAAACCATGACGCTGATGGCCGGCATGGATTTGCCTGTGCGCGCCATCCGCGAACAGGTTGCCTCCGCGATCGATCTGGTCGTCCATCAGGAACGTCTTCGCGATGGCACCCGTAAGGTTGTCAACATCACGGAAGTGACCGGCATGGAAGGTGATATCATCACTATGACCGATCTGTACGTGTTTGAACAGACCGGTCTGGAAAATAATCGTATCCAGGGACGGTTGCGCCCCACCGGTCTGCGCCCCAAATTCATCGAACGGCTAGAAGCTTCTGGAATTCATCTGCCTCCATCGATTTTTGGCATCGGTGAACGGCGCAGGTTCTAAAGGCGGAATACCTTTGAAGTCTTTCCCAGAAAGAGGATGATATGCTCATTGGTATAGACCCGATAACCATTCTGATCATTGGTGGCAGCTTTGCATTCCTTACGCTTCTTATTGGTCTGGTCGTTTCCATTCGAGCTGAAAAGACTGAGGTTGATCAACGCCTCGACCGTTACCTTTCTGCCGGTCATGTCATTGAACAAAGCAACAAAGAAAGGAGCGCTGCATTAACCGATTGGTTCAACCAGCGCGTAGAGAAATCATCCTACGGCGACCAGATTTCCAAAATGCTCGCACGGGCTGACCTGAAGCTCAAATCAGGCGAATACATCGCTGTAATCGTCCTGGTCGCATTTGCTGTTGGCTTCATCCTCTTTTTCCTTGCGGGTAGAATTATCCTGATGGGCCTGTTAGGTGCATTGATCGGGGCATTCCTACCTGGAATCTATGTAAAAAGTCTCCAAGGAAAACGCCTGATTAAATTCAACGAACAACTGGGCGATATGCTCAACCTGATGGTAAATGGCTTGCGCGCAGGTTACTCGACAATGCAGGCCATGGAAGCCGTCAGCAAAGAACTTCCAAGCCCGATCAGCGATGAATTTCGCCGCGTTGTGCAGGAAATGCAACTCGGCGTTCCCATGGAACGTGCACTGGCTAATTTACTCACCCGCATTCCCAGTGATGATCTGGATTTAATTGTCACAGCAATCAATGTACAGCGCGAAGTTGGCGGCAATCTGGCTGAAATCTTGGACACCATTTCCTTTACCATCCGGGAGCGCGTCCGCATCAAAGGTGAAATCCGCGTTCTCACCACCCAGGCTATGTATTCGGGCCGGTTCCTATCGGCGTTGCCGCTCTTCGTGATGGGTGTCCTCTACCTTCTGAATCGCGAATATATGCAAACGTTTTTCTTGCCTGCAAATAACACACCCATTCCGTGTGGGTATATTGCCCTGGGAGTGGGCGCTTTGTTTATCATCGCCGGTTACTTTGTGATGAATAAAATGGGCCAGATTGAAGTTTAAGCGGAGAGGAGAGAACAGATGGTCCCTGTCATTATCCTGATCCTGGTCATTCTTGGCGGCGCAATCGCGTTGACCGTGATTGGCTTACGGACCCCTGAGATGATCGATAATCGCGCCTTGCAGAACCGACTGGAAGAGTTCACAGCCAAAGGCGAAACTGTTGACTTACGCAAACTGGAACTGTCCCAACCGTTCACGGAACGCGTCATCTACCCTATCGCGCGAAAACTGGGCGAATTGGCCATCCGGTTTACCCCACAAAATGCTTTAAACTCCATTTCGCGCAAGTTGGAACTGGCCGGGAGTCCGGCGAAGCTTGACCCGACGATGGTTTTATCCATGCAGTTCATCGCCGGGATCGCTTTTGGCGGCATCGTTGCCCTGGTCTTTACGCTCGGCCCCACCAAAGTTGCCACCGGGCAATTGCTGCTTTTCGTCATCATCTTTGCCGCGCTCGGTTTTTACTTTCCACAACTCTGGCTGACCTCGCAAATTCAAAAGCGGCAGAAAAACATTCGCAAAGCAATGCCGGATGCGCTCGATTTATTGACAGTTTGCGTTGAAGCTGGCCTTGGATTTGACGCCGCCATGTCGAAAGTCAGTGAAAAATGGCAAAATGAATTATCGCTGGCATTTGCCCGCGTGATCACCGAAATTCAACTAGGTAAGTTGCGCCGTGAAGCCTTGCGCGATATGGCTGACCGGATTGGCCTGGCCGAAATGACCAGCTTTGTTGCGGCTGTCATTCAGTCCGAGCAGTTAGGCGTCAGCCTCGCAAAAGTGTTGCGCATCCAATCAGATCAAATGCGGGTCAAACGCCGCCAGTTGGCAGAAGAAGAAGCACACAAGGCCCCCATTAAAATGCTCATTCCAATGGCATTGCTCATCTTTCCCTCTTTGATGATTGTTCTTTTGACCCCGGCCGCGTTAAAACTCATGAACTCCGGCCTGGGTCAAATGTTTGGTTTATAAAAAAAACGGAGCCAATCGTATGAAGCTGTCGGGCACAGATAAGCCCTCAGCGTTCTTTCTGTACCATTTGATGTGGGAAGCCCTCGATTGGATCTACCCACCGTATTGCGGTGGCTGCGGCCAGTTTGGTAACCGTTGGTGCGAGACCTGTCAAAGCAGCGCTGAAAATCTGCCTGCCGAAATTTGCCCCATCTGTGGAAACCCTCAACCGGGCGGCACCGTCTGCCACCGCTGCACCGATGAGCCGCCCGCTTTTCGGCAATTGCGCTCGGTTGTAGTTTTCAAAGGCCCGGTGCGAAATGCCATCCACCGGTTGAAATATGATCGTGACATGGGACTTGGAGAATCGCTCTCCAAACACCTGATCGACCTGGCTAAAAGTTTGAACTGGCCATTGGAGCGAGTCACCACGGTGCCATTATCTAATGCACATCTTATCGAACGAGGTTATAATCAAAGTAACCTGCTAGCCAGACCGTTGGCCTTGGCATTGCAGATTCCATTCATTCCCCAGGCAATCAAGCGAACACGCGAGACTCGGTCGCAGGTTGGGTTATCGGCAAAGGAACGCGATATAAACGTCCGAGAAGCATTCTGGGCTAACGCAAATCTTGTAAAAAACAAAACGGTCGTGGTCATTGATGATGTCACCACAACCGGATCTACAATTCGGGCATGTGCAAGTGCGCTCCATGCAGCGGGCGCTTTATCCGTTTACGGGTTGACCCTTGCCAGGGCAGTGCTGCAGGATTTTTCCAACAATCCTGCCGACGATGCACATCAACCAGGTGAGGTAACCGCATCGCATCTACCCATTTTTTAGGAGGGACCAATGGCACTCACAATTGACGTCTACGCCAGGAATTTGGAAGTAACCGAACGAATTAATGAATACGTCCAGAAAAAAGTCGCGAAGCTTGACCGCTACATCAGCGATGTCGAGTCCACACGCGTGGATCTGGCTTACGTCAAAGCTGCGCGGAGTGCGGCGGACCGGCAGGTGGCTCAAATCACCATTCATGGGAAGGGGTATATCCTGCGAACCGAGGAACGTGCCGATGATATTTTTGCCGCCATTGATGCTGCAGTTGAAAAAATGCAGCGACAAGCCGAGCGACTCAAGGGCAAGCGCAATCGTGGCCGCGGTGACGGAACCCCTGCCTCTGAGGTCGTCAAGATGGAGCCTGTTTCGGAAGAAGAAGCCGCCCCAATCATTGCCCGGCGGAAAAAATTTGACCTGGTGCCGATGGATGAATTAGAGGCCATCGAACAGATGAAATTGTTGGGGCATGACAACTTCTTCATCTTTTATAACGCCTCCACGAATTCGATTAATGTTCTTTACCGAAGACTGGATGGATCTTACGGCTTGATTGAGCCGCAATTGCGCTAATCACATTCATGGAGTGCCCCTGCGCAGGGGAGCCAAGTAGTGGGCGGACGCATAGAACCGCCCCAGCCATTAAGGGTCGACCATGGGTCGACCCTTACTGTTGAGGTTCGTTGGATGGATTAGCATTTTTTAGCGAACTTTTTTACGTCTGAAACCTTAACGTTTCGGCTACCTTCCGGTATAATATTGGCTGCCCGGGCGGATAGCTCAGTTGGTTAGAGCACATCTCTTACACAGATGGGGTCGCAGGTTCGAGTCCTGTTCCGCCCACTTTTCGTTTAAAACTGGCCTTGCATTGATTTTGCATATCCGGTCAGTTCGACATACCCATATCCCTCGACCAGTTGTCTGCCGTGCCGGCCTTGTATGGTCACCGCGCCTTCCCAGTAAACAAACGAGAGATTCAGCTCCTGGTCGCTCATCAGCGGCGCGATCGTTAGATCCAAATCCAGGGCCGGAATGCTCACATGCCAACCAGCCGGGTACACCGCGCCGGAATGCGGGCTGCGCCATTCCGCCGTGGATTGAATGGAAAAATCGTCGCGGGCCAACGCTTGCGTGCTCCCATCCGGGGCAATCCAGGTACCGGCAGAAAATGGATCCGTTGTGCCATCCTCCCGCCTCAAAGTGAACAGCATCAACTCGCTCCCGTCATCCAGTTGAATGGAGAACCAATCCCAACCTACCTGGCCTTCCGCCAACGCGCTGGTGCTGAATTCATGGTCCATCCAGCTCCAACCCTTGACCGGATATTGCTCTCCGGCAAGCGTGACTTCCCCCACCGCCTCCATCCGGGTCTGGCTGATGTACGCTGAAGCATTTCCAGGCATGGAACCTTTGGGGCTGTAGCCCCGGTCTCCCTGAAAAATGGGCCCTTTTCGATCCACCAGCCGCAAATTCAGGCTGAAACCGTCGGCGGCTGCCTGAAGCTGGTAAGTTATCTCATCCAGTTGTTTAACTGACCAGTCTTCCAGCCACACCGAAAAAGCCGGCTCGCCCTCGGCGCCCGCCAGGCCAGCTGCTCCCCGTGAGAACCGCTCTGCGTACTGGAAATGCTTCCCGGCGATGTCGCTGATGGCAAAGTGGGCAAAATAGACCTGACTCGTTCTCCAGGCCGAACCCGTGCCAACCACCTCGGCTGGCGGAACCAGTCCGCGCCGGAAAAATGTCAACTGGTAACCAAAGCGCTGCCCTTGCTCGGTTTGCAGGTTGCCGGTGTAATACCACCACTCGGTCTGGTAGGTCAGATGTGGGCCGTGGTCCTGCGGAAAGGAAAAATCGAGCGGTCCGGTCACGCGGTCAAAGCCCTGACCAGTTTGCCCGGGCAGGCCAACCCATTGCACCGCAGTGGTTTCAGCCGGCCGGCTTTGACACCCCTGGGTGATCCCGGCGATCAATCCAAGGACAATCCATAGTATGGCTATGCGCAAATTAGATATTTTCTTTTCAATAGAATTATTCATAGCGCATTTCCTCGGCGGCGGTCGCGCGGCTCATCCGCCAGGCAGGATAAATCCCGGCCAGCAAAGCCGCCGCCAGCGCCACCCCCAAAGCCTGCAAAAACGTTTCCGGTTGTGCCGCCATCTGGATCGTCCATCCAAAAGATCGTTGATTGATGACATGCACCAGGATTAGCGATAATGCGTACCCGGCCGGCAACGCCAACAGCCCGGCAGCCAAACCCATCAATCCGGTTTCCAGCATCACCAGCCGCCACAACTGCCGCCCGGTCAAACCCAGCGCGCGCAGGATGCCCATTTCGCGTTGTTTCTC
>ERZ1649853.517-NODE-517-length-16279-cov-5.813240_pt1 | contig 16279 bp, 10 predicted proteins | sample MGYA00575353_ERZ1649853 | MGnify/ENA primary metagenome ERZ1649853 (study PRJEB40853, sample SAMN11349654) | freshwater sediment metagenome | isolation source: river sediment | host: Sediment | place: India: Okhla Barrage, New Delhi | collected 2017-02-21 ...
TTACGTTGGTCAATTCTACTGTGGAAAATTTCTCCAACCGGATAAGTCAATTCATCCGTCAGGCAGGGTTACTTCAGAAGATGGGATATCGGGTTAGAACCCTCCATGGTCTAGCCCACGATATCATCCGCGAACGTCCAGAGCTGGCAGGTGTCTCGGAACATTTTTCGATCCTGGATGAGAACGAAGGCCGATCCATGATCGAACAGATCAGTTCAGCATATTTAAGGGACCACCCGGAATTAACGGATCTTTATCTCGACCCGAGTATCGATTTGGCTCGTGATTACTCTACTTCACGGCAATGGCAATCCTTGTTTGCTGATATTTCCGCAAGTTTCATTAAGCAGGCAAAAGACTTTCAACTGGATCTGACGCAACTCAAGGAATTCACTCCAACTGAAACCGCTCATGAACAATTATTTAATTTTGGTATTGAAGTCTTTAGTGAATACCAAAGGGGTTTACGCTTCAGGAATGCGCTTGATTTTTCAGACCTTACTCGCCTCGCCATAAGAGCGCTTGATTCCGATGAACACCTTCTCAACAGGCTGCAATACCAGTGGCCATATATTCTTGAGGACGAAGCTCAGGATTCCTCGGCAGTTCAGGAAGCAATTTTGCGAAGGTTGATTGGAGCAAATGGCAATTGGGTCAGGGTGGGCGATACCAATCAGGCAATTTACGATACTTTTACAACAGCAAATCCTGAATTTCTTCGCCGATTCTTGAAAGAACCGGGTGTCATCCAAAAGGACCTGCCAAACTCAGGGATGTCAAATCAAAGCATCATAGATTTATCCAATACCCTTATTCGTTGGACGATTGATGAGCACCCTGTGCAAAAATTACGAGGTTCCTTATCACTGCCTTATATAGAACCAGCACCACCTGGTGATCCTCAACCCAATCCTCCAGATCATGAACACGCCATTTATATCCACAATAGGTCATTATCACCGGACCAAGAGGTCAAGCTAGTAACTCGCTCAATTGAAAAATGGTTACCCGGCAATTTAGAAAAAACAGTTGCAGTATTGTGCCCGATCGGTCATTATGCTGAGCAGGTGGTTGAGGAATTACAGAAGGCGAATATCGAGGTGGTTGAACTTCTCCAGAGTTCAAATAGAACCCGAAAAGTCGTACGTCTCATTGAGAAGTGCTTAACCTCGATATCTGATCCGTCTAATGTTGTTAAATTCAGCAACGCATTGGATTTATGCATGCAATTTCTCGATGAAAAGATCGGTGAAAATCCCGGATATGCTGTTCACCTTTCTCAATTGCGGAAAATCCGGGAAATCGAAGACCTCTTCTATCCAAACTCTTCTCCTGAAGAAACAAGCATGAGTAGTCAAAAGTTCTTGCTGGAATATGAGCCTTTGCTAACCTTTGCATCAAAAATGCGGCGTTGGCACAAAGCTGCAGCACTTCCCATAGATCAACTCGTCCTTGTCATGGCAAACGATCTTTTTACAGAGTCCCACGACCTTGCTTTAGCACATAAACTTTCGCTGACTCTCGAATCCGCTGCTCGTAATCATCCGGAATATCGCTTACCTCAGTTTATTACTGAACTAACAGAGATTAGCCATAATGAAAGAAAATTCCAGGGATTTAGCGCCGATGAAAGTGGTTTCAATCCTGAACTACACAAGGGAAAAGTACTTGTGTCCACCTTCCATAAAGCCAAGGGACTCGAGTGGGATAGGGTCTATCTCATGTCCGTCAATAATTATGACTTTCCTTCTCTCCAGGAAAACGACCAGTATAAAAGTGAAAAGTGGTTTGTGCGTGAAAAAGTGAACCTGGAGGCAGAGGTTTTATCCTTCTTGAAACAAATCGGAAACCTAACTGGTCAGGCGCCCTCCGGAAATATTCCCGATGCTACGTCATCCGCAAGGCAAGCCTACGCAGCAGAACGTTTACGCTTGTTTTTTGTTGGCATCACGCGTGCCCGTGAGTCTCTCATCATTACCTGGAACACAGGAAGACGTGAAAACTGCACAAAATCATTACCGCTCCAAGCTCTGGAAGATTTTAGGAAGGAAGTTGGAAATGTTACCAGCTAATTTCATTTTCAGCCAAAGCAACCTGCAGAATTACGTGGATTGTAAGCAACGATTTTACCTGGAGCATATCATCCATTTGGAATGGCCAGCGAATCAATCAGAACCTGTGCTGTTGCAGGAAGAAAGAATGGCTATTGGTTCTGAATTTCATCTCCTATGCAATCAGTTTTTCTGTGGTATTCCAGCAGAAGCTATCAGAGAATCCATAAGTAATGTCCAGTTGTTGCAATGGTGGGATTCCTTTTTAGCACTTGGTTTAACCCCAGGTCCCAATGCTTTTTCTGAAAAAACGATAACAATCCCCTTTCATGGATATCGACTCATCGCAAAATATGATTTATTAGTCAGGGAGGAACGAAACAAATACACCATCTTTGATTGGAAAACTAACGCGAAAAGACCTTCCCTATCTAGTGTACAGAATAAAATGCAATCCATTGTTTATCCTGTAGCCCTTTGGTCATTTCTAAAACTTCTTCCAGGAGATGAGGACCAGAATTTCAATATAGAGATGAGCTATTGGTATCCCGAATTTCCTGATCAACCCCATCGTTTCCATAGTTCCCTTGAATTAATCAAACATCAAGAAACCGAATTACTTGAACTGATTTATAAAATTTCAGAGACTCCACCTGATGGGTTTTTTTTGACTGATGAAGTGAAGAAATGCGCCTATTGTCATTATCGTTCTTACTGCAATCGAGGTCAAAACGCAGGTAAATTCGACGAAGAACGGTTTACTGAAGAATAAACCCTTGTTATAATTCAGACATTATGAGTCCTAATTTATCCAGGCGTGAATTCATCAACCTTTCTGCCTTAGGCTTATCCAGTCTTGCTTTTTCGCCAAAGCCGAGATTTCGTGATTGGCAGAATGGTGATGAATTGATCCGAGTGGCAAATACTTCTGTAAGTGTATATAGCAAACCCGATGAAACCAGCAAGATAAATTTCCAACGTTTACGCGATGAGATTGTTAACATCTATTACGAGATCGAATCTGATAAACCTCCCAAATACAACCCATTATGGTACAGGGTTTGGGGAGGATATATCCATTGTGCACGAGTTCAAAAAGTCAGTGTAAAAATAAATAATGTCCCTACAAAACTTGATGAGGGATCCTTTCTGGCTGAAGTAACAGTCCCTTTTACTCAAAGTTACCTTTTCCGGAAACCAGCAAACTGGGTCCAGCTATACCGTTTGTATTATGGCTCAGTGCATTGGGTAATCGGCATGATTGAAGGACCAGATGGCGAAGCATGGTACCGCATCCGAGATGAGATGCTGAAATACGATTCAAACCTGGACTATTTCGTATCTGCAAAGCACTTGCGGCTGATCGATAAAACAGAACTAACCCCGATTTCTCCAGATGTGCCACCCGAGAAAAAGTATGTTGAAGTATCGCTTTCAAAACAGGAATTAACAGCCTTTGAAAACGGGAATGTGGTTCTTCATACGAAGATTTCCTCAGGATTGGATTACACTCCTCCCGATGAGATAACCTGGAAAACACCTACCGGAAAGTTCAATGTCCAAAACAAAATGCCATCGAAACATATGGGCGGAGGTCAAATCGTATTCGACCCGGAAGCTTACATAATACCGGGGGTACCGTGGGTATCCTTCTTTGAACCAAAGACTGGTGTTGCTTTCCATGGCACCTATTGGCATCAAAATTTTGGAATTCCAATGAGCCATGGCTGTATTAATATGAAGACAGCAGAGGCTAAATGGCTCTTTCGCTGGTTGACACCTCAGGCTGATCTGGTAAAAATGGCGACGATCGGTTTTGGCACCCAAGTACTAGTCTACTGAGATTATCTGGATAGTTGTTCAGGTTTTCCATTCCCGACAAATTCTGAAAAAACCCTGTTGCCAAACAGAATCCCCTTGGGAGTTAATAGAAGTCTATCCGGTTCCGCAAAATCAGTTTCAAGTAAACCCTGCTGCATCAAATGGGTTAATTGATCGGCAAATAATTCATCCAGCGAAAAACCGAATCTTTGGCAGAATTCAGACCGCGAAACTCCGTCTTGTGTTAGACGCAGCCCCAGCATCATAAACTCCTGAATTTCTTCCCATGCATCCAGGAATCCGGCCTCTTCCTGGGCTGGTGGTTTCATTTCCTGATTTGAAGACTTCTTGATGTGGGAAATATAGGGAAGAATCCCTTTTACATTCGAATATCGGTAATGCGAGTAATAACCATGAGCCCCTGCCCCCAACCCGATATATGGCAGGCATTTCCAATACTGCATGTTATGGATACTTCTACACTCATCGTTTTTTGCCCAATTGGAAATTTCATATTGAGCGTACCCATAAGTGGGTAAAGCGCTGATAGCGTATTCAAACATTTCCCCTGCTAAATCTTCATCTGGCAAATCTACTGTTCCTCGCTCAACTTTTTGTTTTAAGACAGTTCCTTCCTCAATGGTTAGAGAATACAAAGAAAGGTGATCGATCGGCAAATCAATTGCAGTCCTGAGTGTATTTTTCCAGGACTCTGCTGATTGACCCGGGATACCAAAAATCAAATCAAGACTGATATGGGAAAAACCAGCTGAAGCTGCCCATAAAACACTTTGCTTCACCTCTCCAAATTTATGCAGTCGATCCAGGATAAAGAGATCATGTTCATCAGCAGATTGCATACCGAAACTAATCCGGGTCACTCCAAGATCCCGCAATTGTCTGAGATAGCCTTCTTTCACAGATCCTGGATTAGCTTCAATAGTTATCTCAACGTTCCTAGAAATTTCGAATTTTTCTCGTAAATGAAAAAGTATTCTTGATAAATCGTCGATGGACAGTAAAGAAGGAGTTCCGCCACCAAAGTAAACGGTATGAATGGGGTTTTGAGGAATCGTGTATTTTGAAAACCACGATGCTTCATCGACTATCGCTTTTGAATACGCAGGTAGCAGATGGGTTAGTCCGGTATATGTGTTAAAATCACAATATCCGCACCGGCTGGTGCAAAAAGGAATATGGATATAGATACTGGTTGGCATCAGACTAAAGAATAACACAGCCCTTGTCGAAAGCAAGGTTACAAATCTGTTGATGTTATAATTTTCACTTCAAACTACAAAAAGAATCGATGGATATATGAGTCCTGAACCTACAACTTCTAGTAATAGAGTATGCCCTACCTGCGGCAGCAGGCTGAGCGAGAATGCAACCCGTTGCCTTGTTTGTGGACGGACATTTACTTCAACATCAAAAACAGCGGTATCCGCAAATCCAATTCAAAGCCCTAAATTGCCTGAGTTGAAATTAAGCCTGCCGGCAGCCATTGGCTTGATCATCCTTGTCCTTGGTTTGGGAGCCGCCTTGATCTTTCTTATTCTTCAGAGCACAGGCAGGGTAACCACCCCGACAGCAACCCCAACCATAACACTCACTCCGACCAGCACCAGCACACCATCACCAACAGTAGAGCCTACTATTGCACCAACCGCCACACCGCTTCCACCTAAAGAACATATCGTTTCAGCCAATGAGTATTGCAGTTCAATCGCTTTGCGTTATAACGTGAGCGTTCAAAGCATCGTTGAACTCAACAACCTGCCGACTGACTGTGGTACGTTATATGTCGGTCAAAAACTATTGATACCGATTCCTACCCCGATGCCCACTGCACTGCCAACGGCCACACTCAGTGCTGCTGAAGCTACCGAACAGGCCTGCGGAACCGTTTCCTATCAGATCAAGGAAGGTGACTCCTTAAGTTCAATCTCAGCCAATTACAATATCAGTGTTGCTTCGATAAAATCCTTTAATGGCTTGTCGTCTGATAATGTAATGGTTGGTATGTATCTTTCTTTACCTTTATGCGAACGGATGCCAACTGCCGGTCCTACTCCAACTGCAACACTTCCGCCTCCTTATGGTGCCGCCAGTTTGTTGCTGCCTGCGGATGGTGTAGTTTACACGAACATTTCAGATACAATTAACCTACAATGGTCCTCCGTGGGCACCTTGCGTGATGGAGAGAGATATGCAGTTACAATCGTTGATCTCACCTCCGGAGAAGTTAAAAAGATCACCCAATATGTTTCAGATACAAAATTTACCGTTCCAGCCAGTTTACGTCCCACTGATAACACAATCCACGTTTTCCGCTGGTGGGTGGTTGCAGTCCGCCAAACTGGTTCAACGGACGACGGTCAACCGATTTACGAAACATATGGAACGATCAGTGCTTTTCGGGTTTTTGGTTGGTCGGGCTCTGGCGGGTCAACCACACCGACTCCATAGCAGTATAAAAAAACCCCCGGATCTCCCGGGGTTTTTTTACTTGTTTTCCAGAAACCGGCTGGCTTCGATTGCAGCGGCAGCGCCCATTCCGGCAGAGGTTATGACTTGTTTAAACTCAGAGTCTGCAGCTTCACCTGCCGCAAAAATGCCAGGCAGGTTTGTCCGCATTTTCTTGTCCACAACAATAAAACCTCTGTCATCAATGTCAATTTGATCCTTATAAAGCTCATTATTGGGTTTGTGACCAACAAAAATAAATATCCCATTGACCAGTAAATCCTGGGTTTGTCCGTTTTTCACATTCTGGATCGTTACTGATTTTACTTTTCCTTCACCATTAATTCCTAATACGATACTGTTCAAAATAAGTTTAATCTTGGGGTTTTCATTAACCCGCTTTTGCAGTATCGCTCCAGCCCGGAACTGATCCCGACGATGAACTAGGAAAATCTCATTTGCATAACGAGTAAGAAAAAGCGCTTCTTCCAATGCACTATCCCCGCCGCCAACCACCACTACTTTTTTCTCTTTGAAGAACCACCCATCACAGGTTGCACAGTATGACACACCTGATCCAACTAACTCGGTCTCTCCTGGTACATTTAAAAGGACTGGGCTGGCTCCTGTGGCAATAATGACACTTTCAGCCAGGTAATTCTTTCCATAAGTTTTTACCTGGAATGGGCGTTGTCGGAAATCCACGGATAATACGGTGTCAAATTCAAATCTTGCTCCAAATCTCTCTGCCTGTTTTTGGAAGAGAGCCCCCAGATCGGCACCGCCTACCCCATCAGGAAATCCGGGATAATTTTCTATTGTATGAGTTAATGAAGCCTGCCCACCTGGCTGGATTCCGGTAATCACCAACGGTGTTAATTCTGCCCGTGCAGCATATAAGGCTGCTGAAGATCCAGCAGGACCCGCTCCGATAATGATCACTTTTTCAATTGCCGTATGTTCGTCCATCTTTCACCTCTAAATATTGACTTTGTCTGTAATTTCTAAACCTTTATCGATAATCGAAAAACCTTCAGCCAATTGGTCGCTGGTAATGATCAAGGGCGGAATGATAAGAAGCAAATTCCAGTGAGTATAAAGGAACAAACCTTTCTCTAAAAGGTATTTCTTAAGAGACACCATCTCGCTGCTTGATCCTGCAAAAGGAGCCATCGGTTCACGAGTTTTCCGATTCTTAACCAGTTCGATTGCCCCGAAAAGACCTATCGAACGTACATCTCCCACAGAAGGATGCCGGTCAACAAGTTCATCCATCATTTCAACCATAACCTGTCCGGTCTGCCTGGCTTGTTCGATGAGATGATCAGATTTCATCACTTCGATATTTGCGATTGCAGCTGCCAGGGATATCGGGTGGCCATTGAAGGTTAACCCCCCTTCAAATACTCTGTCATTGAATGTTGCTGCAATTTCCGGTTTTAGCGCTACTGCACCTAAAGGCGCATAAGCCGAAGTTATACCTTTTGCCAGAGTCATAATATCAGGGACAACCTGCCAGTGATTGACTGCAAACCATTCACCTGTTCGCCCGAAACCGCTCATTACCTCATCTGCAATAAGCAGTATATCGTACCTGTTACATAGATCACGAACTCCCTGGAGATATCCCGGTGGAGGAATAATGATCCCATTGGTTCCTGTAACCGTTTCAATCATCACTGCTGCGATGGTATTTGGTCCTTCACTCAGAATAATCTCCTCGAGATGGTTGAGATAATCTTTGCAGAATTCTTCGTCGGTGATATCAGGATTAGCCCGGTGAAATGTCGACCGATACTTGTATGGGTCCAGAAAATGCACTACACCCGGCATAACTGAAGGTTCCCAGGCATACCTCCGGGGATCACCAGTTAAGGCGATCGCCCCATACGATGCGCCATGATATGACCGGTATCTCGTTAGAATTTTCGTCTTTCCAGTGTAAGCTCTGGCAAATTTTATTGCATTTTCATTTGCATCCGCGCCACCAAGTGTGTAAAGAAACTTTGTTAATCCTTGCGGAACGATTTCAGAAAGAATTTTCCCCAATACTGCTCTAGGCTTGGTCGCCATTCCAGGTCCGGCATAGGGTAAGTCTCGCGCCTGATCAGCAATCGCTTGGATGACCCTTTCATCTCCATGTCCGATATTCACGCACATGGTCATGGAATTGAAATCCAGGTATCTCTTTCCAGCTGTGTCCCAGAAATAGACTCCCTTTGCTTTTGTTACTGGGATGGGGTTTACTTTAGACTGAGCTGACCAGGTCCAAAAATTGTGCTCCATCGAAAGTGGTAAGATTTCATTTTCGGGTAATTCGATCATGATTCCCTCTAGTATTTTTTTCCTTAGTATTGAATCCTATCATAATTTGAAGTCACTTATTGAGTGAGGATAACTCTCGCAGGTGCTCCATCGGACCCGGAAAGCTTCAAAGGCAGACAAACCATATTCCACATGCCCGGGTTAACATCACTTAAATCCAACCCCTCGATGATCACAATTCCAGCTCTGAGAAGAATCTCATGAGTGGGTCGACTTTGGGTGAATGGTGCAATTGAAAGATAATCTATTCCAACGGTAATAACACCCTTCTTCACAAGCCAGGCTGCTGCGTTCTCATCCAAAGCAATAAAATCCTCGTGAAATTGCCTCATCCCTATTCCCCAAGCGTGGGAATTGTCTGTTTTAAAAAGAACTCTTCTTACCCCTTCACTTATTCCAGACAATTCCAGCAAATGATCATCTATTTGCCTGCCTCCCGATGAAACAGATACCACTTGGGTCTTTCCAATCAATTGATCCATCGAGATTTGATCAACGGTTTTTCCATCTTGGAGAAAATGGAAAGGAGCGTCAATATGGGTTCCAGTGTGGACTGACATACTGAGAAAAGAGACATTCGAACTCTCCCCTGTTTCCAATTTTTGCCGGCGGAAGAGTTGCACCTGGTCATCTCCTGGCCATACCGGCATGCCAGGCTCAATTGTAAGTGTTATATCTTTTATCAACATAATTTACCTCAATTTACTGGCTTTAAAGATTTCAACCAAGAACTGGGCACGCTCTTCATTTGTCATTGGCACCGGTTTGGACCAGTCTGTTAGAAGTGCAGTTAGAAGTTCTGTATTGATATATTCCCCGTCATAGATCACGTGACGATCGATAAATTCCCTTCTTGTTCCTTCAACTGGATAATCCATCTGATCAAAAAGAAAATTTCCCAATCCATAATGAATTAGAGAATTACTGGAGAATTCGAATCCCATTGGAAAGTGCGCTTGTGATCCCTGGATAATGTCTGCACCAGCTACGGCTGCGTCTATAAAGGCACTTTGATATGCTTCATCGTACATATAGACATAAACTTCATTATGTTGAAAAGTTGTTACAACCACATATCCTTCGGTCTTTAGTAGTCGGATCTGTTCGTACAACCATGGCAAGTCGCAAGGTGCTGCTCCTGCCAGCGTTTCCGTAGCGAAATCGGTTTTCGGACCGACGTAATTACAGCCAATAAATGCAATTTTATTTCCGTTCGAGTCAAGTTTTAGCGGCTTTCGTGCATCGATAAGATTTAGTCCCCCGCCATAATAATCTATATTATTTTTTTCATAAATTCCGATCGTTTCGGCAAGTTTTTCAGGACCAAAATCATTCAGGTGGTTGCCAGTCAATTCAACAACGTTGATGCCCAGGTTCTGAAATACCGGCAGATATTTTTCCCGCGAACAGAAACGCAGGCTGGTTGTCCAAGGATCCGGGTCTGGACAATCCTCGGTGAAGGAAATCTCATTGCTTACATGCCGGATATCTGCCTTCGTGAACCAATCTTTCACCTCCGATATTGGATAATCAACCCCATGATTCTCAATCTTGTATGCAGTTGTCCTCACTAAAGCAGTTGTACCACTCGTAATGACAATTGTCATTTTTGATTCATCCCGGTTGGTTGGTGGAAGGAGGGTCATTATTTCTTCGGTTGCTGGCTGGACCATTGTCACATCTTCTGACAATCCCACCAATCCATATGAGATTGTCAATGGATAACGGTTTATATCCATCGGTTTGTCGAGTGGACTGATGCCATCCATCTTCAATACTTTCCAACGAGGATTGAGCTCCTCAAATGGAATTATCGCTACCGCTGAGGTCGCTTCCCAGACTCTTCCCTGGATTAGCTCTTTATCAAGTACTGAAACTGCCGCCGAAGGATCCTTACCAAAAAATTCCGTAAATACGGTCTCAGTATTTTCGTCGATAAATAGTTCGTTGTAGTCTACCTGGGGTTTCCCTTCCCACAAATTCCGAAGTTCATTTACGGAAATCTCGTCATCCACAGTTGGAAAAGGAACCGCTACTGCATAGGTCAAAGAAAATTTTGCAAATATTACCTCGCCATTTGAGGGAGAACTCTGGGATAAGCGCAAATTTCCCTGCGCTGGTGAGTTCGTCAATTCAATAATTCCCAAATTTACCAATTGCTGTTTCCAATCGTCTGGTACCCCCGAGGATAAGAATAACTTTCTTGACTGGGGCTGAAAAGATGTAGGCGTTACTGTCATACTTCCTAAAGTGGGAGTAATATCGTGATTATTGGTCGGTAACGATGAACAGCCCGTCATCAGCAAAACCAAAAAGAATAACAGAGGACTTCGAGGAAACAATTTAAGGTTGATTAGTTTTTTCTTCTCATCGAATACCATTATTAGATTATAGCCTTTCATTTTTTTTCATACAGATGTTGATAGGTCCTGATAGCCTTCGCAGTTATAATCCAATTTGACCAACGATGAAAGGACGATTATGCGAGATATTGCTGTAATTGGAATCGGACAAACCAAAGTCGAAGAGAATTGGGATAAATCTTTGCGGGAGCTTGCAGGAGATGCAGCACTTGCGGCTTTGATGGATTCTGGACTCATAAAGACCGATGCGCTTTATGTAGGCAATATGATGTCAGGGTCGGCAAATCGTCAGCAGCAATTGGGAGCTTACATCGCAGATTGGGTTGGGATGCGCTACACAGAGGCTATCCGCCTTGAAGCCGCTTGCAGTTCTGGCGCTGCCGCCTTTCGTTCGGCAGTGATGGCCGTCGCCTCTGGAGTAGTAGAAACTGCACTCGCAGTGGGCGTTGAAAAAATGACTGACAGTCCAGGAAACGAAATTACCGCAGATTTAGCCACCGCATCCGATGCCGATTGGGAAGCGGGGCAAGGTCTATCTTTTGTAGCGCTCAATGCCTTGATCATGCGCCGGTATATGCACGAATTTGGATGGAAAAAAGAGGATTTTGCTCCATTTGCCGTTAACGCGCACAACAATGCAATGCACAATCCTTATGCTCGTTTCCATGAACCAACAACCATTGAAGAATACCTTAAAGCTCCGATGGTCGCTGAGCCCATTAACCTCATGGATGCCTCTGCAATCGGTGATGGCGCCGCAGCGTGTGTAATCGTTCCCATGGAAAAGCTGCAAAGAGTTGCCCACAGACCAATCGTCCGCGTTGCAGCATCTGCAGCTGCAACAGACACTATTGCTATCGATCATCGGAAAGACCCGTTATGGCTAAAATCTGCCAATGCGTCTGGAAGAATGGCATATGCACAAGCTGGTATTCATCCAAAAGACATCGATTTTTTTGAACTCCATGACGCCTTTTCCATTATGGCTGTTCTATCACTAGAAGCTAATGGTTATACTGATAAAGGCACAGGACCCAAACTGGCTCTAGATGGTGAAATCCTCATCGGTGGACGTATTCCTATTGCAACACGCGGGGGATTGAAAGCAAGAGGTCACCCGGTTGGAGCCACCGGAATGTACCAGATCGTTGAAGCAGTTCAGCAATTGCGTGGTGAAGCCGCAGGTTCGCAAGTGGAAAATGCAGTATATGGAATGACCCAAAACATCGGTGGTAGCGGATCGAATATCATCACCCATATATTCCAGAGGATATAATCATTCCGAAGGATACATTGTGGATTTAGTCACTCATGAACTCATAGAAAAATATCAGGCAAAAGTATTTCATATTAATCCTGGGAATCATATATCCAACGCTCAGGAAGCTATTGATTTTGTCAACCAACGCGGGTTTATCCTTTTCTGGCCGGATCCCAAATTTGAGCTTCCCAATCTATGGCATGCAGTTGCGGGCAAGCGTCCAGTTCCCGATGAGCACAATGACCCGGCTCATGTTACCTGGGATTGGAAGGATTCACTGCTGGATAAAAAAGTCTGGTATTACGCCCGCATCATCCGGCAACGAAATACCATGATCTCTCTTTCACTTTTACCTCATTTCTATGCTCTCTCCCCAAATTATGGGTCTCCGGTGGATGACATCCAGGACCAATACCTGCAGGGGATTATCCCTCTGGAAGCCAAGCAGATTTTCGAAAAAATCCTCGAAAAAGGTCCTCTCGACACAATATCCCTGAGGAAAGAAGCTCACCTATCGAGTTCTGCTGCCACTGTCTCATTCCAGCGAGCATTAAACTTGCTACAGCGGGATTTTAAGGTACTTCCAGTCGGTATTGCAGAAGCTGGTGCATGGGACTATGCATTCCGATATGAATTGACCCATCGCTATTTCCCTAACCTTATCGACGCTGCCCATGACATATCTGAAATAGAAGCGCGGTCAAAATTGATAAAGTCTTATCTTGATTCTGTTGGTGCCGCAACTACAAAAAAGATCAATCAGGTTTTTGGGTGGCCCCTTCAGCTTGTAGATCGACTTATGGAAAAGAATCCATCTGAATATTGGCACACTTGCGAGATCATTACACTTAAAGAACAAATGCGGGGGTATCGATCATCCGCCCTGGCATAAATTATTCCATTTCGTTTCTCTCAAAAGGTTATAATTATTCAATAGTTGCTAGAATCCACTTTGGAGGCTGGTATGGAATTTCATATATCGAGGCGGGCAAGAGAAAAATTCCAATTTGACCAGACGCTTTTTTCTTACGATGGCAATGTAATCTTTGCTGACTTTCATGCGGTAAGGGTTTTTGCGCAAAAAATTAACGACCATCGCGATCTGGTTTCATTTCCAGAAACTGCGATTAAAGCCGGACAATTGAATGCGATGGGATTGATAGATGAAATTTTCCATCACATTTTTTCCCTTTATCGACAGGAAAAAGGCGAGGATACTAATACCAGGTTATATACCTATCTCCAATCAAAAGTGGAAAATGATAGATTGGAATCGATTCTTGGAGTTTTTATTTCACAATATCCTCCCCATGAAGTGTTTAATTCAAAAATTAGTCCCCAAAAATATCTATCAGGCAATACTGGTGGAAAACCAAACCGGGACCTTGTTGTTGAAGAATTGATACTTTTATGGATTGCCACACGCAATCCTGCTCTCGAAGCTTTTAGCGAATTAATTATCGATCCTGTTTTAATGGATGATTTCCGGTTTGATCAAGTTATGTTCCATATCAATGAGTTCTTTAGAACCCAACCCGGTTTTGGTCCTCAAAATGATTCACTTATTGACCTCCTCCGGACACCTGCCATCCAGGTACCTCACTCAATAACCGGACAGTTGGAGTATATACAGAGTCATTGGGCATCGCTGCTGGGGGATTATCTTTTAAGGCTTCTCTCGAGTCTGGATCTGATCAAAGAAGAAAACAAACTGGGTTTCATGGGACCGGGACCTGTTCCAATACCGGTTTACAATCTTGCAGAATTACAGCGGCATGCAGGTAAGGATGCAGAAATTGAAGCCTTCAGTCCAGACAGGGATTGGATGCCGCGGCTTGTTTTGATCGCTAAAAACACTTATGTCTGGCTCGACCAGTTGAGTCGCGAATATAAAAGGGAAATCCGACGGTTAGACCAGATTCCGGATGAGGAAATCCAAACCTTAGCCCGGCGAGGAGTGAGCGGTTTGTGGCTGATTGGCCTCTGGGAACGTAGCCCTGCCTCTGCCAGAATCAAACAATTGTGCGGAAACCCGGAAGCGATATCATCTGCTTATTCCTTGTACTCCTACGATGTTGCAGCTGATTTGGGCGGATTTAGTGCATACGAGAGATTACGCGATCAGGCAAGCAAATTTGGAATCAGGCTGGCTAGTGATATGGTGCCCAATCACATGGGTATTGATTCAGACTGGGTAATACATCACCCGGAACGATTTCTGGGTTTGGATCATTGCCCTTACCCGTCTTATCAGTTCAACGGTCAGGATCTCTCATCTGATCCAAACGTTGTTATCCAGATTGAAGACCACTATTTTGACAGATCCGATGCTGCCGTTGTTTTCAGACGGATTGATAAGCGGTCGGGAGAACACAAATTCATCTATCATGGTAATGATGGTACTTCGATGCCGTGGAATGATACTGCACAACTGAATTACCTCGATCCGGGTGTTCGTGAAACGGTCATTCAGACCATACTCCATGTAGCCCGGATGTTTCCGATCATCCGTTTTGATGCTGCCATGACATTAGCCAAAAAGCACATTCAACGACTCTGGTTTCCTCAGCCAGGTTCAGGCGGTGCAATACCTTCTCGTTCTGATTATGGGATGACTGACGAGCAATTCCACAAAGCGCTTCCTGTTGAGTTTTGGCGCGAAGTGGTTGACCGGGTTGCAAAGGAATGTCCTGACACATTACTACTGGCTGAAGCTTTCTGGTTAATGGAAAGTTATTTTGTGCGCACCTTGGGAATGCACCGGGTTTACAACAGTGCTTTCATGCATATGCTCCGGAATGAAGATAACGCTGGATACCGGACCATTCTCAAGAACACCCTTGAGTATGATCCAGAGATTCTAAAGCGGTATGTGAATTTCATGAACAATCCTGATGAGCGGACTGCGGTTGAGCAGTTCGGCAAAGGGGACAAGTATTTCGGTATATGTACCTTAATGGCAACTTTGCCCGGTCTTCCTATGCTCGGTCACGGCCAAATAGAAGGATATGCTGAGAAATACGGTATGGAATTCCGAAAACCATATTGGAATGAATTCCCCGATCCGAGCCTTATTTCCAGGCACGAATTTGAGATTTTCCCGCTCCTGCATCAAAGAGAATTGTTTGCTGGCGTTGATCATTTTTGGATGTATGATTTCGAACGCATCGACGGAATTGATGAAAACGTATATGCCTTTACGAACGCTTCAAATGGAAATCATGCCCTAGTAATTTTTAACAATAATTTCCTTGAGACCTCTGGACGAATTAAAGGGTCTGTAGGCCAGGCTATAAGGGCAGGGAAATCAAAACATTTAAAAAGAACAGATTTGTCTAAGGTTTTGCACCTAACGCGTAACTATAATGCGTATCTGAAATTCCGTGATCAGAGTACCGGGTTATGGTTTATTCGGCCGGTAGACGAATTGATTTATAACGGCTTTTCGATTCACCTGCAGGGTTACGAACACCATGTGTTCCTGGATTTTCAATTGGTAATCTCTGACGAGAATCATGATTACGGAAAACTTTGGGCCGCAATCGGACAAAATGGTGTTCCAGATATTGATAACGCATTGGAAGAATTGGTTCTGCAACCTGTCATTGCTCCCTGGCAGCAACTAATGAATAAAGGCTATGTTGATTATCTGTTTTCAACAATTGATAACAAAAAACCAGTGTCAAACAAAATTACCAATGAATACGCGAGCAAAATTGGTGATTTCCTTGATGGTATAAAAACCATCTGCAATATTAATTACGGCCAATCGGCAATAGCTGCAACGATGATGAACCGAATGCTGGCATACCTTGAACTCAAGAAATCACTCACCCTGCTGTCTTCTCCGGAATCAAAACAGGTAAAGGGGTTATCGTTATCAGCGCTTGAAAAAATAAATGTTCCAAGATGGATGAAATATGCATTAATCGGTTGGATTTTCTTGTCCGATATCGGAGCCTTGGTATCAACTGAGAATGGAAATGAGAAAA
>ERZ1649853.521-NODE-521-length-16187-cov-6.774362_pt1 | contig 16187 bp, 12 predicted proteins | sample MGYA00575353_ERZ1649853 | MGnify/ENA primary metagenome ERZ1649853 (study PRJEB40853, sample SAMN11349654) | freshwater sediment metagenome | isolation source: river sediment | host: Sediment | place: India: Okhla Barrage, New Delhi | collected 2017-02-21 ...
ATCGCCTGGGTCTTTTTGAACAGGCCCGAAAAGAAGAACGCCATGGGGCCCGCGGCCTGGACCGAGATCATCCCAATCTTCAAGGACATCGACGAGGACGACGAGATCCGCGTGGCGATCGTCGCCGGCGAGGGCAAGGACTTTTCCACGGGCATCGACCTCATGGGCATGGCCCCGCTCATCCCCACGCTCAAGAACTGGGACTTTGGCGCCAAGGCCACGGTGAAGCTGTTCAAGGACATCTTCCCGCTCCAGGACGCCATGAGCTGCGTGGAAAAGTGCTCCAAGCCCGTGATCTGCGCCTACCACGGGTACTGCATCGGCGCGGCCCTGGACCTGGGGTCGTGCTGCGACATCCGCCTCGCGTCGCAGGACGCCAGGATCTCGCTCAGGGAGGCGGCGGTGGCCATCATCGCCGACGTGGGCGTGCTCCAGCGCCTGCCGCTCATCATCGGCCAGGGCTTCACCCGGGAGCTCGCCTTCACGGCCAAATACATCGACGCCGCCCGGGCGCGTGACATCCACCTGGTGAACGATGTCTTCCCTGACAGGGAGTCCCTGCTCAAGGGCGCCGAGGCCCTGGCCCTGGAGATCGCCGCCCAGGCTCCGCTTGCGGTGCAGGGCGTCAAGGACGTCCTGAACTTCTGCCGCGGCAAGAGCATCGCGGACGGCCTCGAGTACGTCGCGGCCCGCTCGGCCATGATCCTGCCCTCCGAGGACCTGGCGGACACCATGGCCTCCTTCATGGAGAAGAGGAAACCGGGCTTCAAGGGGAAGTGACGCTTCCCCCCGTGCCGAACACACGGCTTCGACCCGACGGACGCCCTTCCCGGGGCGGCTCCGCCGGGTCGGGGCCGCATCCCGCCGCCCCCCCTGCCCGCGAACCTAAAGTTTTCCTTTCCCTCTTTCCGATGAGACAGGTGCATGGAAAAGAGAGAAGGCAGAAGGCAGCGCACCCTCCCCTGGGGCAACCTGTACGTGAAGGCGCGGGTCGGCGGCAAAGAGCTCAAGCTCCCGATCCTGGACATCTCCATCGGGGGCATGGGGCTGCTGGCGAGCAAGGGGTACTCCCTGCTCCAGCAGGGCAGGGACATCCACATCGTCACCCTCGAGAACAGGGGCGCGGTCATCGCCGCGGACATCCACGGGCAGATCGCCTACGTCGGCACGGGGGTGCCCACGCGGGTGGGCATCGACTTCGCCCCGGCCGAAACCCCCATCGAGGCCTTCGCCAGACTCCGGCCCTCCAAGGGCGAGCACGGGAAGCTCATCACGGACAAAGAAGAGATCCTGGGCCGCTTCGAAGAGGTGAAAAAGTGGTCGCGCGGGTTCGGCGACCTGCTCATGATGCACCGGCGCAGGGCCATACCCGCGGAGTTCTTCTACCTGCGGCCCGAGATCGACAACATGGTCTTGAGGATCGTGCGGATCTCCGAGTTCCGCCTCCCCTTCCGCCCCGAGGTGGGGACCGCCTACCCGTTCTACCTCTTCAAGGGGGTGAACGTCATGCTCTTCCACGCCACGGTCGTGGGCGTCATCAAGAACATCGTGGAGACGACCTGGCCGGACACGCTCCAGCACGTCTCCCGGCGCAGCGTGCTGCGCTACTTCATCACCGGGGAGCAGCCCGTGACCGCAACCATCGTCCACCCCATCACCAGGGACAGGTCGAACGTCCTCGTCTGGGACCTGAGCATCGAGGGCATGGGGGCCGAGGTGCTGGACGAGAAGATACCCCTCATCGAGGGCATGAACCTGCCCGCCATACGGATCGAGCTGCCCACGGGGCCCGTCGAAACCGCGGGCGTGGTAAGGTCCGTCCGGAGGGAAGCGGTGCTCGACAAGACCCAGCTCGGCATCGAGTTCATCGGCGGCGCGGACCACTGCCGCGACAGGATACTGGACTACATCCTGCGCATGGACCTGCCGTCGGAAACCCTCACCCCCGCCTTCTGATCACACCCCGTAGTACTCCCGGTACCACCTGACGAACCGGTCGATCCCGTCGGCCACCGAGGTCTGCGGGCGGAAGCCCACGGCGTCCTCGAGGTCCCGGGCGTCCGCACAGGTGGCCTTCACGTCGCCCTTCTGCAGGGGGAGCAGGTTCTTGTGCGCCTCCACGCCCAGGGCGCCCTCCAGGGCGGTGATGAAGTGCATGAGCTTCACGGGCTTCGAGCCGCCGATGTTGAAGATGCGGTAGGGCGCGAAGCTCGTGCCCGGGTCGGGCCGGTCTCCGTCCCAGGAAGCGGCGGGCCGGGGCGCCAGGGGGATGACCCGCGCCAGGCCCTCGACGATGTCGTCCACGTAGGTGAAGTCCCGCTCCATGTCGCCGTAGTTGTAGACGTCGATGGGGTCTCCCGCGAGCATGGCCCGGGTGAACCTGAAAAGCGCCATGTCGGGCCTGCCCCAGGGGCCGTACACGGTGAAGAACCTCAGCCCCGTGCAGGGGATGCCGTAGAGGCTCGCGTAGGTGTGGGCCATGAGCTCGTTGGCCTTTTTCGTGGCGGCGTAGAGGGAGACCGGGTGGTCCACGTTGTGGTGCACGGAAAAGGGCATCCTCGTGTTGCCGCCGTACACCGAGGAGGACGAGGCGAACACCAGGTGCGGGGTCCTGGCCTTGCGGCACCCCTCGAGGATGTTCATGAACCCCACGATGTTCGAGCCGATGTACGCGTGGGGGTTCTCGATGCTGTAGCGCACGCCCGCCTGGGCGGCGAGGTGCACCACGGCGTCGAAGGTGCGCTCCTCGAAGACCCGCTCGATCCCCGGCCTGTCCATGAGGTCGAGCTCCTCGAAACCGAAACGCTCGAAACCCCTGAGGATCTCGAGCCTGTCGCGCTTGAGCTTCGGGTCGTAGTAGGGATTGAGGTTGTCGATGCCGAAGACCTCCCCGCCCTCCCCGAGCAGCCTCTGCGCAAGGTGGAAGCCGATGAACCCGGCCGTGCCCGTGATGAAATACCTCATTTCATCCCCCTCTTTCATGCCGCGTGGATACCGTGCGGCGCCCCGTCAGGAAACAACCCGGGATATGTCATAAATATCAGGAATAATCAAGGCGTCCCGGGCTTCCTGCCCGGCGCCCACCAGGACCGCTCCCATGCCCAGGGCCAGGGCGGTCCGGACGTTCGGGAGGCGGTCGTCCACGAGCACGAAGTCGCCGGGGCTTTTCCCGTAGAGCTCCATGACCTTCCGGTAGGGATACTCCCGGGGCTTCGGAATGTAGTCCATGAACTCGATGGTGAAGAAGTCCCGGAAGAACCGGGAAACGCCCAGGGCGCCCAGCACCCTCTCAACGTACTCCCGGGACCCGTTGGAGAAGATCACCAGCTCGCCCCGGATGCCCGAGAGCACGCTGCCCAGCCTGTCGTCCCGGCCGAGGAGCTCCTCCACGGGCACGTCGTGGACGAAGGCGAGGTAGTGGCCCGGGTCGACCCCGTGGTGCTTCATGAGCCCGCCCAGGGTGGACCCGTAGGCGTCGATGTACCCCCGCCGGAGGGCTTTCGCCCCGCCTGCGTCGACGCCGCAGCGGGACATGACGTACTCGTCGATCATCCGGTTCACCTGGACGAAGGGCCCTGTGCCCCGGGGGTAGAGGGTGTCGTCGACATCGACGAGGATCGTCTTCACTCCCGGGCCCCTCCCGCATCGGGCGGCCGGGCCGCCCGGGGAAGAAGCGGTGCGGGCCTATTCCTCATCGTCGAAGAGGGCTTCCTGGCCTTTCTTCGGGGCCAGCCCCAGGAGCCGGTAGGCCTTCGCGCACACGGCCCTGCCCCGGGGGGTGCGCTTGATGTACCCGGTCTGGATGAGGTAGGGCTCGTAGATGTCCTCGATGGTGTCCTTGTCCTCGCCGATGGACGCGGCCAGGGACTCGATGCCCACGGGCCCGCCGCCGAAGGACTCGATCATGGTGGCGAGGATCTTCCGGTCCATCTTGTCGAACCCCGACTTGTCGATGTCCAGCCGCGAGAGCGACGTGTCGGCTATCCCGGAGGTGACGGTCCCGTCCCCCAAAACCTGGGCGAAGTCCCTCACCCTCCGCAGGAGACGGTTGGCGATGCGCGGGGTGCCCCGGGAGCGCCTGGCGATCTCGAGGAGGCCCTTCCCGTCGGCGGGCAGGCCCAGGATGCCCGCGGTGCGCTCGAGGATCTTCCTGAGCTCGTCGACGCTGTAGAACTCCAGGTGCCCGATGATGCCGAACCGGTCGCGCAGCGGGGAGGTGATCATCCCGGCCCGGGTGGTGGCGGCCACGAGGGTGAAGGGGTTGAGGTCGATGCGGATGGATCGCGCCGAAGGCCCCTGGCCGATGACGATGTCGAGCTTGAAGTCCTCCATGGCCGGGTAGAGGATCTCCTCCACGGCCTTGCCCAGGCGGTGGACCTCGTCGATGAAGAGCACGTCGTTGGGCTCGAGGTTGGTGAGGATGGCCGCCAGGTCGCCGGACTTGTCGATGGCCGGGCCGCTGGTGATGCGCAGGCCCACGTCGAGCTCGTGGGCGATGATGTGGGCGAGCGTGGTCTTGCCCAGGCCCGGGGGGCCGTAGAACAGGCAGTGGTCCAGGGCGTCGCCCCTCGACCGGGCCGCCCTGATGAAGATCTCGAGGTTGCCCTTGAGGGCGTCCTGCCCCACGTACTCCTTCAGGTCCCGGGGCCTGATTCCCGCTTCGAAATCGAGCTCGCCCCGGTCGTGGAGGCCGCCCGTGAGTTCGTCTCTCATCGGATGAGCTCCTTGAGCGCTGCCCGGATGAGGTCTTCGACGGTGTCGGCCTTCACCGCGCCCCCGGACCGCCGCGCCTGGGCCTCCGTGTAGCCCAGGGCCATGAGGGCGGACACCGCGTCCTCGCCCGCGTTGGCGCTCTTACTGGCGCCCCGGGTGCTGAACCTCTTGGCGATGCGCTCCTTGAGCTCCAGCACGATGCGCTGGGCGCTCTTCTTCCCGATGCCCGGCAGGCTGCTCAGGTAGCCTATGTTCTCGCTCACCACCTCCTCGAGGAAGCGACAGGGCTCGACGCCGGACAGGATGTTCATGGCGGTCTTGGGGCCCACGCCCGAGACGTTCAGGAGGAGCGTGAAGATCTCCTTCTGCTGGGGGCTCGTGAAGCCGTAGAGGGCCAGGGCGTCCTCCCGGGCGATGAGGTGGGTGTGGAGCGTGACGGGCTCGCCCTGGCGGATCGCCTCCCCGGAGTTCCCGGGCACGTGCACCAGGTAGCCCACGCCGCCCACCATGATCGTGGCCTCCGTGCCGGAGACCATGACCACCTCCCCTGTGAGCATGCTGATCACCGGGCGAGCTCCCTGAGCTTTCTCGACGAGGAGTGGCACAGCCCGATGGCCAGGGCGTCGCTCGCGTCCGCGGAGGCCACCGTCCCCCGGGGCAGGTGGAGGATGGTGGAGATCATGGCGGAGACCTGGTCCTTGTCCGCGTGGCCGTACCCGCAGGTGGCCTTCTTGACCTCGGTGGGGGAGTACTCGAAGACGGGGATGTCCAGCAGGCTCGCCGCGATGAGGACGGCGCCCCGGGCCTGCCCCAGCTTGAGGGCGGACTGGGCGTTCAGGGCGTGGAAGGTGGTTTCCACCGCGACCTCGGCGGGCCGGTATTCCGAGAAAATTTCGGTGATCTTCAGGAAAATCTCCTTGAGCCTCAGGGAGAGGTCATCCCCCCTGGGCCTGATGGTGCCGTGGGCGACGTAGCTCAGGGTAGCCCGGGGCCGGCCGCCGATGTCGAGGACCCCGTAGCCCGTGATGCGCGTCCCCGGGTCTATGCCGCAGATGACCATCAGCCCTGCAGCTGCGCCATTTCTTCGTCAGAGATGTCGAAGTTCGAAGAGATGGACTGCACGTCGTCGAGGTCCTCCAGGGCGTCCATGAGCTTGATGGCCTGCTGGGCCTGCTTGCCCGTCAGGGTGACGTTCGTCTGGGGGACCATCTGGACCTCGAGGGCCGTGTAGGCGATGTTCCCGGCCTCCAGCGCCGTGCGCAGCTTCTCGATGTCCTCGGGGGCCATGAGGATCTCGTAGGCGTCGCCCTGGTCGGAGATGTCCTCCGCACCCACCTCGAGGGCCAGGTCGTAGAGCGCCTCCTCGTCCGCCGCGCTCTTGTCCACGGAGGCGAAGCCCTTCTTGCTGAACATCCAGTTCACGCAGCCCGTCTCGCCCAGGTTGCCGTTGTACTTGGAAAAGAGGTGCCGAATGTCCGCCACCGCCCGGTTTTTGTTGTCGGTCATGCAGTTGACGAGGATGGCCACGCCGCCGGGACCGTAGCCTTCGTAGGTGATTTCCTCGAGGTTGTAGCCCTCGAGCTCGCCGGTGCCCTTCTTGATGGCCCGGTCGATATTGTCCTTGGGCATGTTCGCCGCTTTGGCGGACAGCAAAGCCGACCTGAGGCGGGCGTTCCCTTCCTGGTCCCCGCCGCCCATGCGGGCCGCAACGGTGATTTCCTTGATGATCTTGCTGAAGAGCCTGCCCCGCTTGGCGTCCGCGGCGCCCTTCTTGTGCTTGATGGTGCTCCATTTATTGTGGCCGGACATTCGTATCCTCCTTTTCCCTGCAGCTTCCGACTTCTATCACAGAGTATGCGACGAGGCAAGATTCCGTCTTCGCACCGCACTCCCCCGACATTTGAATAATAATAGCCTACACCCGCAATTCAAAGCAACCTGTTCGAACGGCCACAAATGTTTTGACATGACCGAAAGGCCGGTGATGGAATGGAACGTGTGCCAGGGGAGGAAGAAGGGGTGCCGGCAGCCTGTGAACGCGACCGGAAAATCGGGAGGCGCCCCGGAAAATGGCGGACGGCGATTGTATATTCCCTATACAAGCGTGTATAAGATGTGTACAGGTGTATACAGGCGCGTTTGGGCCAGGTGCTTATAGAGACCATGTTTACAAGCAGTTGCACATGGCACCGGATTTGCCTGGCAAGAACGGAATGCACGATGAATCGCAAACGTATCCCATACGACCAGGAGGTGTGTTCATGGAGAGGATGAATCCTCGAGAAACGCGGCGCGTAAGCGTCCTGCAGGTGTGTGCCGTTTTCTGGCTTTTCCTGATCCTGATACTCACCGGCATGCACGGCAGGGCGCTGGCGGACGACAAGGCCATCGAGAGCCTCAAGGAGACCGGCAAGGCCTTTGCCAGCGTTGCCAGGGGGGCATCCCCGGCGGTGGTGTTCATCAGGGTGGAAAAGACCGTGGCGGGCGCCCCCATGGTGCTGCCGGACTTTTTCCGGCGCTTTTTCGGCGACCCCAACAACCCCTTCGGGAACCAGCCTCAACCCCAGCAGCCGCAGCCCCAGCAGCCCAACAAGCGGGTCATCCAGGGCCAGGGGTCCGGCTTCATCATCTCCCAGGACGGCTACATCCTCACCAACAACCACGTGGTGGGTGAAGCCGAGAAGGTCCGCGTGAAGCTCCTCGACGGCCGCGAGTTCGATGCCAGGACCATCGGCACCGACCCGCCGACGGACGTGGCGGTCATCAAGATAGAGGCGAAGAACCTGCCCGTCTTGCCCCTGGGCGACTCGGACAGCCTCGACGTGGGTGAGTGGGTCCTGGCCCTGGGCAACCCCTTCGGCCTGTCCCACACGCTGACCGCGGGCATCGTGAGCGCCAAGGGGCGCAGCCACGTGAACATAGCCGAGTACGAGGACTTCATCCAGACGGACGCAGCCATCAACCCGGGCAACTCCGGGGGCCCCCTCATCAACCTCGAAGGCCGGGTCGTGGGCATCAACTCCGCCATCTACAGCCAGACCGGCGGCTCCGTGGGCATCGGCTTCGCCATCCCCATCAACATGGCGAAGGCCGTGTACACCCAGATCATCAAGACGGGCAGCGTCTCCCGCGGCTACATCGGCGTCATGGTCCAGGAGATCACCCCCGACCTGGCCGCCACGTTCAAGCTCCCCGACACGAAGGGCGTCCTCATCTCCCAGGTCACCCCCGGCGGGCCCGCGGACAAGGCAGGCCTGAAGCAGGGCGACGTCATCGTCGCGTTCAACGGGGAGATCATCCCCGACTACTCGCCGTTTCGGAACAAGATCTCCATGATGCCCCCGGGCACGGTGGTGAAGCTCGACGTCATCCGCGACGGCGCCCGGAAATCGTTCTCGGTGAAGATCGAGAAGATGCCCGCCAAGGTCGAGGAGCAGGCAGCGGCCCCGGCCGCCCCGGGCGGGGCGCCCGACAGCGCGAGCAGGCTCGGGATCACGGTCACCACGCTCACGGCCGAGCTCGCCCAGAAGTTCGATCTCGAAGCCGGGAATGGCGCCCTGGTGACGGCTGTCGACCCGGGCTCCAAGGCGGCCGCCGCAGGCCTGAGGCCGGGCATGCTCATCGTGGAGGTCGACCGCAGGGAGGTCAGGACCGCGAAGGACTTCGACAAGGCCTTCGAGAAGCGCGGGGACAAGCCCGTCCTGCTCCTGGTCAAGGACAAGCAGGGATCGCGCTACTTCGCCCTGGACGTCAAGTAGCCGGCTGCCGGTGTCTAGGGCGCGGGTCCTAGCCCTTCAGGCACCTGCGCACCAGGTACCTGCTCATCCACCCCGACAGGCTCACGGCCGCCACCGGGAAGAGCCTCGCGAGGAGGTCGATGACCCGGGCGTCGCTGCCCACGAGGATGCGCCTCCGGTCGGCCTTGATGCCGGCGATGATGACCCGCGCCGCCTCGTCCGCGGTGGTCCTGAAGAGCTCCTCCTCGTAGAGCCTCACCGCCCTTTCCCGGGGCAGCGAGTACAGGGCGTTGTTTATCCGGGCGCTGCGGGCGATGTTCGTCCTGATGCCGCCGGGGTGCACGCAGCTCACGCGGATCTTCGTGCCGTGCATCTCCTGGGCGAGGGTCTCGGTGTAGCCCTTCACCGCGAACTTGGCCGCGCAGTAGGGCCCGTTGTTGGGGTTGGGAAGGATCCCGTTGATGCTCGAGATGTTGACCACGTGCCCCTCGGGCCTGAGCTTCAGGTACGGGAGGAACGCCATGGTGCCGTACACCACGCCCCAGAAGTTGATGCCGAAGAGCCACTCGAAGTCCTCGAGGGGGACGGTGTCGAGGAAATCCCCCAGGCAGACGCCGGCGTTGTTGATGACGAGGTCCACCCCGCCGTGGCGCTCCGCCGCCTCCCGGGCAAAGGCAAATACCTGCCCCCGGTCTGACACGTCCACCACATGGGTGGACACTTCCGCCTTCCCGGCCGCGAGGCGGGCGGTCTCCTCAAGGCCTTGGGCGTCGATGTCCGCAAGGGCGACGCCGCACCCCTCCCGGACGAGATTCAGGGCGAGCATCCTGCCGATCCCCGACGCCGCGCCCGTAACGGCTGCCGTTTTGCCTGCCAGTTCCTTCATGACCGGAAACCCTCCTCTCCACAAAAAAATGCCCTGCGGCCCATACGTGGATGCAGGATACAATAAAACGGGTGTTATGTAAAGAACGCCGGGCCTGCCTCCCTCTCGAGCTCGCCTCCACGCGGGTCAAGAAATACAGGGGCGGCGTGGAGCGCATGCCGCATGAACGGCTTCACCACAACGCGGGTCAGGAAATGCGTCAGAAGGTCCCGGGCACGCCCCTCTTTCACTTTCGGTTTGCCCGCCGGTCTTTGAATTGGTATGAGGGTCGGCATGAAAGAGGAGCGCGCCGGGGGCATACCGCGGGAGCTCAGGCTGTTCGTCCTGGCCTCCCTGGCCATGGGCATGGCCTACAGCATCGTCGACTCCACGTTCAACAACTTTCTCGCCGATCGCTTCGCCCTGGGCGGCTTCCAGCGGTCGTTCCTCGAGTTCCCCCGGGAGCTCCCGGGCCTGCTGACGGCCTTCGTCTCGGCCTTCTTCTGGTTCCTCTGCAGCCGGAGGCTGGGGGCGCTGGCCATGGTCTTCGGGGCCGTGGGCGCCCTGCTCATGGGCTTCGCCTCGCCCGTCTACGGGCTCATGATCTTCTGGCTCTTTTTCTACAGCCTGGGGCAGCACCTCTTTCTCCCCCTGTCCTCGGCCATCGGGATGGAGCTCGCCGACGAGGGAAAGGCGGGCAGGCGCCTGGGCCAGCTCAACGCCGTCAGGAACGTCGCGGCCATCCTGGGGAGCTTCCTGGTCTTCGCGGGGTTCAAGTTTCTCGGGTTCACCTTTCACCACACCTTCGCGCTTTCGGCCGCGGCGTTCGCCCTGGCCGCGCTGCTCCTCTTCCTCATGAAGCCGGAGGAGACCCAGGCGCCTTCGCTCCACCTGAAGCTGCACGGCGGCTACGGTCTGTACTACCTCCTGTCGGTCCTCTACGGGTCGCGCAAGCAGCTCTTCCTCACCTTCGCCCCCTGGGTGCTCGTGACGGTCTTCCATCAGCCCACCCAGACCATCGCCACGCTCCTCACCCTGGGCGGGATCGTGGGCATCGTGTTCCAGCCCCTGCTCGGCTGGGCCATCGACCGCCTCGGGGAGAGGCCCGTGCTCGTGTCGGAAGCGGTGCTGCTGGTGTTCGTGTGCGCGGGGTACGGCTTCGCGAAGTTCCTCTTCGACGAGCGCACGGCGTTTCTCGTGGCCTGCGGGTGCTTCCTCCTGGACCAGATGCTCATGTCCGTGAACATGGCCCGCTCCACGTACATCAAGAAGATCGCGCGGGAGCCCGCCCACATCCAGCCCGCCCTCACCCTGTCGGTGAGCATCGACCACGTGTTCTCCATCGCCGTGGCGCTCCTGGGCGGGCTGGTCTGGCAGGTCTTCGGATTTCAGTACGTGTTCCTCATGGGGGCGGGCATCGCCTTCCTGAACTTCCTGGCCGCGCTCAGGGTGCGCGTGCCGGGGGGGGATCAGGCTTCCGGGAAATCCCCCCGGATGGTTCTCCGGGGCCGCGTCTGAGGGCACCCCGTCAGGCTGAGGATCATCCCGTGGGCCTCAGCCCGTGACCCCGAGCTTTCTCATCCGGGCCTGGAGGGTCGTGCGCTTCATTCCCAGGATCTCCGCCGCCCCGCCGGGCCCCCCTATGCGCCCCCCGGTGATCTCAAGGACGTGGCCGATGTACCGGCGCTGCACCTCGTCCAGGGTGGGGCTGCCCTTGATGGGGAAGCCCGGCCCGCCGGTTGCCTCCGACGCGGCGGGCAGGCTGAGCTGGAGGATCTCCTTCGACGAGAGGATGGCGGAGCGCTCCATGACGTTCTTGAGCTCCCGGACGTTTCCCGGCCAGGTGTAGGCCTTCAGTGCCCGGACGTCGTCGGCCGAGAGCGCCGGCAGGGACCGGTGGTATTTCCGGGCGTAGTGCCCGAGGAATTCCCGGGCGAGCTCGATGACGTCGTCGCCCCGCTCCCTGAGGGCGGGCAGGGTCAGCGGGATCACGTTGAGCCGGAAGAAGAGGTCCTGCCGGAACCTCCCGGAGGCGATCTCCTCCGCCAGGTTCCGGTTCGTGGCCGCCACCAGCCGGAAGTCCGAGGCGTTCGTGCGAATGCCGCCCACCCGCACGAAGCTCTTTTCCTGGATCACCCGCAGGAGCTTGACCTGGGCGCTCGGGGGAATGTCGCCGATCTCGTCGACGAACAGGGTGCCGGTGTGCGCGAGCTCCACCCTGCCGGGCTTCTGCCTGTCGGCGCCGGTGAAGGCGCCCTTCTCGTGGCCGAAAAGCTCGCTCTCCACCAGGGTCTCGGGTATGCTCGCCAGGGTCACCACCACGAACGGCCCGTCCCGGCGGCTGCTGGAGTCGTGAATCCTCCGGGCCAGGAGCTCCTTGCCCACACCGGTCTCGCCGGTGACGAGCACCGTGGCGTCCGAGCGCGCGGCCTGGTCCGCCAGCGCCAGGAGCGACGCCATGATCGGGCTCTTCCCGATGATCCGTGCCCGAAAGTCCGCCCCGGACCCCTCGCTCTGGAGGGAGGCCGCCCGGGAGCGGTCCCCCTCGATGATCTCCGCGTAGGAGTAGATACGCTCGATGGACGTTCCCAGGAGTCTGGACATCCTGACCACCACGTCCCGGTCGATGTCGTGGCTGTCGTCCTCGGCGTAGGAGCTGTCGAGGTAGAGCACGCCCCTGACCTGGCCCCGCAGGGCGATGGGGAGACAGAACAGAAAGAGGGCCCCGCCCGGGGGGGACGCCGCGTGAGACCCCTTCAGGATGAGCGGCTCTCCGCTCCGGAAAGACTTGAAGATGTGGCCGAAGGGCGTCCGGAAAGACTCGGACGCGACCTCCGCCTTGTCCAGGTTGTAGGCGGCCCGCACCTGCGGCCGCCCGCTTTCCCTGCCCCCGGGGAACCAGAAGAGCGCCCCCCGCTCCGCCCCGAAGAACCGGCTGGTGGAGGCCACGAGGCGGGTGAGGATCTCCCCGATGTCCGCGCTGGGGATGAACCCGTCCATGAGGTCCATGAAGCGGTCGATGAGGTCGTGCTTCCGGGGGCCCTTGCGCGGCGGCGTGCCGATCCTGAGCAGGGGCACCAGGTCGTCGGGGAAAAAGTCCTGCCCGTAGCCGCTCAGCCCCTCCCAGGCCATGAGGGCGTAGTGGCGGGCCGCCGGCCTGTCCTGCTGGGCGAGCTTGATCCTGGCCATCTCGGCCCTGGTCTTGGCGAGCTCCACGGGGTCTCCCGTGAGGAGAAGCTCCCCTTCGCTTTCGGTGAGCAGGGCGAGGGCCTGTTCGCTGTTTCCGCGCTTCTCCTGGGCCTGGAGGGCCCGGATGCGCAGCGCCACGCCCCGCAGGTGATGGTTCGGGCCCGACAGGACGCGCTCCATCTCCTGTTCGAAGGCAAGAGAGGGGATGGCCGGGAGGAGGTCGTTCTTCCCGAAGGTGTAGAGCATCTCCAGGTGCACGGGCCAGTTGTACTGCGGGCCGATGGACTCGGTGTAGGACGTGTTCATGGTGAGCTCGTAGGCATCCTCGATCCTGCCCTCGAGATACGCGAGATACGCGAGCCCTTTTCTCGTGACGTGGAGGGCCTGCTCGTTGCCGATCTCCATGGCCTCCTTCCGGGCGGCCTTGAGGCGGGCGTGCGCCTCGCTCCTCCTCCCCGAGATGATGAGCACGATGCCGAGGAGGGCCTCGTAGAAGGGGGGGTTCCGGTCGTCCTTGTTCAGGCGGGACCTGCGCCAGTGGGAGTCGAGTACGCCGATGGCCCGGTGGTACTGCCCCAGCAGCGCGCTGCAGTAGCCCAGGGCGGACGAGGACGCCAGGTGCTCGGGGAGGAACGGGGGAATGGACTTCTGGGTGGAGATGCCGTTCGACCGCACCACCCGGTCGAAGGCGTCCACCGCCTCCTTGTACATGCCCCGCAGGTAGTGGTCGATGCCGCGAAACTCCGAGGAGGTGGCCACCATCTCTTCGTCGCCCAGCTCGTCGACCTTCTTGAGGCCCCTCGAGATGAGGTCGAGACCGCCGGCCCCGTCGCCGATGACGTAGCGGTACAGGCCGGAGATGAGGTCGATGCGTGCCAGCGTGCGCCGGTCCCCTAACAGCACCGCGACGGCGCGGGCCTGGTCGAGGAGCGGGGGTATGTCGTGCAGGCCGCTGATGAGATGCGCCTTGAGCCTGCAGAGCTCGATGACCGCCGAGAGGAAGAGCTTGTCCCATTCCGGGGTGCCGAGGTGCCCCCTGATCACGGGGACCGTGCGGCTCAGGGTCTCGAGGGCCTGGGCGCTCCTCCCGTGCTGTGCGTCCCTCCGGGCCGATTCTTCCGCCAGGAGAGACGCGTCGTAGTCGCGGCCGGCCTTGAGGAGCAGGGTCACCCGCACGGAGTCCGACAGCGAGCCCTGCATGCCCGACCTGCGGATGAGCCCCACGAGGGAGTCGATGCGCTTCTTCGAGTTCATCCTGGCGAGTCGCTTCGCCATGGGGGCGGAAAGGTTAGCGGACAGGGAGGCGGCACCGTCCCCCCGGATAGTCGCCAGGCCCGCGGCCGCGAGCTCGGCCAGAGACTCCTCGACCAGCGGCCGGCCCATGCCGCAGAGCTTTTCGATCACCCCGGTGCCGGCAGGCTCGCCCACGGCCGAGAGCAGCGAGAGGATCTGCCAGTGTCGGGGGTTGAGGTTCAGCACGCCTGTTTACGCTCCTGATCGTTCTCCCAGGGTATCTCCCGGGCGGACGCTTGTCAAGCCCATATATGGTCACCATATGCCCATATATGGGCTTCCGCCCCGGGGGTTTCAAATATTGTCATTGCAGAACGGTGAGTTGCCATCCCCTTCCCCCTGGCATGGGGAGTGCTTGTTCGGGAGGCACAGACCACAACAGACGAGGAGGACACTGCATGGCCACGATCAAGGATTGGAAAAACGAATACCAGAGCAAGCTGGTGACCCCGGAAGAGGCGGCTTCCAAGGTCAAGTCCGGGGACTGGATCATCGTCCCGCCGGTGAACAGCGCCCCCATCGACATCCTGAACGCCCTGGCGGCCCGCAAGGACGAGATCGAGAAGGTCAAGATCGCCAGCAACCTCATAACCTACCCCTATGCCTTCCTCGGGGGCGACTACGCGGGCAAGATCACCTACTACAGCGGCTACTTCGGACCGCTGGAGAGGATGTTCCACCCCATGGGGAACGTGGTGCCCTTCCCCATGCACCTGTCCAAGAGCTCCATCGCCCTGGACCAGTACAAGGCACACGACCTGGCCATGATCGAAGTCACCCCGCCCGACGAGCGCGGCTACATGAACCTCGGCCCCTGCGGCGTGGTGTACGGGCGCTACGCCATCGAGAAGTGCAAGACCGTCATCGCCCAGGTGAACACGAAGACACCCTGGATCCACGGCATCCACAACCTGGTCCACGTGGACGAGGTGGACTTCATCGTGGAGAAGGACCACGACCTCGTGCCCGTGCCCGAGATCGAGATCACAGACATAGAAAAGACCATCGGCGGGCACATCGCCGAGCGCATCCCCGACGGCGCCACCATCCAGCTGGGCATCGGCGGCATCCCCAACGCGGTGGCCTACTTTCTCCACGAGAAAAAGAACCTGGGCGTCCACGCGGAGATCTTGAGCGACGCCGTGGCCGAGCTCGCGGAGCTGGGCGTGATCACCGGCAGGTGCAAGACCCTCTACCCGGGCAAGATCGTGGTGGGCGGACTCGTCATCGGCACCCAGCGCCTGCTGGACTTCGTGAACGACAACCCGGCCATCCTCTCCATGCCCATCGCCATGGCCAACGACCTGGGCGTCATCCGGCTCAACGACACGCTGTGCTCCATCAACGCGGGGCTCACCGTGGACCTCACGGGCCAGGTGGCCTCCGAGACCATCGGCCACACCCCCTACAGCGCCACCGGCGGCCAGCTCGACTTCGTCCGGGGCGCGGCAGCCTCCAGGGGCGGCATGTCGTTCATGGCGCTGCCGTCCACGGGAACGAAAAAGGACGGTACGCTCATGTCCAGAATTGTGCTAAACTTTACACCGGGAACCGTGGTCACGACCCCCAGGTCGGACGCCATGTACATCGTCACGGAGTACGGGGTGGCGGACGTGTACATGAAATCCCTGCCGGATCGGGTCAAGGCCATGATCTCCATCGCCCACCCGGACTTCCGGGAAGGGCTCGAGAAGCAGGCCTACGAAGCAGGGCTGTTGACCCCGGCCACCATGCCGGTTAATTTATAGGTTTTACAAACTCAGGGAAAAGGAGAATGGCATGAATTATTTTATCCAGCCGAAGAAGTACAAGAGTCTCATGGCCGACGAGGGTTCCCGGGCCATCATGGAAAAGACGGTCCAGTTCTTCGAGGGGATGGGCAAGACCAAGCTCTGCGAAGACTTCAACAAGAAGGTCTGGTACCGCGAGTTCATCGACTTCCTCGCCAAGGAGCGCATCTTCTTCAAGCTGCTCACCCCGAAAGAGTACGCCGGCGGCGACCCCGACGCCCGCTGGGACACCGCGCGCAACTCCGAGTACAGCGAACTGCTGGCCTTCTACGGGCTGGGCTACTGGTACTGCTTCCAGGTGACCATCCTGGGACTGGGCCCCATCTGGATGAGCAAGAACGAGAAGGCCAAGCAGAAGGCGGCGAAGCTCCTCAAGGAAGGGGCCATCTTCGCCTTCGGCCTGTCCGAGCGGACCCACGGGGCGGACATCTACTCCGTCGAGACCACGCTCACGCCCAAGGGCGACGGCACCTGGGTGGCCAACGGCGAAAAATACTACATCGGCAACGGCAACGAGGCCGAGATGGTCTCCACCATGGGCAAGATCAAGGACGGCACGGACGACTACACCTTCTTCGTCACCAACTACCGCCACAAGGC
>ERZ1649853.523-NODE-523-length-16152-cov-5.909486_pt1 | contig 16152 bp, 13 predicted proteins | sample MGYA00575353_ERZ1649853 | MGnify/ENA primary metagenome ERZ1649853 (study PRJEB40853, sample SAMN11349654) | freshwater sediment metagenome | isolation source: river sediment | host: Sediment | place: India: Okhla Barrage, New Delhi | collected 2017-02-21 ...
AAAATCAATGCCCAGGAAATTGGAGAGGCGTCAGTGGAAATGGGTGCGGGGAGAGTTAAAAAAGAAGATACCATTGACCACGCGGTGGGGATCATTGTTCACCACAAGGTTGGGGATAAGGTTGGCAAAGGTGATGTGCTTTTCACCCTGCATGCAAAGGATTCTGCATCGATGAACCGCGCTCAAGAAAGAGTTCTCAGTGCCTGCAAGTTCACCTCGAAGGTATGCGAGCCGCTCCCGTTGTTCTACGAAGTGATTAGTTGAAATTGATTTTCGCGAAAGATTGTGGGATAATTCATCCATAAAAGCATAGATGGAAACGAGTAGGTAGTGTTTCTCCTTTCAGCGAACCCGGGCAGGTGAGAGCCGGGCAGGAACGACCCACTGAAAATCCTTCCGGAGCTGCAAACTGAACCCGGGTGACCGGCAATAAGTGAGCCGAATCTTCGATCGTTACCTTGAAGCAGGTTTACCCAAAGCGGGTGCACCTGACCGAGCGCTCAATAAAATGAGAAGCAGGGTGGTACCGCGGAATTTTTCCGCCCCTGGTAAGGGGCGGTTTTTATTTCATGGAGGAAGTATGTTTAAACCGGTTTTACCTAAACTTGACGTAACAGAGATGGAAGAGAAAATCCTGCGCCACTGGCAATGGCATGACATTTTTCACAAAAGCATGGAGCTAAGGAAAGATGGGAAAGAGTACATCTTTTTTGAAGGTCCTCCAACTGCAAATGGTAAACCCGGTGTGCATCATGTATTAGCACGGGCATTTAAGGATATCTTCCCAAGATACAAAACCATGCAGGGTTTTCATGTGCTGCGAAGGGGTGGGTGGGATACCCACGGATTGCCGGTTGAGATCGAAGTCGAAAAGAAACTGGGATTTACCGGAAAAAAGCAAATTGAGAGTTACGGTATCGGAAAATTCAATGAACTTTGCCGGGAATCAGCTTTCACCTATATCCAGGAGTGGGAAAAATTGACTGACCGGATAGGTTACTGGGTGGACCTGAAAAATGCCTACATCACTTATAAAAATGAGTACATCGAATCTGTCTGGTGGATTTTAAAGAATTTCTGGGACCGGGATTTGCTTTACCAGGGATACAAAGTTGTTCCCTATTGTCCCCGGTGCGGTACGCCTTTATCCGATCACGAAGTAGCACAAGGGTACCGGGAAACCAGCGACCCATCTGTATTTGTGCGGATGCCGTTAGTGGATGAACCGGGAACCTCGCTGCTGGTTTGGACGACCACACCCTGGACGCTACCTGCCAACGTGGCTGTGGCAGCAGGGGCTGAGGTGGATTATGTCAAAATCAAGCGTGAACTTCAGGAAGGCGATTCAGAAAAGCTGATCCTGGCTGAGAATTTACTGCCAAAATTGTTCGGTCATGAATCCGTCACTGTTCTTGAAAAATTCAAAGGGAAGAACCTGAAGGATAAAAAATATAAACCGCTGTTCACCTTTCTTCCAACGACCAAACCAGCTCATTACGTGGTGCTGGGAGAATTTGTGACAACTGAAGACGGCTCGGGTTTGGTGCACATCGCGCCAGCTTTCGGTGCCGACGATATGCAGGTGGCAATTGATCGCGACCTGCCGATCCTTTCGACTGTGGCAGAGGATGGAACGTTCATCTCGGATGTGCAGCCCTGGGCCGGAAAATTTGTCAAGGATGCCGATCCCTACATTGTGAGGGATCTCGCAGACCGCGGGTTGCTTTTTAAGAAGGAAGAATATGTGCACACCTATCCATTCTGTTGGCGGTGTGACACGCCCCTGCTGTATTATGCGCGCCCAACCTGGTATATCCGCACCAGCCAGTTCAAAGACCGCATGGTGGAACTGAACAATCAAATCAACTGGTACCCGGGTCATATACGCGCTGGCAGATTTGGAAACTGGCTTTCGAATAATGTTGACTGGGCACTTGGACGGGAACGGTACTGGGGGACACCCCTGCCGGTATGGGAATGCGAATCCTGTCATACACAGGTGTGTATCGGATCGGTGAGGGAGCTTTCGGAGAAGGCAGGATACAACCTCGCAGGATCCGATCTGCACCGACCGCACGTTGATGAAATCAAGTTTAAGTGCGGGGAGTGCGGCGGAAAGATGAAGCGTGTTCCAGAATTGATCGATGTCTGGTTTGATTCCGGTTCGATGCCATCCAGCCAGTGGCATTTCCCGTTTGAGAATGAAGAACAATTCAAAGAACACTTCCCGGCCGATTATATCTGCGAAGCAGTGGATCAGACGCGCGGCTGGTTCTATTCGCTGCACGCCATCAGCACCTTATTATTCGATACCAACTGTTACAAAAACGTGATCTGCCTGGGGCACATCCTGGATGCAGATGGGCAGAAGATGTCGAAAACCAAGGGAAACGTTGTTCCACCATGGGAAGTGATCGATAAGCATGGCGCTGATGCCCTGAGGTGGTATCTCTATACAGCAAGCCCGCCCGGGCAGGAAAGGCGTTTCTCAAGCGACCTGGTAGGAGAAGTTGTCCGCAACTTTACATTGACATTGTGGAACACCTATTCCTTCTTTGTGACTTATGCCAACCTCGATGGCTGGCAGCCGGATTCACAGGAGGAAATCGCTTACAGTCCATTGGATAAGTGGCTGCGATCTTCGCTGCACGCACTGGTCAGAGATGTGACCTATGCTTTAGAGACTTACGATGTATTAGGAGCGACCAGACCAATCGAGCAATTTGTGGATGTTCTTTCGAACTGGTACCTGCGCCGGTCGAGAAGGCGGTTCTGGAAAAGCGGTTCGGATAGCGATAAGAATGCGGCGTACGCGACTTTATACGAAGCGCTGTTGACAGTCGCCAAATTGCTGGCTCCGACTATGCCCTTTATCGCAGATGAAATCTATCTCAACCTGGCTGGAACAGTAGACCGGCAGAGCCCTGAGTCTGTGCACCTGGTGATGTGGCCTCAATATGATGCAGAATTGATTGATGAGAAACTAAATGCCGATATGGCACTTGTTATGAAGCTTACCTCACTCGGGCATGCTGCTCGCAACAAAGCTAACCGGAAAGTCAGGCAGCCTTTGTCTGAGGTAGCTTTTGCCTTACCCAACAGCGAGGAAGCGAAAGTGCTGACTCAATACGCTGATTTGCTTGAAGAGGAACTTAACGTAAAAAGCGTTCGATCTTTAAATTCAGCAGCGGAGGCGGTTAGTTACACCTTGAATCCACTACCCAAGCAATTGGGACAGAAATACGGAAACAGATACCCGGAAATCAGAAAGCAGGTTTTAATCATGGATGCAGAAAAAGCCGCCGGGATACTACTTGCGGGTAACACCCTGAAGGTAACTGCTGCAAATGAAGATTTGGAACTGCTTCCGGAAGAAGTGGAAGTGAGAATCCAGGCGAAAGAAGGCTTCTCAGTGGCATCTGAGGGAGCGTATGTGGCTGCGCTTGTGACGGATTTAACACCGGAATTGCTTGAAGAGGGGCTGGCGCGGGAATTCGTGCGCCGCTTGCAGGACCTGCGAAAGACAGCCAACCTGGATATCGCTGACCGGATCAAAGTGGTGTTTACCGCCACACCTGGTTTGGCAAGGGCAGTGGCAAACTTTAAGGAGTATATTCAAACGGAGACACTTGCCACCGAACTATTGGAAACCAGAAATACGCATTCCTGGATCCAGGTGGACGATGAGTTTGATGGCGAGAAGGTGAGTATCGCACTGGAGAAACAATAAAAGAACGGGCTCCGCAAGGAGCCTGTAATCTGGGATTTAGTGTTTCGGGTAAAATGAGTTTTGCATATCGGAGGACGCATTGAAGAAGTTTTTCAACACCTATGGCATCATGGCTATAATTTCTGCCATTCTTATCGGTTCGGACCAGTTTACGAAGCATGTTGTCCGGACCAATCTTGAGTTTGGGCAAATATGGATGCCATGGCAATGGCTTGAGCCGTATGCCCGAATTATCCATATCAATAACACCGGTGCGGCTTTTGGTCTCTTTAAGGGTGCCAACACAGTTTTCATGATTCTGGCAGTGATCGTGGCTGGCGCGATCTTGTATTATTTCCCTTCAATCTCCGAGAAAGACTGGCTGATCAGAGTGGCGTTATCCATGCAATTTGCCGGTGCAATCGGCAATCTGATCGATAGGATTATTTTTGGGCATGTTACTGATTTCATTTCTGTCGGAACATTCCCCGTTTGGAATATTGCGGATGCTTCGATCACTGTGGGGGTGGCTATTCTTTTGATTGGAATGTGGGTACAGGAAAAAAGAGAAAAGAAAAAACGAGAAGAAGAAGCATTAGCCGCACAAGGAACAAAGGGTGACTAAGTGGCTGACCGGGTAGAGCATATGCTATCAACAGACAGGGAAAGCAGCAGGCTTGATAAGCTTCTGGTAACCCGCTACCCTGATCTCTCGCGGTCGCGGATACAAGCGCTAATCAAAGATGGCAAGGTTACTGTAAATGGTGAGATCATAACGAAGACCGGTTGGCAAGTGAATCCCGCCGATGCGGTTGAGATTACATTCCCGGAACCAGCCACCACAGGATTGGTCGCAGAGGATATTCCACTCTCAGTGATTTTTGAAAATGAAGACGTGGCAGTGGTCAACAAACCGGCAGGGATGGTAGTGCATCCTGCTGCCGGGCACGCCACTGGTACACTGGTGAATGCCGCACTGGCAGAATTTGACGATCTGGAAGGCATAAGCGGGGAACTGAGACCCGGTGTCGTGCACAGGCTCGACAAGGAGACCTCCGGGTTGATCATCCTAGCGAAAAATGACCGTGCCTTAAATTTTTTACAGGAGCAATTTAAGAACCGCAAGGTAAGGAAAATCTATGTGGCATTAGTTGATGGTAAACCACCTTCTCCAATCGGGAGAGTAGAAGCTGCCATCGCACGGGATCCATCCCACAGGAAAAAAATGGCAATTGTCTCACCCGGTAAGGGGAGGAATGCTGAAACGGAGTATCGAACGCTTGAATCATTCCCTTTGCACACGCTTATTGAGGCACACCCAATCACTGGGAGAACTCACCAGATCAGGCTGCACATGGCATATCTGAAGTGCCCGATCGTCGGGGACACGATCTATGGGCGGGTCCATCCCAGCCAGGAAATCAAGCGCCACTTTTTGCATGCAACCCGACTAATGATTACACTGCCAGGTGAGGTAGATCCGAGAACGTTTGAGGCACCCCTGCCCGGTGAATTACAAGAGATCGTCGATAATTTGAGGAATAAATGAAAATCATTGATATGCGTTCTGATACTGTGACACTGCCAACCGAAGAGATGCGGTCAGTAATGGCTTCTGCCAAGGTTGGAGATGATGTTTATGGAGAAGATCCGACGGTAAATGAACTTCAGGATATTTCTGCCAGGATGCTGGGTAAAGAGGCTGGCTTGTTCATACCTTCCGGCACGATGGGAAACCTGATCGCCACCCTTGTCCATTGCCAGCGAGGCGATGAAGTGATCATGGGAGATCTCGGTCATACATTTCTCTTCGAAGCTGGCGGTATTTCGGCATTGGGAGGGATCTTCCCGCACACGCTAAAAAATCAACCTGATGGCACGATCCATTTAGATGACATGAAGAAGGCGATCCGCCCGGATGATGTACATCATCCGATCTCACGACTTGTAATTCTTGAGAACACCCACAACCGGTGCGGGGGGGTGGTTCTTTCGAGAGAATACATGACAAATGCGGCTGATTTTGCCCACGAAAAAGGGTTATTCCTTCATATTGATGGCGCCAGGATATTTAATGCCGCTGCTACCTCAGGAGTTCCTGCGAAGGACCTGGTGCAATCTGCAGACAGTGTAACCTTCTGCCTGAGCAAAGGGTTGTGTGCACCGGTAGGTTCTGTTCTGGTTGGGTCACAAGCCTTCATATTAAGAGCAAAGCGCATCCGGAAAATGCTTGGCGGCGGGATGCGGCAGGTTGGAGTATTGGCTGCTGCAGGGATCATCGCTGTGAACAAAATGACGAATCGATTGACCGAGGATCATAGACGAGCTGCGATACTTGCTGAGGGACTGGCAAAAATTCCTGGCATCACGTTTGAGATGGGCATGCCTCAGACTAACATGGTTTTCGCTTTTCTTTCTCCGGAAGTAGCAAAAAACACGGCAGATGTTAGCCGCGGACTGTCAGAGCGCGGTCTAAAAGTTGGAGTTGTAGGACACCGGAGTTTCAGGCTGGTAACGCATTACTGGATTGGAGACGAGGATATCGAGACCGCCATCCAGATATTTAGCGATACCCTCAAGTAAAAACACCCGGAAAATCCCTCTGTTATAATTACTTTTCTGACTCATGAATAAAAAAGGTTGAAATATGGATACTTTCCTTACCCTGAATGATATTGACGTAACCACTGAATTCATTAAAAAGAAAATCGCAATCCATCCGAAAGTTGGACTGGTTCTGGGATCCGGTTTGGGAGGACTGGCGGACGAAGTTAAAAAGCCCGTAATACTGGATTATAAGGACATCCCTAATTGGCCGTTGTCGACAATTCACGGGCATATGGGACGACTGGTCATCGGAGAACTCTTTGGAGTACCGGCTATGGTGATGCAAGGGCGGACCCATTATTACGAAGGGTATCCGATGGATCAAATCACGCTCCCGATACGGGTAATGCAGCGTATGGGTCTGGAAACGATCATTTTAACCAATGCTGCCGGGGCGATCAATCCCGATTATATTCCGGGAGATGTGATGATTCTGACGGATCACATTGCTTTAATTGGGATGGCTGGACTGAACCCATTAAGAGGACCAAATCTGGACGAAATTGGCCCCAGGTTCCCGGATATGAGCCAACCTTATGACCGGGAATGGATCGCAAGGGTGATGGAAATCGCGAAACTGAAGAAGATCAAATTACATGAAGGGGTCTATGTTTGTCTTTCAGGACCTTCATTTGAATCTCCAGCTGACTTAAGATTTTTACGATTGATCGGTGCCGATGCTGTGGGGATGTCCACTGTGCCAGAAACGATCGTGGCGCGGCATGGTAAAACGCGTGTGTTGGCTTTTTCAGGAATCAGCAACAAAGCCAACCTGGATGGAAACACTGAGACAACCCATGAAGAGGTGCTTGCAGCCGGAAAGATGATCGTACCAAAGCTCACCGCTTTGATCGAGGGATTCCTTAAAACCTTAAACTAATGATGAGGTTGCAGCCTGATTTGCCATGACCACTGTGCTTCAGTTTTTAACGCGGTATGAGATCCTTTTCTACCTTGTCCTCACAGTAATCCTAGCCATTTTTTCTGTCAGGGTTTACAGGGCATGGAAGGAATGGTCAACATCACTTTTTGGTCTGGAAAAAGAGCATACCCAGTACCAGATCAACCAAGGAATCACGGTTCTATTTTTCACTTTTGCAATGGGGATTGGATTATTTATCTTAACGACATTCATAGCTCCCTCCATGCCAAGTCTTCAAAAGGCAACTACGCCTACGTTAGACCTTACTGCTCAACCAACAATTAATCTTGTCACCCCAACGATATCTGCAACAACCACGGGTTTGATCCCAACATTGACAGCAATCCTGGATATGGGATGTGTTCCTGGTACTGTTCAGTGGACAGACCCGATCAACGGTGACAATATCAGTGGAAAATATGTCTTGAAGGGGACTGTGAATGTCCCGAATCTTGGATTCTATAAGTTCGAATACGCACAAGCCGGAAATGATCACTGGACAACGATCGCGGCTGGAAATAAGAACATTTTCGATGAGGCTCTGGGGGGCAGCTGGGATACAACCTCATTAACACCTGGAGATTACCAATTGAGACTGGTGGTGACGAACAATCAAAATGAGCCAATGCCTGAGTGTGTGATCAACATCACGATATTGCCCCCCGATTAATCCTCCAGTTATGGCTGAGATTGAGATCAGACCCGCGGTTTCCTCTGATATTCCTGAACTGATGAGATTTGACCATACAGTTGAGACTACTCATATCTGGCAAGTAGCGTGCACGAAAGACGAACACCAAATGGAATTCCATTTTATTGAATCGAAACTACCACGCCCGCTACGGCTGGTGTACCCAAAAAGATTTGAGGAGATGGCAGATAACTGGACAAAACATAGCCTCTTCCTGACAGCACGGATGAATGGCAACCTTGCTGGCTACCTGATCCTGTCCATCGATTATGATACCCGGATAGCTACGATCACCGACCTGGTTGTTAACACACCGACTAGAAACCAGGGGATCGCATCGGGGATGGTGATTTCCGTGCTGAATGGATTACGAAACAAGGGGCTGAGAAAGCTTTCAATTGCCATTCCGGTGAGAAACCATGCTGCGATCTCACTTGTGAAACGTTTGAAGATGGATTTTAATGGATTCATTGACCATTATTTTATTAATCAAGATGGTGCACTTATCTTCACAATGGCAATAAGGTAGCAAATGAACTTATTAAACGGCATTATCACGATAGTGGAAACCATCAGTGACATCCTCACTGCCGGAATTGCAGTGCTCGCTTTTTCCCTGATGATTTACAGCTTTACATTCAACCTGCGGGATCGGGTAGCCCGTTCGTTTGCCTGGATAATGATTTGCCTGGTGATTGTTTTCTCTACAGAGTCCTTTAGCACTACAGGGACATCAGCTACGATAATCGATGCCTGGCTGCGAATCCAATGGGTAGGAATCATTTTATTACCGGCAACTTATCTAAATTTTTCTGATGCTTTACTAGCCACAACTGGATTACCATCCCGCTGGCGAAGAAAGTGGGCAATCCGTGCGGCTTACATATTGTCTTTCGGATTAATCCTGCTGCTAGGTACGCCGTGGTTCCTGGGTCCGGTGATCCTGGATTCACCTCCTGCACCACACCATGAAGCTACACTGCAAACAGAATTATTCACTGTGTACTATGCACTCATCATGGTATTGTCGTGGGTCAATTTCATCAGGGCCTACCGGCGGACGATTTCACCGACAAGCAAACGGAGAATGTTCTACCTGATCCTAGGCGCACTGGCACCTGCGCTGGGTTCATTTCCTTTCCTGTTGTATGGGTCAACATTTGCAGCCAACCAGACTTTGATCTTTTGGATTTTGGCAATCATCGCCAACCTCGCAGTAGGTGGATTTCTTACTGTAATGGCGTATGCTGTCGCTTTCTTTGGTGTGCCATGGCCTGACCGAGTTGTAAAAGGGCGGTTGTTAAAATGGATCCTGCGAGGACCATTCACAGCGAGCCTCACCCTGGCAATCGTAACAATTGTACGCCGAGGCGGGGAGGTTTTCGGTAATCCGTACAATGCCTTTGTGCCAATTGTGATGGTGGTCACCATCATCTTAATGGAATTTACAATCACCTTTACCTTCCCTTATCTCGAAAAGTGGCTGCTCTACCGGAAGGATGATGAGGATCTGCAACTGCTTCATACGTTGGAAGAAAAGGTGATAACCCGCTCGGACCTCCAGCAGCTTTTGGAAATGATCCTCGCATCGGTCTGCGACCGACTGCAGGTGAAGAATGCCTATCTTTTAGCACCCGGAAACGAGGGACTGGAAGTAATTGAAACGACAAACAAGCGAGCCATTGCCCTGGAAGATTTAGAGGAGCTTGAAAAAACGGCTGCAGAGCAGTTGGTTGGAGTGGAATCCTTCATGTGGCGGGAAGATACCATTCTTCCATTGGAGGTGAAAAATGGGGAGGAATCCAAGACTATTACGTTAGGATATCTTGGAATCAGCAACTACAGCGGGCAGCTACCAGCTTCGCAAGAAGAACAGGATGCCTTAAAAACCCTAATTAAAAGGGCAACACAAATACTAAAGGACAGGTCTGCCCAGGAGCAATTGTTTATCACCATGGATCAGTTGAGCGTGCAAAACGATCTGATCCAACAGCTTCGGATTGCCGGTCGGTACAACCGGAATGGCATCTTGAGTCTGAATGCTTCAATGGAGAAAGAGGAGATCCGCCAGGCAGTTAAAGATGCACTGACGCATTATTGGGGTGGTCCCAGACTGACGGATAGTCCGCTGATGAAATTAAAGGTTGTTGAAGGTGCTTCGTATGAAGGCGAGCAAAGCTCGACGAATGCACTTCGCAGTGTATTGAAGAGTGCTATCGAGCAACTCAAACCTGAAGGCGATCGTAAATATACGGGTGAATGGTTATTGTATAATATTCTGGAGTTGAAGTTTCTTGAAGGAAAAAAAGTACGGGAAATTGCCCTCAAATTAGCTTTATCGGAAGCAGACCTTTACCGCAAACAGAGAGTGGCTATCGATCTGATCGCCGATGAAATTGTAAAAATGGAAATTAAGGAAATTGAGAAATCTGATTGATTTTATTTGCTTGTCTTTATTGGCCGGGAGGGGTTCTTGAGTACTATCGCAAAGATTGACGAAAGTGAAGTTGAGAGTTTTTCACAGGATGAAGGGTGGTGGCAAGCGGTATTGGCAGACGAAGAAGCCAATAATCTTAAACAGTCAGACCTGAATTGCAGCCCTTGCGGAAATGGCGAGACCGGGCAGATTGATTGGGATTGCGCCAAGCGTATCTTTGAACTTGACCAGGTGGTTTTATTACGGGTAACGGGATTCAATCGTGGGGGTTTACTAGTAGAAGGAGAAGGTATCCAAGGTTTTGTGCCGATCTCACACCTCGTAGATCTTCCACAAGATCTTCCTGAAGACAGGAAGCAGGAATTCCTGGCAAACTACGAAGACCACTCCATTTACCTCAAGGTCATTGAATTCGATCAATCGAGTCAACGGTTGGTTTTTTCTGAAAGAGCAGCAAAAGCCGGTGAGGGAAAAAGGAAAGAATTGTTTGAGCAACTTAAACCGGGAGTTAATTGCTGCGGGATTGTGACCAATATTACAGATTTTGGCATTTTTGTCGACCTGGGCGGCGTTGAAGGTTTGGTGCATGTATCGGAGTTATCGTGGGGCAGGGTGGAAAAACCATCGGCGCTTTTCTCAATCGGTCAGCAGGTGAAAGTGACCATTCTGAGTATCAATGACGGGAACTCAAGGATTGCTTTGAGCATCAAACGATTAACTCCCAATCCATGGGATCGGGTTTTGCATAATTATGCTCCAGGCGATGTTCTACCGGCAATAATTACCACAATTACACGATTTGGGATGTTTGCCCGACTAAACGAAGGCATTGAGGGGCTCATTCATATTTCTTCCATCCCAGAAATCGATGAAATCGGTGAATTGGGTGAAAAATTCAACCCTGGCCAGGAAGTGCAAGTAAAGATCCTGCATATTGACGCCGACCGCAGACGTTTAGGTTTAGGCCTGGTGGAAGAAGTATGAGTACCAGGGATGTAAAAAAAAACCAGCCTAAGGAAGAGAAAAAACTACAGGTTTCTTTTGTAAGAGTTCCACTCTCTACAAGAATTTCTCAGGTATTTAACTACTTGAAAAGATTCGGATGGGATATCGCCGGAATCCTATTGTTATTGCTCGCAGTGATTACCTTATTTGGATTGCTTAGAGTCTCACAGGGTGTGGTTACATATGCATGGGCGACCCTGGTCACTAAAGCATTTGGCTGGGGAGGGTATGGACTGGTAATTCTGCTGGCAGGGTTGGGAATCACAGCTATTCTCTATAAGGCGGGCAAAAAATTCCCATTAAGTTTCGGCCAATTCATCGCTATAGAAATCACGTTTTTTTCCTTTTTGCCGCTCCTAACACAAATGTCTCATGCAACTCTGATGGAAGCTGAGATTGGGAGAGGCGGAGGAACATTAGGTTGGGGTCTGGCTCATTTCATTCCAGGCTGGTTGGGATTTCTCTTCTACTTATTTGTTTTTTGCTTGTCAGTACTAGGTGCAACAGGTATTCTCTCGATATTGTTTAAACAAGCCCTAACCTGGAGCTTACTGGAATTGCCGCCTGGACCGATGAAACCTGCAAATAACAATCTGAACAAGACGCGGGAAGAAAAAAAAGAAATCCCTTTTAGTGAGCCCAAAAATCCAGATGCTGTGCAAGTATCAACCTGGCGGGACGACCGGTTGCCACCAATCAATTTGCTCTTGTCTGAACAATCATCCACGCCAGACCAGAAGCAAATAAAAGAAAAAGCATTAAGAATCGAGAAGACCCTGGCTGAGTTTGGTGTGCCAGTAAAAGTGGTGGGATACCGGGTAGGCCCAATGATCACGCAGTTTGCCCTGGAACCCGGTTTCATTGAAAGAGTCGCTTCAGATGGAACAGTGAATCGGCAAAAGGTGAGGGTTTCACAGATCGCCGCATTATCCAGGGATTTAACCCTTTCGCTTTCTGCATCGCGTTTAAGAATCGAGACCCCGGTACCTGGCCGGTCATATGTGGGAATCGAAGTCCCGAATATGGATGGATCGATTGTGAGGTTACGCTCTCTTTTGGAGTCGTCCGAATTTAAAGCAATGCATTCCCCCCTGGCACTTGCCCTGGGAAAAAATGTTTCAGGCGAACCGGTGGTTGGAGATCTTTCGAAGATGCCGCACCTGTTAATTGCAGGTACCACCAACTCAGGAAAATCCATTTGCCTGGCTGCCCTAATCTGCTGCCTGGTGATGAACAATACTCCGCATGATCTCAAACTGGTGATGCTCGATCCTAAAATGGTGGAACTTGTCAGGTTTAATGGGATTCCACATCTAATCGGGACAGTGGAAACAGAGATGGAACGGATGCTGGCGGTTCTGCGTTGGGCACTCGCTGAAATGGACAACCGTTACCGTTTGATGGCGGAAGCAAAGGTTAGAAACCTTGAGGGCTATAACCGCAAGATGCTGCAAAAAAAGCAGGATACCTTACCAAGGATCGTAATCTTCATTGATGAATTGGCAGACCTGATGATGTCTGCACCTGATCAAACAGAACATAGCCTTATCCGGTTGGCGCAAATGGCAAGAGCAACAGGGATTCACATGATCGTCGCAACGCAACGCCCGAGTACGGATATTGTTACAGGATTGATCAAAGCCAATTTTCCCGCCCGGATCGCTTTTGCGGTAGCCTCAGGGGTAGATTCCAGGGTGATCCTGGATGCAAATGGCGCAGAAGACCTGTTGGGAAAAGGGGATATGCTTTTCCTTGATCCGGGCAAATCCGGGTTGCAGCGTGCCCAGGGGACGCTCATCAGCGACTCGGAAATCGACAAGCTCATCTTCCACTGGCAGAAAATATCACATGGTTCGCTTCCGACGGAAGCTCCCTGGGAGGGAATGGTCACCGAGGAAACCTATGAGGCTTCAGACCAATTGATCGAAAAAGCAATCGGGGTTGTGCGGACTGCTGGAAAAGCCAGCGCATCTTTATTACAGCGACGATTGAAGGTTGGTTTCCCGCGCGCGGCCCGCCTGATGGATGAACTGGAGGATATGGGTATCATCGGTCCGTCTGTTGGAAGCGGAAAAGATCGGGAGGTTTTTTCTGATGGGAATGAAGAAACCGGTGAAAATTCATAGACCTTTCACAGGTAACTTGACAGTTAACCTTTCAAACGGTAGGATTGCATTCAATTTTTTATTGCGGATGGATTATGACAGAGACTGAGAAAAAGCAAGAAAAACAACGCTGGTCATTAGAAATGTACCTGCGCAAGGTTTTCAAAGTGATCATTGACCCGATCGCTGCCGGTTTATTGAAAATCGGAATTACCCCAAACACGGTGACAGGGCTTGGATTCATCCTAAGTGCACTTGCTGCATTTTTCATTGCGCGGGGAAACCTTACTGTTGGGGGTTTGATCCTTTTGATAGCCGGACCTCTGGATGTGGTGGATGGCTCTATGGCACGGCTTATGGGACCTTCCACTCCTTATGGATCGCTAATCGATTCGACTACAGACCGATATTCAGAACTAGTGGTTCTGGGCGGGCTATTGTTCCATTTTGTCGGTCAACAAAACTCGCTGGCAATTTTGCTGGTGTTCCTGGCTGCCAGCGGTTCCATCCTTGTTTCCTATGTTAAAGCTAGAGCTGAGGCATTAGGATTCAACTGCAAAGTTGGCTTGCTAACCCGGGTTGAGCGGCTGATCATTATGATCGGCTGCCTGATATTTCAAATTCCGATGGTTGCACTATGGATCATCGCCATTTTTGCGAATATCACAGCAGTTCAAAGGCTTTTATACGTACGGAAACAGGCAATAAAGTAAAGGAAAAGGAAAACTCTAATGGTCAGTTATTTTACAATTTTTGGATTGAAGATTTACTTCTACGCAATCATCATCATTATGGGTGCAATTGCCGGGGCATTCCTGGCCGGTCATGAAGCAAAACGCAAGGGTTTATCTGCGGACATTATCTGGGACGTGTTGCCGTGGCTATTAATCGCTGGAATCATTGGAGCACGGATATGGCATATTTTCACACCATCAGACTCGATGCTCATCGATGGTAAGAATCCGTATTTTATCTATCCACTTGACATGCTTAAAATAAGAGCTGGAGGACTTGGCATTCCGGGCGGGGTGATTGCCGGAGTATTAGCGCTCTGGTTTTATGCCCGAAAGAAACACCTGAAATTCGGACAGTGGATGGACAATGTCGCACCAGGTGTGGCACTGGCACAGGCAATTGGACGCTGGGGTAACTTTGTAAACCAGGAACTTTATGGCAACCCTACCACCCTTCCCTGGGGTATAAAAATCGATGCTGCTCATGGCGGCGATCCAGCCCTCCGATACCATCCATTGTTCCTTTATGAATTTCTTCTAAACCTATTGAATGCGGGAATCCTGCTGCTGGTAGCACGCAAACTGGGCAGTAAATTGAAAAATGGTGATGTTTTCCTTCTATATGTAATCATCTATGCCCTGGGAAGGTTCTTCCTTGAATTCATGAAGGTTGACCAAAACACCTTATGGGGATTGTATACAAATCAGATTGTCATGGGTGTACTATTCATTTTTGCTCTGGTTTTTCTCATCCTGCGTCATCTGCCAGCGAAAAAGAAACCTGTTGAATCTCAAGGTTAAGGGCAAATTACTCTTGCATTGCTGAAGGACTATATGGACCGTTTTATTGTGCTGGGATCCGCAAACGCTATTCCAAAATTGGACCAGGAAAATACCCATCTCTATGCCGAAAGCGGAGAAATCCGGATTTTGGTGGATTGCGGGGATAATGCGCTGGTCAGCCTTCAGAAGAACAGACTCGATCCTAATCTAATTACTGACCTGGTTATTACTCACTTTCATCCTGATCATGCAGGTAGTCTGCCGAACCTGTTAATGGGAATGTGGCTTGAAAAGAGGAAACTTAAGCTTACAATTCATGGTCTGGAATTTACTATTGATAGAGCAAAAGCGTTGTTAGGCTTATTTGGTTGGAATAACTGGCAAAACATGTACCCGGTCGAATTCAATATACTTCCTGAAACCGGAGAGGGATTGATCATAAAGGATAAGGGTTTTTATGTTGAATCCAGGATGGTCAAACACTTGATTCCGACTGTGGGGTTGCGATTCAGTTTCCCGGATGGAAAAACCGTTACTTACAGTTGCGATACTGAACCTTGTGACTCTCTGATGGAGTTGGCAATTGGAACCCAAATCCTTGTGCAGGAAACAGCAGGTCCAGGAAAAGGGCATACCTCGGCGGAGGAGGCTGGTAAGATCGCCGCAGCTGTGAATGCACAACAACTGGTGCTGATCCATTATGATCAAAGGGCAGGGGTGTCGAACCTACTTGGCCAGGCAGCTGGAAGTTTTAAAGGGGAAATAATTGCAGCATCCGATGGGATGATGTTGATCTGATCACCAGCCTTCAAGGAAATTCTTCCATTCCTCATTTTCTTTAAGGAATTTCGAAAAGATATAGGTGGCTGAAAAGGGCGGTTCTTTGGGAATCCGCTGTAGCGTCATCCCTGATTCTGTCAGCGTTCTACCGCCTTTGTGGTGGTTGCAGGAGGGGCATGCAGTAACCAGGTTACACCAGGTATGTTGGCCTCCCAGATGCTTTGGAAGTACATGATCAACCGTCATGGTGTGATGATTACTCCCGCAATACTGACAGTGCCAGTTATCTCGCCGGAAAATTTCCAAGCGGGAAAGAGCAACCCGGGGGCGAGGACGGACCACCAGGTGATCAAGGCGGATTATGGAGGGAATAGGGTAT
>ERZ1649853.524-NODE-524-length-16142-cov-7.521104_pt1 | contig 16142 bp, 10 predicted proteins | sample MGYA00575353_ERZ1649853 | MGnify/ENA primary metagenome ERZ1649853 (study PRJEB40853, sample SAMN11349654) | freshwater sediment metagenome | isolation source: river sediment | host: Sediment | place: India: Okhla Barrage, New Delhi | collected 2017-02-21 ...
CGCCAACCCGGATGCCTACGAGCTGCCCGGCGTGCCCTGGACTGCCTTCTTCACCGATAACGGCATCGCCCTGCACGGCGCTTACTGGCACGACAACTTCGGCGTGCCCATGTCCAATGGCTGCGTCAACCTGCGCGTCCCCGACGCACAGTGGCTATTCCGTTGGTCTGACCCCACATACGGTAAACAAATGGATTTTCAAGGCGGGCGCAGGCTAACGGGTACCGGCACGCGCATTGTTGTCCGTTGATCGTTAGGCAACCGCCTCAGTCGTTCACCCTGCTCTCCGACTGCCTGGCATAATCGCACAAGTAAAAAACGTTCCTGCCGATTTCTTTAGAGTGCTCCAGCGCCAGGTTGGCATTATTGATCAAACTCTCCGCGGTATCCCCGCATCCCGGATAGACGCAGATTCCGATGTTGCCGCTGATCTTAACCGCAGTCCCGTTCACCCCAATCGGCTCTTCGAATGCCGACAGGATTTTATGCGCCACCGCCTCCGCCGACTTGATCTTAAATTCCGGGATCAATACGGTAAACTCATCCCCTCCGAAACGTGAGATAACATCGTCTGTGCGTAGCCTTTCACGCAGTCTCTCGCCCACTGTGCGCAGCACGAGATCCCCCTGGCGATAGCCATGCTCCCGGTTGACGGCTTGCAGGTCATTCAAATCCACCAGGTAAATTCCCAATAGCTGCGAATGGCGGTTTGCTGTCGCGATGCCGATCCTGAGGCGGTCGAGAAAAGCAAAGCGGTTAGGCAGCCCGGTCAGCGGGTCATTTTGCATGCTTTCATCCTGCTGGCTGGAGAGATCGACGGTCTCGTCGACCACTTGCAGCAGGAACAGATGCATAACTTCATCCGATTGCGCCAGCCGTGTCTGCGATACGATCAATGCAATGCCTCTCCCGTCCGGGCGCATCACCTCAGCGCCAAAGGTCACCTCGGGCAATTGGTAATCTACGTCTTCTTCCGGATTCCATAACCCGCGTACATCTAAGGTAAGCAATTGCGACAGCGTTCTACCGGTCACCTGGCAGGCCTGGTAGTTAGCCTGGATGATCTCGTATTTGTCGTTACACAGGATCACTGCCTGGTTTGACTCTTCCAAACAACCTGTCCGCTGGCAGCACCATGGATAGAACAAGTTAGGCATTTGCAGGAGCGGAATGCGATACATATCCCCCGGGTTTTCTTGCAACGCCAGCTCAATTTTCCAAAAATCGCATTTCGTATTGCTCTTGTGCGGTCGGGTGTTGTAATACACCTCCAGGCTGTTCATACTGGCTAAAAACACATCGGTTTGTTTTTGATCGCCGCTGAACTTGACCGCCCGGCGGATGTTCTCCAGGTTCTGTTCCAGCTCTGCCAGCGCTTTTGCGCGGTGCTGTACCTGGTTCAACTGTCCCACATTATCGTGTAACAGGTCCAGGTAATACTTACTATGGCGTTGCCTGATCTGTTGGTTCTCCCAGGCATCCGCCGCCAGCCGGTCGCGGGCGAAAAGCTGCACCAACTTATGCAGCGAATAGCGCTGCTCTGGCTCGCTGATCAAGAACGACGAATCGACCAGGCTGCTCAAAATACCCATATCTGCCTCGCAAATATCTTGCGCGGCATCCAGAGTAAAACTACCTCGAAAAGCCGCCAGCCTGGCAAGAATCAACTTCTCTCGTTCAGAGAGTGTCTCCCAGGACGAGGTCAAGGCCGATTCCATATTTCGGTGTTTCTCAGGGATGTCGTGCATGCGAGTAGATAGGATCGACAAGCCTTCATCCAACTTTTCGGCGATCTGGCGTGTGGAATATTCGCGTAGCCCTGATGCCGCCAGTTCGATTGCCAACGGAAGTCCACTGGTCAGCTGGCAAATACGCACCACCGCTGCTGTGTTCTTTTGGTTAAGCATAAACCTTGGCCGCACCTGAGCCGCCCGCGCTACAAAGAGCTGCAAAGAAGGGTAATTCGCCGCATCTCGTCCCGTGTAATACATCGGGAACGGCAATCCATACAGCTCGCAATTCCATGCGGATTGCACATTCAACCTGCGCTGTGTAGTGAGAATGATTGTTAGTTGTGGCGCAGCGGCCAGAATTTCTAAAAGAACACCCGCATGCCCTGTCAAGTGGGTGTAATTGTCCAAGATGAGCAGGCACTGCTTTAGCTTGCATTGCTGTGAAAAACTGGGGATGGGGTTGTTCGGGTCAGCCAGTTGAACGCCCAGCACCATGGCGATGGCGGCCACCATCTGCGCCGGGTGATTGATCTGCTCCAGGTTGAGAAAATATACCCCGTCCTTGAAGTCGCTCTCCACCCGCTTGGACAGCTCCAATACCAGGCGTGTCTTCCCGCTCCCCGGCATGCCGCTCACGCTGATCAATTTACAGGCCGGGTTTTGCAGGTATTTGGTCAGCATCTCCAGCTCATTCCGCCGTCCAACGAAATTAGTCAAATAGGCGGGCGGGCGGCTGAATTCTGAGCTGACCGGCGGCGATAATGAGCTGATCCCCCCTTTTGCCACGATCTGTTGGTATAGCACGGTCGTCTCTTGACTCGGCTCTACATTAAAAGTATCCAGCAACATCTTCCGGCAGCGCTGGTATTGCTCGATCGCCGCCGTCCGCCGCCCGCTCAGCGCCAGTAATTGCATCAATTGCTGGTGCGCCCTCTCTTCCATCGGCGCCTTGTTGACATACTGACGGGCATATTCCTGCGCCGTCTCATAATCCCCTGTTTCCTGATAATAGCTCACCACGTCTTCCAGCGCCGCCAGCAGGCTGGTGAATGCCCGCTCACGGTGGAAGAAAAGCCACTCCTGGAATTCCTCGCTGTCATTCACGGCGAACCCTTCCAGCAAGTCTCCATGATACAAATCGATCGCCTCGTGCAACCTCTGCGCGCAGATGCCACATGTCTCCAGCTTCTTATGGGCGTGGCGCTGGCTGGCTTCGATGTGGGCGTTGAACGACTTTAAATCTACCCACACGATCCTCTCGGGATTTACCCGCACCGTCTCGTTGTTGATCATCAAGACCGGTGCCTGGCTTTCCTGGTCCCCCAGCGCCCGTCGTAGCCCGGATAGCGCCTGCCTTAAATTTGTGCGCGCCACCCCCTCCTCGCGTTCCGGCCAAAACATCTCCGCCAGCTTCTCACGTGAGTGGGCGCGCACGGTTTCCACAATCAGGAACACCAGCAAGGCGCGTTCCTTGTCTGTCCGCAGTTCTTTGGTGATGTCGCGGTCGTCGATGCGGATCTGCAATTGCCCCAACATATAGATCGACAATGCGGTCATAAGCTTGTTGTTAATCCCCGATTAAAAATTGCTGAAGATTTCACGATTATATCACGTTCATTTTACATAAAAAAAACGTTTACCTAACGTCTACCTGTAATAATAAACGCAAATCCTCAATAATTCAATAGACAGAATTGAGAGGATTGCCAGTCCACACCTGACGAATAAGAAAGGTAGAAACCATGGAGCATCATTCGTACTTAGTGAGGACTTGGAGGGAGGGACCAGGTAAAAACGTGCGCATCTCGATACAAAATATTCTAACCGGTGAAAGGAGCAACTTCTATTGCTTACTCGATTATTTCAACCACCTGTGTTCTGAGTTGCAAATCCCCAACCAGCTCGCAGAGCAAAAGCTCGCGAGCAATGGGGAAAAATTTGTTCGGCTCCCTGAAAACGAAGAAGTCCATTGATTGGGGCGTTTACATAAGAGGAGAAAATCAATGAAAAAGAATCGATCATTAATTGCAATAATCCTTATGCTGGTCCTGGCTACTATCCTGACTGGCGTAGCCATGGCGGAAGATGGTTTGCTCTTCCGTCGCAACATTTCTAAAACCCCTGATGCCGAGACCGAAAAGTCCATCATCTTTATGATGGATTTCTATGTACCTGCACAGGCTTCCACCGGCCTGGTTGGTCCGGTTGACAATTACCTGCTCGCTGACGGCGTGACACCGGCCTACGAAGCTCGTGAATTCGCCAAGCCGCTGGTCACCGTCTACATCGACGATATCGGGCATATCCCCGAATCGACTGGACACAGCAGCATCGAGGGTGGCATCACCTTCGGGCATTTCGATGCCTTCGTGGGTGTCTCCCTGGATGACGGCACTACCTGGAAGACCACCAACCTCTCCCGCTCGCAAGACAAGTCGTCCTTTAACCTCAGGACTGGCCAGGCGTATCCTGGCGACGTCCATAACGTTGTCCACCAGGTATTTGGCGATAATATCTTCGTTGCCTGGGCTTCCAAGTATTGCGAAGGCGGCACCCCGCTCTACTCGCTCGACGCCTCGGACCTGGCAGATTACTTCACTGACCTGGAAACCACCTACAGCAAAGACGCCATTTACCTGTATGATCTGTTTGGCGTGGCTGGCAACCAGGGCTCGGTTGATTACACCGAGCAGGGTTTCCCCGAGATCGGTGAAATCCCCTACTCTTGCGTCTGGACTGCCCGCGGCAAGTTGCTTGCAGGTGACGACCCATCCACCACCGATACCGTCGAAGCCTCCTATGTTTTGTGGACCAAGCCTGAGCGTCTCACCTCCGGTACGCGTGACGCCAACCTGCCCGTGGTTGACTGCGCTGCCGGCGCTGGGTGTATCCTCACCTGGCAGGAAGACCCCGAAGGGTTGCGCCCCGGTCAGGGTCTCGGCCCCGGCGAAGGCTGGTCTGGCGCAGTAGCCTGGCAGCAGACTGACATCTGGTACACCCACATCTCTCTGGCGGACTTCGACAAGGTCTTTGCTGCCGAGGACACCGTTGGCGCCATCAGCATGGCAGAGTATGCCTTGATCCCCGATGCCACCATGCCCAAGCCCTACGTGCCCATGGCTATGCCGGTACGCCTGACCGATAACGCCATGTGCAAGGCGGAGAATGAAAGCGATCCCTATTGCTACATCGACTTCGACACACTGGACGACATCGACCATACCAACGTAGAAGACTGGCTGGCCAATCTGACCGCCCCAGAAGCTGACGCCGATTACTGCATATCATCGCTCCCCTGGACCAATCCCGGCGGGGTTGAAATCCCGCTGTGCGTGACAGATGACGGTCGCCTTCTGAACGGGCGCGTCGCAGCCACCCGCGTGCGTATGAACCTCAAACCCTACACCCTGGCGGACGGCACCAAGAGCGCCTGGGTTGCCCTGGCAGCCGAAGAGTCGAAGGCTCTGGGTGATACTGCAGACTGCGATCCGAACGATCCCGACTGTGAAGATGAGCCCGTCGACATCGGCAAGGATATCTGGTACTACAGCTTCGACCCTCTCAAAACCGGTACCGAAAAGACTATGCTCGAGCAGGGCGGCCTGCTCAACCAGCCTGCCGTATGTAAAGATGATACCGAAGAGTTCTGTACTGCTGGCTTAGGTGAATTCTATGATCTTCAGACAGACGAGTTGACCGGATTCCAATACTACCTGACCGAGATTTCTCGCCGCTTCGCCCTCACCACTAACTCGGTCAGCGCCGCAACGACCTCCGACAGCAACCTCTCCGCCATGCTGATCTACAAGCAGGGCATCATCAACCAGGGCGGTCCCGCCGACATCATGCTCCGCCGTGTGGTCTTCGAAGTGGAAGATTACACGACCAACGACTTTACCGCTGAAAACATTTGCACGGGAGTCGTCGATTTGGACTTAGGCGAGGACGACCCCGCGATCCCCAACATCAGCGGCAGTCTCCTGGATATTGAGGGTGTACCGGTGCCCTGCACCAGTATCACCCTGACCCCGACTGAGATCACTACGTTAACCGTCTTCACCGATGCCAGCGGACAATATAGCTTCACCGATGTCCACAGCGGCACCTACACCATGACGGTAACTGATGAGAAAGCCATGCTCGTCGGGTACGACCCGCTCATCCCCGTCGAGCAGGAAGTGGTGGTTGACAATGTCGATTTGCTGGTGGATGTCTCCCTGGCATTCCCCAGGTTCGCTTGCACGGGCATCTTGGACGCTCAAGGTGACGATGAAGACAACCTTGCCCTGTCCGACATCGGCGGTACAGTCGGTGCGCCTTGCATCAGCGTTCAACTGGAATCATCCACCGTCCTGACTACCGTATATACCTCGGATGCGGGTGACTATCTCTTCCAAGACTTTGGCATCGGCATCTACACCGTTACGGTCACGGACGAAAAAGGCCTGCTGGTTGCCGCACCGGATCCGATTTTGGATGTAGAAGTTGCTGCCGAGAACCCCTACGCCTTCGAGAATCTGGACTGCGATGAGTGGGCGTTCGACGACGGCTCTAACCCCTTCTACTTGCAAGGCGTCTGCCTCTCGCCCGCCATCAACATCACCAGTAACACCGTCATCCGCTGCGATGCCGGCAGCGACAACGACACCTGCGCGGCGGCTTTCCCCATCGAAGACGACGGCAGCAATCCCTCTGGCGTAGAAGTCCCCAAAGTCTATGAGTGGCGGCAGTGCGATGGCACGGCTGCGATCGATGGCTGCGAGGATGACTACGACCTGGACGACCAATCCTGGGAAAATCCCTACGACGTAGCCAAGGGGCACCGCGGCTTCCTGGATGGCGATATCGTCATGATCATGTACGCCTGGGCGCCCAACTGGAACTCCAACACCGTCGGTAACGACCACTACAACCTGTATGCGCGGCGCTCCTTCGACGGCGGCCTTACCTGGACCACTACCCCCGCAGACCTAGGCGGCGTGGGCGTGACCTACACCGAATACTACTACGGTGAGACCATCGGCGACCCTGTGCCTGTCGAATGGACTTACTCGGCTGGCGCTTACGAGCAGGGGCGCAACGTCTCCTTGCTCACCGGTAACCAGATCACCATCCTCGACCCACGCTACTCGCCCACCGGCGGTCTCAAGCTCTATCCCACCATCCGCCTCGATTGGCTGACCGCCAACGGTTTCAGCACGGAGGGGCTGCCCTACACAGATGACCTGGCACGCGACCCTTCCAAATACTACATCATCTACGAGACTGGTGACAATACCACCGTCGAGTTCGGTGAAGCTACCCCGCTTGACCTGTACTACAGCCGTGCCACTGTATACGGCGATATCTACGAGACCATGGACTACGTCACCGACAAGGATGATGAGCTTCTCGATCGCTGGCCGTGGCTGGAGAACAAGAAAGATGACCTGTCCGGCGAGGCCAGCATCGTCGTCAACCCCGGCGGTACCTTTGCCTACAATGTGTGGAACCAGTGGAAGGAAGAGATCACTTATGATGAGTACGGTGAAGAACACGTCCGCATCTACGAAGCTGACATGATCTTCCGCCGCCTGCTCTACCTGCCGGATGGCTCTGAGATTCAGTCCCGGCCGGTCAGCCTCGTTCTCTACCGCAGCCACTCCGCCGCCCTGTACAAGAACAATACCGAGCTGACCTTCATCGGCACCGCTCGGGACGTCGACAAACTGGGTGACACCGAGATCGTTGCCTACGAATGGGCTTCGAGCAAGGATGGTTTCCTGGGCGACGCGCAGGAACTGAACATCCTGGTCACGCATCTCAGCCTTGGCTCGCACATCATCACCTTCCGTGCCCAAGACTCCGAAGGCAACTGGTCATCGCCTGCCGTAGTCTCGCTCCTGGTTGGTGATCAGTACTTTGCCACCGGCATACCCATCGTTGTCAAATAACCTTACTTGATCCAGGTGAGGTGGAGCAGAGATTTGCTCCACCTCACCCACCCAAAATGCTATGAAACGCATTCGCCCGCTCACCCTTCTGATCCTGGCAGCCCTCCTACTCGGGGGCGTTGGCTTTTCCGCTCGCGCCGCCCAGATCAACCTGCCCGACCTGCCCTCCTGGAGCACGGATGGCGAGCAGACCGGCAGCGATTACGGGTTGGCTGTTAGCGGTGCGGGTGACATTAACGGGGATGGTTGGGATGATATCCTCATCGGTGCGCCTCTGTATGAAAGCGGCGTCTATCGCGAGGGGGTCGTTTATGCGTTCCATGGCTCTGAAAGCGGGCTGCACAGCACTGCCAACTGGATGATCGGCAGCGGGCAGACCGGGGCGCGCTTTGGCGCGGCGCTGGCCTCGGCTGGCGATGTAAACCAGGATGGCTATGCTGATGTTCTGATCGGCGCTTACAAATACAACGCCGGACAGCCTTCCGAAGGCGCGGCCTTCCTGTACCTCGGCTCGGCGGAGGGTCTGCAAGAGACCCCGGCCTGGTCGGTTGAGGGCAATGCCAGCGAGATCGAGCTTGGTTATGCTGTCGATGGAGCTGGAGACCTCAACTGCGATAACTACCTCGACCTGGTCATCGGCGTTCACCATTTCACCGACGGGCAGAGCAGCGAGGGGCAGGTGCGCGTCTTTTATGGTTCAGCCACCGGCTTCGAGACGGACTCCTATTGGAGTTATGTCTCCAACAAGACTGGCGCCAGCCTGGGCGCATCGGTGGCCGGGCTGGGCGACGTCAACGGGGACGGTTGCGATGACCTGGCTGTTGGCGCACCCTACTACGACGACCTGGTGAACGATTCCGGTGCAGTCATGGTTTTTTATGGCTCTGCAGCGGGCCTCGGCGACGGCTACGACTGGATGGCCGCAGGCACGACCGAGGACGAAGAATTTGGTATCTCGGTTGCCGCCGGCGATTTGAATCAAGATGGCTTCACCGACCTGCTCGTAGGCGCGCCAGGCTATGACGATGACATGACCGATCAAGGCGCAGCGCTGGTCTACCTCGGATCCGTGGATGGTCTTGACGGGCAGCCCGCCATGATCTGGAAAGGCGCTCAGACCGGTTCACAGTTCGGTTTTTCCCTCGACTGCGCGGGCGACATCAACGGCGATGGCTTTATCGACAGCCTGGTTGGTGCGCCTTTCTATACCAACGACCAGCAAGACGAGGGCGGTATATTCGTGTTCTATGGCAGAAAACAGGAGTTGCCCACCGCCTACGATTGGCGGAATTACGGAAACAAAGCCGAAACCAGTTTTGGCTTTTCCGTCGCGGCAGCGGGCGATCTGGATGGCGATGGGTATGGGGATATCCTCGCCGGCGCCCCCACTTACCGGGTCAATAAGGTCATCGTAGGTCGTGCGATCGGCTACTATGGCGAACAAGATCCGGTTATATGGCAGCTCTTTATGCCAATGGTTGTCAAACAGGGGTCGAGCGAGTGAGCGGCTCACGAGTGAGCAGCTCACGATTGAGTGGCTCATTTGCTCGATTTGACAGGAGATGGACGGGATGAAAAAACAAAAACGCATTACCTGGCTCAGAGGCTTTACCGTGTTTGTGATGCTTGCCCTGGTGGGTCTGTTCGGCTTCACTTACATGAGCCTCTTGCCCGGTCCTGTATCAAAGCAAAATGGCACTGGCACAACGATTGAGGGCTACTACTCGCATGCAGATTTCGAAATGGGTTGCGGGCATTGCCACGCACCCATACACTGCGTATCCTCCACCAAGTGCCAGGACTGTCACATGGATGTTGCCGATCAGCGTGCCAGCGAATCCGGGTTGCATGGCAACTTGCCCAATACCGGTCGTTGCAACAATTGCCACATCGAGCACCAGGGCCGCGACAATGATATCCGCACCCTCGCCTACACCAACGTGAACCACTATAAACTGTCTGGCTTCAGCCTCGACAAGCACCAGGCAGACTATGCCGGGGATGCCATGGATTGCCAGTCCTGCCACAGCCAGGACGACACGCTCAGCAGCGCCCCCGATTGTGTCACCTGCCACGTCTCCGAAGACCACGACAGCATGGCGCAGCATATCCAGCAGCTCGGCTCCAATTGCCTGGGCTGCCATGACGGCATCGACCGCATGGATAATTTTGCCCACGAGGATGTCTATCCGCTCGAGGGTTCACACGCCCAGGCGGAATGTTCCGAGTGTCATCTGGAACAGGTCTTTGCCGGCACACCCCAGGCATGCTCCAGCTGCCACCATGAGCCGGATGTCCACGAAGGGCAATTCGGTCAAGACTGCGCTCGCTGCCACAATGCTATCGCCTGGGCTCCCGCTTATCTCGTCAAGCACACCTTCGAGCTGCAGCACAGCGAAGACCAGACAACCGTTGAATGCCAGCAGTGTCATGCCAGCAGCACATACACCCAGCATATCTGCACCGACTGCCACGACGCTGCCGACCCGATGCACAATGTCCACCAGAACTATGATGTGGACGAGAACCAGGACTGCACAAGCTGCCATCCCACCGGCGCCCCCGAGGAAGCCTTGGAAATCATGAAACAGCTTACCCCCGGCCTGCAGGATGGCGATGTGACCGGTCAAAATGACCAGAATGACACAGCTTTTGATCCTGGGAGCTAAGTCTGACCAATGTCACCGGTCCTGATTCGTCAGAAATTGTTTGTAATAGGAGGGAATCCATGAGAAGACTGTTCTTTATTGTCGTCTCGCTTGCCGTCCTCGGGCTGATCCTGGTTGGCTGGATGGGAGTCATGTCCGAGACCCATGCCTATACCCCCGGCAGCCTGGTTTACCCGCTGCAATCCATCGCCGAGAAGGTACGCATCAGCATTGCGCATACCTCTCCTGACCGGGCGAACTATGCCATGGAGATTTTCGATCGCCAGGCAGCCGCGCTTGCCAAAGCGCAGACCCCCGAGAAGATCGAGCGCATCTCCCTGGTCCTGGTCGAGACCCTGGAATTGGCCAAGCGGCACATTGCAGAATCACCTTACAGCGAACAAGACGAGCTTTTGGCCGATCTCACCCAGAGGGTGCGCCGCGCCGATGTAGTCATCTCGGCGATCTCCGCCAGCCCCGAAATGGCTAATCTGGACCGCCTCAACCAGGCAATAGCTGCATTGTTGCAGGAAGAGCCGCCTATCCTGAAAGCCATGGCGGTCGACTCCTTGACCCAGGCGATCGCCGTGCCCTTCCTGTCCTCCAACAGCTTCACGCATGTGCGTATCAACCTGCGCGGCGCACATACCCAGCTATCCTGCACCTCCTGCCACCACGAGGGAAAGTACGCCAACACCCAATTCAAGTGCAACGCCTGCCACACCCTCCCCGAAAGCGCCGCGGCTGATGCCGAGACAGTTTCCTCCGGGCTGGCTTCGCTTGCCACAGTCTATCCTAACCATTTTGCCGGTGACTGCATCGACTGCCATGACGTCGAATCCTGGCAGGTGAACGACTTCGACCACCTGCAGGTGAAGGAATGCGACACTTGCCATAACTTTGACGCCCCCATCGCTCAAGAGACGCCCTATAAATCGGAGACGCTCGCCGAGCATTATGCCGGCGCCTGTCTGGACTGTCATAACGACACATCTTCCTGGCAGACGATCTCGTTCACCCATCAAACCGGTGAAGCCTGTGAAGACTGCCATGCTGCCGAGGCACCGTTGGAACACTATACCGGTGCCTGCATCGACTGCCACCAGGACACCACAAATTGGACGGACACTGCCCATCACGATGGCTATACAGACTGCGCTTCCTGTCACCAGGATGTCTTGCCGGAGGAACACTACACCGGACAGTGCTACTACTGTCACGTCCCCAGCGGTTGGGATACTGTAATCTTCGATCATACCGGCTACGACGACTGCACCAGTTGCCATACCCCTCCGGAACCGCATGAAACTGATAACTGTGTGCGCTGCCACAATACCCTCTCCTGGGATGATGTATCCATCGTCCATACCAACTCTGCCAACTGTATTTCCTGCCACCGCAACGACGTGCCCGGCGACCACTATACAAATAACTGCTCCCTGTGCCACAACTTCGATGACTGGAACGAGGCTTCCTTCAATCACAATGTCCTTACCTCGGTCACCTGCATCAACTGCCACGCATCCGACGCTCCCGACGGGCATAGTACGGATGAGTGCTATCGCTGTCATATCCCTGGATCCTGGGAAGTTCTACATTATGACCACCTGAATGCCAGTGATTGTGTGAGCTGCCATACGGATGACTCGCCCAATACGCACTATGAAGGGGTGTGCTCGAACTGCCACGGCGTCATGTCCTGGACGGAAGGCATCCACTTTGACCACACCAACTATACCGTGTGCGCGGATTGCCACACTTCGCCTGAAGCGCACTACCCCGGCAGCTGCGCCTCCTGTCACGCCACGACTGGATGGCAGGATATCATCTACGTGCATGACGGCACGTCGGACTGCTCCACCTGTCACAATGCACCCGACCAGCACTATCCGGACGTCTGCACCGACTGTCACGTGACGACCAGTTGGACGGTCAGCACTGTAGATCACATTGTGCTACCGGTAGATTGCACGCTGTGCCACACCGAGCCGGAGGACCATTACAGCGGCGCATGCACCACCTGCCACACGACCACTGGCTGGAATGATATCAACTTCGACCACAACGGCTACGACACCTGCTCCAGCTGCCATACTGCACCCGATGGTCACTGGCCAGGACAGTGTTCGAACTGCCACATCGTCACCGTGTGGTCAGAGATTGACTTTGACCACACCGATTACACCAACTGTAAGTCCTGCCATGTGCGCCCTGAGGATCACTCACGCGGTCAGTGTTCGAAATGTCATAACACCGAAACCTGGGTAATCGGCGATACGGCGCCTCTGCCTAAAGAAACAGAAGAGCCTATCCGGATTCCCGAGCCGATTGTGACGCCTGCCCCCCCGATCTGGCTACCCATTCTCATCCCTGGGGTATCTGGTCGATAGACTTTCTCGACTGGGGTCCCTCCATCCCGGTGCCTAAAAGCTACCCCTTCTTGACACGCTCAAGAAGGGGTAGCTGATTCCACCGACAATGTGTAGCGAATAAATTCCAATACCTCATGCGGCGTGCTCGCGCCACTCGCGGATCGCCTGGGTGTGCATCGGGTAATGCTTGTAAGAATCCCACCCAAGCCGCCGGCGGAAGCGCGTCTCTTTGATGAATTGTTCCTCCGGCACACTTTCCAGGTATGTCATCAGCCTGTGGTGGGTGTGCTCCAGCCTTTTCCGCACCTCGTCCAGCGACAGCCCGCGGCATTCTTCGCTCATCCGCGCATTGAAGGCGTCGATACCTCCATATAATTTGGTGTAGCGCGGGGTTTGCTCGCCGCGCAGGATGGTCGGCAGGTACTTGAGCGACTCTTCTTCCCAGGTGCTCACATGCGCAAGGATGTCCTTCACCGACCACTCCCCGCACACCCCCGGTTGCACCATCTGCCCGTCGCTCAAGCTGGTGAACGACTCATTGAATGCTGCCCATGTCTGTTCCAGGTTTTCTATAAACTTTTGCTTCTTCATCCGCATCTCTCCAAATCGTAAGGGCACAGGGGTCTCGAAGCAAGTTTAGAGACTGTGGATCAACCCTGTGCCCCAACTGTAAATTCGCCGCCCGGCTGGCTAGCTGCCGGCAGTCAATTCCTCAAAAGATTTCAGCAACCGTGCCTTGAAGGTTTCCTCGCCCGCTCGCAGCCAGGCGCGCGGGTCGTAATACTTCTTGTTCGGCTCGTCGGGTCCCTTCGGGTTGCCGATCTGTCCTTGCAGGTAGCCCTCATTTTTCACGTAATAGTTCTTGATCCCCTCCCACAGCGCCCACTGCAGGTCGGTGTCGATGTTCATCTTCACCACACCGTACGACACGGCCTCGCGGATCTCCTCCTGCGTCGATCCAGAACCGCCGTGGAATACCAGGTTGAGCGGTTTGTCTGCCGTATTGTGCTGCTTCTGCACGTATTCCTGGCAGTTGTGCAAGATCACCGGGCGCAGCTTCACGTTCCCGGGCTTGTATACCCCGTGCACATTGCCGAACGCCGCGGCAATCGTGAAGCGCGGGCTGACCTTCATCAGCTCCTCATAAGCATAATTCACTTCTTCCGGTTGGGTGTAGAGCCGCGAGCTGCTCACGCCTGTGTTGTCCACCCCGTCTTCCTCGCCGCCCGTCACGCCCAGCTCCAGCTCGAGGGTCATCTCCATCTTGCTCATCCGCTCCAGGTAACGCTTGCAGATCTCGATATTTTCTTCCAACGGCTCTTCCGACAGATCCAACATATGCGAGCTGAACAGGGGTTTGCCGTGCTTTTTGAAGTGCATCTCACCCGCCTCCAGCAAGCCATCCACCCAGGGCAGCAGCTTCTTGGCGCAGTGGTCGGTATGCACCATCACCCGCACGCCGTACAGCTCCGCTAACCGGTGAATATGCACCGCACCGGCGATCGCCCCGGCGATGCTCGCCCGCTGACCATCGTTGCTCAGCCCTTTCCCGGCATAGAAGGCTGCCCCGCCGTTCGAGAACTGGATGATCATGGGTTTGTCCGCCTGGCGTGCCGTCTCCAGGCAGGCGTTGACATTATTCGTACCGGTGCAATTGGCTGCCGGCAGCGCAAAGCCGTGCGCCTTGGCATACGCGAACACTTTCTGTACATCATCGCCGGTGATCACGCCGGCAGGGATCAGATCATTTAGTGTGTCCATTCGATACGCTCCTTCGGTCATCAAACTTGAATACAGAGGCGATTATAACAAATGCTTTGTTCATATGCGGAGAAGAAAATCATTCATTCGCTTTCCTGCCGGTTATATCGATTCACCGAGATCAGGGTCAGGTTGAGGCCCTGGATCTTGACCAGCACTCCGAGCAGTGCGGCTTGATCCGATAAGGGCCCACTCAAACTGGTCACCCCGTCGGCTTTGCTCCGAATTTCCAGCCCTTCGAACCATTCCGACCAGTGATCCGGAAGGTATCCTTCCACCCGAATCTCATAAATTCGCAGTTTGTCCTTCACATCTATCCTTTTTCCCAAGTTGGAAAAATCTGCGGGCGATCAGGATTTGATAGGCCATCAATAACAGGCCGCCCGGCATGACAATAGCCATGGCGGTGTTATAGTTTTCCGGTCCGAACGCGGCAAGGATGAAAAAGATCGAGGTCAGGCTATAACCTGCCAGGCCGATCCCGCCGATCCATTTCCCGAACATACGACCCGATAGCATCAGGCTGGTGACCAGCAGACCGGCGGTTTGGGTGAAGAAAAAGCCCATGAACGTGCCGGGGGTCAGGTCGGCGCCCTGCGCCAACAAGGCGCTCCCAGCGGCCTCCAACAATGGCTTTTGCGCCTCGGCGGCGACAGCGTACTGCTTGCTCAAGGCGAACAGAGGAAGAACGGTATTGCTTGAAAAATAAACTGCGGCACCGATGTAGAACAGGACTGCAACCAGTGCAGAAAAGGTGGGCTTTTCGTGCCGGTGAGCATGGCAAAGAGCCATGTAAATAGGAATGCTCAGCGAGAGCGTGATAATGTTGATCATACCCAGGTTGCTGAAGGCGCTGAACCGGTTCGTTTGAAACAGCCTGAACCACTCGATGACGCTCACCGTGCTGTTGTCTCTCGCCTCAGCTCCCAGGTTGGAGGTAATGACATCCACAAGCCCAACCAGGACAACCAAAAGCGCCAATGTTCCTGCAATTTTATATAAAGCTTTCCACTGCCGGTGTGTATCCATTTTCAACTGATCCATTTAGCTATTCTCCTGACTATTAAACCTTGTACATCTACCTGGCGACAAAATCCCCTGCCTTCAGACATTTTTTGCTCCATTTTGCGCGGCTCTATCGCTAGCTTATTTTTTATCATTACGCTCGTCCAGCTTTAGCTGGAGCAGTCTGCGAGCAATCAAGATATACCAGACCAGGTTGGCAAGCCCACCGATCATGGCAACGATCAGGATCGCCTGATGGATTGATGGCACAAAGGAAGCCAGGATTTCATGGACAAGGAGAAATCCCGATCCGACAAATCCCGCGTAAGAAGCCCCTCGGCTGAAAACCTTACCATTCAGCATCACCAAAGCCATCAGGATGCCCGCAATTTCCGCAAGAAAGAATGCCAGGAAAGTGCCGGGAGTATGGCTTTGACCCACTGAAAGCATGGCCTGGCCCGCAGCTTCTAAAGCCATTTTTTGAGCCGCGGTGGTCGCGGTCATGTAGCGGCTGCTGAGGTCGAGCAAGGGAAAAGCCCGATTGGTCGCGTAAAAGACTGCTGTTCCAATGAAAGAGAGGATCACGGCCAGCGCAGCCAATGCCTGGTTTGCCTTCCGGTGTGCAGCATACAGGGCAAGGTACAAGGGGATGCCCAAGGCGACCATCACGATGTTCAACAGCCCTAAATT
>ERZ1649853.525-NODE-525-length-16138-cov-5.210906_pt1 | contig 16138 bp, 12 predicted proteins | sample MGYA00575353_ERZ1649853 | MGnify/ENA primary metagenome ERZ1649853 (study PRJEB40853, sample SAMN11349654) | freshwater sediment metagenome | isolation source: river sediment | host: Sediment | place: India: Okhla Barrage, New Delhi | collected 2017-02-21 ...
GCCGTCGGTGTAACAGTAAAGGTTGCTTGTGTTTTTGCAGTACCAGCATCATCAGTTGCAGTTGCAGATAAAACAACAGCTGTAGTTCCGCCTGATACGATACCGGTTGTACCACTTGTCATTGCGAACTCACCAACCGCAGCCGTTTGTGTATCACCAATACTGATATTGACCGTCTCACCGCTGTACGCACCAATATGGAACGCTTTATTATCAAATGCACCATTAAGGAGTGTTTGGCCGTTAAACGATGTCGTTGCCGCAATGTTTTGCGCTTCTTGCAAAAGACGATCGATATCTTCTTGAATTGCCGCACGTGTTTCGGTTGTTTGACCATCAGATGCCGCTTGAACCGCTTTGGTACGAATCGAGTTTACGATTCCGATATACTCATCAAGAGCACCGTCTGCAGTTTGAACAACACCGATACCGTCATTCGCATTTGCAATCGCTTGACCCAAACCTTTTGATTGTGCACGAAGTGAATCGGCAATCGTCATACCTGATGCATCATCCGCCGCTTTATTAATACGAAGACCTGAACTCAAAGCTTGTAAGCTTTTATCAAGACCGATATTTGTTTTTTGAGCGTTCATATGCGAATTCATCGCACCAATGTTTGTGTTAATTCTGAAACCCATGATAAATCCTTTATCGTAAGAGCGCTTTGGCTCTTTAGTTAGTTGAGCATCCTTGCTTCTACAACTATATCGGGTGATAAACAAAAAACTTTAACGGTTTTACCATTTTTTTTGTTACACTTTCGAAATTCATCCATATATATAGGATTCACTTTTTGAAACTCATCATTGTAGAGTCTCCGGCCAAAGCCAAGACCATTAAAAACTTCCTCTCCAAAGATTACGAGGTCATCGCCTCCAAAGGGCACATTCGCGATCTCCCTAAAAATCGTTTCGGTATTAAAATCGATGACGAAAAGATCATTGCCGAATATCGTATCAGCGAAGACAGCACCGCTACGGTGAAGCAAATCCAAGAGTTGGCGAAAAAAAGCGATGAAATCTTTATCGCGACCGACGAAGACCGCGAAGGGGAAGCGATCGGATGGCACATTGCCCATGCGATTGACAAAGATCCTGAGTCACTGCCGCGCATCGTATTTCACGAAATTACGAAAAACGCCATTATCCATGCACTGGAGACTCCGCGTATCATCGATATGGATCGGGTGAACGCACAGCAAGCGCGTCGTTTACTGGATCGTATGGTGGGATACAAACTCTCTCCGCTTTTAGCGAGTAAAATCCAAAAAGGGCTCTCCGCAGGACGTGTTCAATCCTCAGCACTCAAAATCGTTGTCGATCGTGAACGGGAAATTCGTGCCTTCATCCCTGAAGAGTATTGGACGATCGATACCCTTTTCAAAAAAGATATCGAAGCAACATTGGTGAGTTTTGAAAATGAGAAAATCGAAAAGCTCACGATAAAAACGGGCGATGAGGCTGCTCGGATAGTAACGACACTCAACGGTGAAAATTTCAAAGTGGGTGAGATCGAAACCAAAGAGCGTAAAAGCTCAACTCCTCCACCATTTATGACCTCAACCCTACAACAAACAGCCTCATCTTCGCTCGGATTCTCGCCGAAAAAGACGATGATGGTCGCCCAAGCATTGTATGAGGGGGTTAAAACTCCTGAGGGAACCAGCGGGGTTATCACCTACATGCGTACCGACTCCCTCAACCTCGCCACCGAAGCGGTCGAAGCGGCTCGTGAGCTTATTTTGAATCGTTACGGCAAAGAGTATCTCCCAAAAGAGATCAAAGTCTATACAAAAAAATCCAAAGGGGCGCAAGAAGCGCATGAAGCGATCCGTCCGACGATGCTTGCCTTTACCCCCGAAGTCGCGGCGACCTATCTCAAACCCGATGAGATCAAACTCTACCGACTCATCTACAACCGCTTTATCGCCTGTCAGATGAACGATGCACGATTTGAGCAACAAAGCATTACCTTTACCTCAGCGAATGCCGAGTTCCGCGCGACGGGGCGAAAACTCCTCTTTGACGGTTTCTACCGTGTTGTCGGAAGCGATGACAAAGACAAACTTCTCCCCTCTCTCACAACGGGTCAATCCATTGAGATTCAAAGCATTACCCCAGAACAGCACTTCACTGAACCGCCGTCACGCTATTCCGAAGCAAGCTTGATTAAAAAACTCGAATCTGAGGGGATCGGTCGTCCATCGACCTATGCACCGACGATCAGTACCCTCCAAGCGCGTAATTACATCGAGATCGAAAAGCGGGCCATCCAGCCGACTGAGATTGCATTTACGGTAACGGAGATGTTGGAGACCCATTTTAACGAGATCGTCGATGCCAGCTTTACCGCGACAATGGAAGAGACCCTCGATGAGATCAGCGAGAGCGGCAAATCGTGGCACAAAATTCTCCTCGATTTTTATTATCCGTTTTTGGAACAAATCGAAGCAGGAAAAACCAATATCGTCAGCCTAAAAATGGCTAAACCGCTCGGGCGCAACTGTCCGCAATGCGGAAGCGAGTTACTCCTCCGCTCCGGTCGTTTTGGTGAATTTATCGCGTGCAGCGGCTTTCCTAAGTGTAAATACACTGAACAAACCGAAGAGAATCAAAAAGAAAACCCGACCACTCCCGATGAAGTGAGCGAAGAGGTGTGTGAAAAATGCGGCAGCGCGATGGTGGTCAAAAACGGACGTAACGGAAAGTTTTTGGCATGCAGCGGCTATCCAAAATGTAAAAACACCAAAACGCTTAATCAAGAGACTAAATTCTCCGAAGTGCCATGTCCGGAGTGCGGCGGAAAATTGTTGTGGAGACAATCGCGCCGAGGTGCATTTTGGGGATGCGAGCACTATCCAAAATGTAAATTCATCTCCAAATTCGAGCCAAGTGATAAAAAATGTGAAGTCGAAGGGTGCGGCGGAGCATTGGCACCACGAACGTATCGCAATAAAGAAGTGTATGAGTGTGTCAAATGTAAAGATCGCACACCACGCGAGGAAAGTGGTGAATGAAAATCGGTCTTTTATCCGATACGCATTCTAAAAAAGGGAGATCGCAACGTGTGATCGACCACCTCAAAACTCAAGGTGCTGAATTTTTAATTCATGCCGGAGATATCGTCAAACCTGAAATCCTCGATCAACTTAAAAACAGTTCATTAAAGTATATCGCCGTCTATGGAAACAATGATGCCGCTTTGGTGGAGTATCATACCAAATTCAATCTCGTCCAAGAGCCCCACTATTTTAAGCTCGCTGGTGCCACTGTTAAATTAATGCATCTGCCGTTTTATATGAATCCCGATGCAGAAGTAGTCATTTTCGGTCACACCCATGTATTTGAGTGTGACTTTAAAAATAATACCCTTTTTCTCAATCCGGGAGAAGCGTGTGCCCGTGACAAACCCCTCTCAAGCTGCGCGATGCTGGAAATCACAGATGCCTCATTTATCGTGACACACTATACCCGTGCTGTGGGAACCGATATATGGAATGAACGTCACTACTCTTTTGAAAGATCCTAACTTATGAAAAAAATATTTCTCTGCTCCATCTGTAACATCAACAGCGGAACCTGTAATGAAGATTGTAAATTTTGTAGCCAAAGCGTTAAATACAAAGCCGATATTGAACGCTACCGTCAAAAGCCCATGAATCAAATTTTAGAAGAAGCTCGACGTCTCGAAGCACTCGGAGCGCTTGGGTTTTGTCTCGTCACCGCTCAAAAAGGGCTGGACGATAAAACGCTGGAGTTTGTCTGCAACGTCGCAACAACGCTCAAACGTGAAGTGCCGCGCCTGCGCCTTATCGCTTGTAACGGAACGGCATCATTGGAACAGCTAAATGAACTCAAACGCTCCGGGGTGAGTGCCTACAATCATAACCTCGAAACCAGCCGAGAGTTTTACAGCCAAGTATGCACGACTCACCCGTGGGATGAGCGATATGAGACGTGCGAAAACGTCAACCGTTCAGGGCTAAAACTGATCACCGGAGGAATTTTTGGGATGGGAGAAACCCACGATGACCGTCTCAGTATGCTTTATTCTCTCAAAGAGCTGAACCCTGTCTCAGTACCGCTCAATTTTTATCATCACAATCCTGCTTTACCGCTAAATCCCAATCCTCTAAGCATTGATGAATCATTGGAACTCATTACTTTAGCGCGTCGTATTTTGGATAAAGCCGATCGAATTATGATCGCCGGAGGACGTGAAATCACCTTTAAAGAGCGTCAACATGAAATTTTTGAAGCAGGGGCAAACAGTATCGTCATCGGAAACTATCTCACCACAGCAGGGCGGGAAGCACATAGTGATTTAATGATGCTCAAAGAGCTGGGATTTGAAATTGCATCTTCACCTGAGGATAAGTAAGTTATAATAACACCATCAAGAGTGTGAAAAGGGGTTAATAGATATGTCTCAATCCGTATTATTAACCATCGCCAGAGCCTCTATTGAAGAGGTGCTACAAGCCGAAAACAGTATCAACCGCACTGAACTGCTCGAAAGCTACCCGATACTTTCACAACCGATTGAGTGTGAAATTACCCTTTATCTCGATAACAAACTTCGTGGTTCAGCGCGAACAGAAAAGCTGGAACACTCGATTCTCGAAGAGATCATCCGTAATGCCAAAATTGCCGCTTTTCAAGATGAAAATTTCGATCCTCTCATCACATCCGAATACCTCCACACAACCATAAAACTTACCCTATTCACCGCAGATGGGGAATTAAGCCATCAGAGCGAGCCGATACTAAAAGGGTGACCCAAGTAAGGTTTTTCGCCGTCATCCTCGGGCTTGACCCGGGGATCCATCCCCTAAAGATTAAGCTGGATACCCGCCTACGCGGGTATGACAAATTGATTTAAAGCGATTGAATGTAATTGGCAATCGCAAACCCGTGATTGAGTCCCAACGCAATCGAACCGCCCGATTCTTGGGTAATGTCTCCTGCCACGAAAAGCCCAGGCACATTGGTTTGATAGTTCTCATCGTGCACCGGCTTTCCATCCTCTTCACGAATCCCGCTGCTTTGCAAAAATCCACTTGGGGTTGTTCCTCCGATAGCATAGACAAGCCGATCAAACAGTTCCGAACTGCCATCACTAAAGATCACTTTTACTTGTCCGCTCTCACTTTCTAGCTCCGTGATTTCGGTATTGAGCAACGGGCGAACCAAGCCATCTGCAACCGCTTTTTCAATATCGGCCTGATTAGTCGGATTAGCACGGCGAAACGTTCCGCGTCGGTAACAAATAGAGACTTCATTGCGATCACACAGCTCAACCGCATACTCAATCGCCGAGTCCCCTCCTCCGACAACCATCACTTTTTCCCCCTGCGAACATCCATCAAGGGTAAAGTGTATTTGATTTTTAATCGAAAGTGGAATCTTGTAATCAGGTTTGTTTGGTTTTCCCATTCGGCCGATAGTCACCACGACATACGCCGCTTTAATGCTTCCGCCTGCGATAAAAACTTCAAATCCCCCTTCGATTTTCACAATTTTTTGCACTTCGGTATGGGTGCGGAGTTCGACTACTTCATTGTCCAGCAACTGATCGAAAAAATCGAGGGTAGACTCTTTTGTTCCATCCATAAAATAGATGGTTCCATCGAGCTCCACTTTCTGCCCTTTCCAATCTTTGTCCACACGTTTATTATCTTTGTAAAACTTTCGGATCGTGGCATTATGGTTCTCATCTTTTTCGAGCAGTACAATATCTCGCATCCCCAGCACATAACTCTCAATCGCGGTAGCAATACCGGCAGGTCCTGCACCGATAATTGCTAACTGATAAAAATGTTCCATACGTACTCCTAAATTTTTCTTATACCAAGTACTCTATCATAAAGAGGGATAAAAACCGATTTATGTTATCATGCTTTCATGTACTATGTTATACAACGTCACCATGGCGACCCTAAAAAGCATTATCTAGCCTATAGCGTCCCCCGATACCTCAGTTCCGAAAAAAGCCACAATATTATTTTTGAATTTCAACATGAGGGAAGTGTAAAGCGCAAATGGGCAGCCAAAGAGGATATTGTTCTTCTCACTGATAATTATGATCATTTTAAATCTGTGTTAGAGAAACTTGAGCAACTTAAACAGTCCCATTTGGCAAAAATTGATGCAGCCCAAGCAGAATTAAATCACGAAATTACATCCATGCTAAACGCGATGCAGTCGGAATTTGAAACCATTAAAAATCACAATTAACTCTTTCCTAGAAACATTCCACTCACAATTGTATGTTATACTTTCCCTATTCTAACTGTCTTAAGGAGACTTTGACTATGAAAAAATTGGCCCTTTCTTCTTTGCTCGCAGCAACTATTCTCAGCGCAAGCAATTATAACTATGAACTAACTCCAGTTGTCGGAAAAGTTATCACCGAAGGTAACTTAGGGATTGAAGATCACACTGTATACGGTGCTGAAATGCAATTTAATAATCTTGGAACATTGCTCAAACCTGAGCTGTCAGTTCTCTACAGCAATGCAGATTTTGAACAACATGCAGGCGACAGTGATATTTACCGTGTCGCTCTTAATGGTGTGTATGAATATGCAATGGAGAGTAAAATCGTACCATTTACAAAAATGGGTTTAGGTTATGAGTATCTTGAAAATCATACGTTCGATAACCATAATAGTGTTTTTGCTGATGCAGGTGCGGGTATCAAAATCCCTTTAATGGATCAACTTGCACTTAAACTTGAAGCTCTCTATATGTTGAAATTTAATGATTTTAACTGGGATAGCAACCTCGCATTATTAGCAGGTTTAAACTTCGCCTTTGGAGAAAAAGCACAGCCGATTGCTCCAGTTGTAGCAGCAGCTCCAGTTGTTGCAGCAGTTGCTGCTCCAGCTCCACAACCAGCTCCAGTTGTAGTACCGGCTCCAAAACCGGTTGTTGTTGCTGCTCCGATCGACAGCGATAAAGACGGTGTATTTGATCCTCAAGACAAATGCCCTGATACTCCGGCAGGATTCAAAGTCGATGCTGATGGTTGCCCATTGAAAGCGACATTGCACCTCAACTTCGCTACCGATTCAAACAAAGTCGATGCTGAAGGTACGGCTAAAGTTGCCGCTTTCGCTGATTTTATGAAAGATAGCCCAGCATATAAAGCGAACATCGTTGGTCACACTGATAGCACTGCATCAGACAAATATAACCAAAAACTCTCTGAAAAACGTGCAGAAATGGTGAAATCAATGCTTATAAAAGATGGTGTTGATGCATCTCGTTTGACGTCAGAAGGAATGGGTGAAAAAATGCCTGTAGCTTCTAACAAAACAAAAGTAGGACGTGCTGAAAATCGCCGTATCGAAGTGGAACTTTGCAAATAATTTAAGCCTTCTCTTCACTCTTTTCCCGCATTCGCGGGAATCTTTCTTCACTTTTTAATTTTATCTCCAAACTTAGTCATAAATTTTTGAATCTTAGGTGCTATCACAGCGTAACAGTACCCTTGTGTCGGATGTTCACTATAATAATTTTGATGATACGCTTCAGCCGGATAAAACTCGGGTGCAGGGGATAATTCCGTCACAATCGGATCATCCCAACCTTTTTGAGCTTCAGAAATAGATGCCAACGCTTTTGCTTTTTGATCTTCATCGACATAATAGATAACGGAGCGGTATTGCGTTCCGCGATCGGCACCTTGGCTGTTGAGCGTTGTCGGGTTATGGATCGCCCAAAAAATATCGAGGATCTCTTCGTATCGGATTACACTAGGATCATAGGTAATTTCAACCACTTCGGCATGTCCGGTTGCACCTGTACATACTTGCTCATAACTAGGGTTTTGACGTGCTCCACCTGCATAGCCGCTGATAGCAGAGGAGACCCCATTCGTCCGATTATAGACCGCTTCTATACACCAAAAACATCCGCCACCTAAAAGTGCTTTCTCCATTTATCTATCCTTTTTTCATAGTGTGCGATTATCCGTTTTCAGGGCTGTTATGTGCTTGAAGAATAGTAATTGACTAATGGGTTTAAGTTGAGTATTTTTTAATCAATTATTGGAATATTTTATAGTTTAATTACTTTATAATGTCACTGTTTCGTCAAAAACACGTTATCGTACGGTAATCAAATACCGGTACGATGCCGTTATACTTTACAAAAGGAGAATCCGATGGAAAAAATGACACCGTTAGAAAAAATGTTGGTCAAAAAATTGCGCCAATCCAAACGTGCTAGCTGGATGGTCGACTAAACACTATTTTGCCCTCACAGGCAATCTGCAGATTCTACACTTTATACCTACCCGCCTTTTGACTAATAACGTTATAATTCTCTTTATATTCATTTATCATTCTTTTACCCTTTGTTAACATCGCTGCGTCATACTGTTGATGTTCACCTCACTACGAGGTAATAACCATAAAGGAGTAACCTATGATTCGTTTACTTGTCCTATCCGCTCTAAGTTGTGCCTACCTAATGGCATCTACACCCACACCGATTGCGATGGCATCCGATTTGAATCTAACCGAGACTCAAGTAAAACAGCTTCAGCGTATCGATGCAACACTCGAACAAGTAAAGCGCCTCTCTCAGGCAAAACAGATCGAAGTACTCACGCCACAGCAGCGGAAACTGTTTTTAGCACGTCAAAAAAGTCTCTGTAATACCAATTAAGAAAGGTACCGATGCTTCAAGCCCTGATGGTCGAAGACGACCCGGATATCACAACATTACTGGTGAACTATCTCAAAAACTACGGAATAGCCCTCAATGCCGTATCAACCCCTGCGGCGGGTCTCAATCTGTTGGACAATGACCACTTTGATCTAATCATTTTGGATTTAACCCTCCCGCAGATGGATGGGCTGGAATTGTGTAAACTGATCCGCCAGAAAACCGACATCCCTATCCTTATTTCCAGTGCGAGAAGCGATATCAACGATAAAGTGATCGGATTGGAATACGGGGCGGATGATTATCTCCCTAAACCCTACGAACCGCGAGAATTGATTGCACGGATTAAAAGTGTTCTACGCCGCTATCGACCAGCTTTAGAGAAAAAAAATAAGCTTTTTATCCTCAACGAAAATGAGCAAACCATCCTCCATAATGGAAATCCTCTCTCTTTGACACGAGCTGAATACGAACTATTATCTCTTTTTATCCTCCATCCAAACCAAACGCTCAGCCGTGATTTTCTCTCCAATAACTCTGAAGCGATCTCGTGGGAAAGTTCGGTTCGCACCATCGATGTTATCATTAGCCGCTTACGTCAGAAAATTGAAACAGATCCTAAAAGTCCCCGTTTTATCCACTCAATTCGCGGTAGCGGTTATCGGTTTTCAGGTTAAACATGCGTCACAGTATCTTTCTTCGCATAACTCTCTTTTTTCTCTTTACCCTCGTTGCAATGGGATTAGGATTTTATTTTCTCAACCAAAAACTGGATCAAGAACATACCAAGAAGCTGGAATTAGAAGCGGGCAAACTCATTTTGGTTTTGCGAAAAAGTATTGTCCTCGATTTACCTGAGCGACGCTCTTTTTTACAAGAACAAGGATACAGCATTGCCGAACCCCATCCTGATCTCATTAAGACACTTGAGAGTGCCCTCACCCGTATTCCTGAGAATTATCCCGAAGCGGTCAAAGACTCACTCCAAGAGGGGCGAATACAGATTTTAAAAGATGAAAATCATCTCTATGTTTATCTCACCAAAGCAACTCCGCCGTTGTTGGTCATTAAAACGGATGCGGCACAACAATCCCTTTGGCCTGCTCTACTTTTTGGTATCTTGACACTCGCTCTTTTGCTTTTATACTGGCTTATTATCCAAACGCTTTTCCCCCTTAAAACATTGATCCATTCTATTACCCTTTATGGAAAAGAGGGGATTTATACCCCGATCCAAAGTCGACATAAAGATGAAATTTCTCTCGTATCCCGAGCTTTAGACAGTGCTATGCACAAAAACCAAACCCTTCTAGAAGCACGCAGACTTTTTTTACGCAATATAATGCATGAGTTGAAAACGCCGATTACCGTCGGAAAACTGGCTCTCCCTTTTCTCAAAAACGGTGAAGAAAAATCGATTTTGGAGCGGGCATTTTCACGGATGGAACATCTGATTGCAGAGTTGGTAAAAGTAGAACAAATCACATCGGGAGCGCTGGCACCACATCTCCAAGAGTGTGATCCGACAACCCTTATTCAAAAAGCGGAAAGGTTGCTTTTTTTAACCGATGACGTACTCGATCTTCAATTGAGCGGAACACCGATTTATGCCGATTGTGAGGTATTGGTCACTGTTTTTAAAAATTTGATGGACAATGCGATCAAATACAGTTCAGATGGAAAAGTCACCATTATTCAAAAAGATACCCGTATTCTCTTTTGCAATAAAGGGGATCCATGGCCTCAAGGGTGCACGTTACAAACACTGAGTGAACCATTTTTCCATCATCATGAAAATACCCAAAGCTTCGGACTAGGGCTTTATATTGTCAAATCCATTTTGGACGCCCATAATTTTACCCTCGCCTATCGGTACCAAGAGGGGAGCCACTGCTTTGAGGTACTGTGCCTTAATCCGCTTTTGCCACTCGATTAAGACGAATTTCAAAACATGCCCCTTTAGGGGTGTTATAGACGCTAAGTTTTCCTAAAAAGTGTTTTTCAACAATCATTTTTGCCATATATAACCCTATTCCTGTCCCTTGAGACTCAAATTTGGTCGTAAAATATGGGTCGAAAATCTTGTCCATAATATCAGGGGAAATCCCCCCTCCCGTATCTTCGATAGCCAGGGTGCAATATTGTTCATCTTCAGTACAACGAATTCGAATTACCCTTTCACGTCCTCGATGCTGTTCGATTGCTTCACGTGCATTATTGACAAGATTAATAACAACCTGTTTTAACTCATTCGGATAAACCAGAACTTCGATCGTCGTATCAATATCACGCTCAACGATAATTTTTTTGCGCATCAATAAAGGGCCCAAAAGGGCTTCAACATCATTTACTAATGTATTAATATTCACTAGAGTTTGATCTTTATCCTGCTTAAAAAAATTGCGAAAATCATCAATCGTCTGCGACATATATTCAATCTGCGCTTCAGCTATCTCAATCACTTTTGAGGATTCACTGTTCCCCCCTATCGCACAATTCAAATTCAAACGGGTCATTGAGAGGCCCAAAATATTAAGCGGCTGTCGCCACTGATGCGCTATCGATTCTAGCATCGAGCCGATCTCTGCCATTTTAGCTTGCTGCATCAGCAATTTTTCCTGCTTCCGATTCTTTTCAACCGCCTTCTCAATCTCCTCTTGAAGCCGCTGATTAAAACTTTCAAGCTCATCCGTTCGCTGCCGAACCAATACATCAAGGCGACGATTTTTATAGGCAATTAAAATAAACAGCACCCCCATAAAAGCGACGACACCCCAAACAAGTCGATAATTTACCGGTTGAGTGTTTTCTATCGCAAGCCAATGTCCATGGATCTCTTCATACTCCGAGGGGGTTATAGACGCAAGAACTTTATCAGAGATCGAAGCCAACATCCCCCAGTCATTACGAAATGCAAACGCAAGTTCATAACGATACGGTGTTTCTCCGACAACTTTAAGCCGTTTGAGATGATGCCGTTCAATGAGATGGCTGACAATTCCGAGCCCTTCAATACAGGCATACGCTTCGCCTGAAGAAACACTCTGAAGTGCCTCAAGTGAAGTATCCGCAACAACTGGGATAATCTTTGGATAATAGGTGCGTAGATACTCTTCTGTTGCATAGGAGCGGACAACAGCAACTTTTTTTCCGTTCAAGTCATTCAAATCATTAACATACCCTACATCCGCATCGGCAACAATAACAACTGATTGTTTCAGATAAGGGCGGCTAAACAGAAGACTCTCTCGCCGTTTATCGGTAATCGCCGCACATGCGAGCATATCGATATCTTTGTTTTGAATCGAACGTATAGAATCACTCCATCGGCTTCGACTGTAATCAATCTCAAAATGTACCCCAAGCCGCTTTTCAAGAAGTTTCAAATACGATGCGCTGACCCCTGCGAGTCTCCCTTTTTCATCTACAGACTCAATCGGAGGCCAGTTTTGGTCAATCCCGACTCGGATTACCGGATGATCACGCAGCCATCGTTTCTCTTTTTCACTCAACCGCAATGCGCTGTGTTTATAACGTGAAGGTTCAAAAGAAGGGATAGATTGAACTACCCCCATCAATCGGTACCCTTGGGCAATCATTTCAAGACGTACCGGATCGATGGAACCAAAAGTGACATTCGGTCGAAATGCCAGCTCTTTCAGTGCTCTTCCCTCATAGATTAAAGCATCAAGCGATTTGTGTTGAGGATTATAATCGCGATAAATCAGCTCTGCCGTCTCTTCAATGTGATCAAATGCCCAAAGCCACCCTTTTATCGACGCATTATAAAATGCTTCGGCTCTTTGCGGATTTTTAATTGTTTCATTCGTTGTGGTAAATAAGATATCGCTGTAAAAGTCAAATCCATACTCTTTGGGATGAATAGCCCGTGTTTCCACTCCCGCTTTTTGGAGAATATAAGGTTCATTGGAGAGATAAGCAACCATAGCATCGGTTTCACCGCGAGCCAACGACATCGGGTCATACGAGTGCTCTTGGAGTTTCAAATCACTGGAGCGCAATCCGACACTTCGAAGCATCGCCTGCATCTCAGCCCCTTCGATCGTATCTCCGGTTAACATTACCCGCTTGTTTAACAAATCTTTTGCATTGTGAATATTGGCATCTTTTCGAGTCAATAGCATCATCGGCGAAGATTGAAAAACGGCAGCCATAAGGATGAGAGGAGAGCCTTTGATGTAATCAACGATTAACGAAGAGCGGCCGACACCGTATTGGGCTTTCCCGCTCATGACAGCTTTAAACGGGTCTTGTCTATTCTGTGCATCGAGAATGGTAACGTCTAACCCTGCATCAGTGTAATACCCTTTTTCTTTGGCAACGTAATACCCTGCGAACTGGAACTGATGGAGCCATGGCAGCTGAAGCGTTACCGACTCTTTCGCCCATACAATCGACATAAAAAAAAGGGATAAAAAAAGGAGCTTTTTCATAAGCTAGAGTGTATCCAAAGAATTATATTTTCACACTTAGAGTCGCTTATGCTCCTTTTGGATAAAATAGAGAACTAATTTTTATCACAAAGAGTATTTATGTCGCTCAAGCACACCCTTCTTGAAACCATCTCCCGCCGTCCCCTTATCATCGACGGTGCTATGGGAACACAGCTTCAAGAGCGTGCCGATAAAATCACCGAGAGTGCATGGGAAGGGATGGAAGGGTGCAATGAGCTTCTCAATGTCACGTGTCCCGAAGTGATGAGCGACATTTTTCACGCCTATCTCACCGCCGGAGCCGATCTGATTACCACCAACACTTTCGGCTCATTTAGCTGGGTACTTGATGAGTACGGGATTTCTCATCGTGCGTATGAGCTCTCTAAAGCGGGTGCAGCGGTGTGTAAAGCCGAATGCGATAAATTCACAACCGCTGAGCATCCCCGATATGTCCTCGGTTCCATCGGGCCGGGAACCAAACTCCCCTCTTTGGGACACATCACTTATGATGAGATGTTTGAGGGGTATTTGGAGTGCGCGCTAGGTCTTATTGACGGCGGGTGTGATATTTTCTTGCTGGAGACCTGCCAAGATCCCCTCCAGATCAAAGCAGCGCTCCATGCCTGTGAAGCGGCCAATCGTGAACGTCACACAGAACTTCCGATCATGGTCTCTGTCACCATCGAGTTGGCGGGAAGCATGCTAATCGGTACCGATGCCTCTACCATTGCCACGATACTAGAGCCCTTCGACATCATCAGCCTCGGATTTAACTGCGGTACGGGACCGGAACAATACGCCAAACACGTCCGTACCCTCTCCGAAGTGTGGGCAAAACCTATCTCCGTTCACGCCAATGCGGGACTCCCTCAAAATCGCGGTGGATTTTCGTATTATCCGATGGGACCCGATGAGTTTGCCCAGCTTCAATGCGATTTTCTGGGTTACGACGGAGTGAGTTTCCTCGGAGGATGTTGCGGTACAACCCCTCAACATATCCGCGCACTCGTGAACAAAGTCTCATCGATCGCCCCTAAAAAACCGAGCGGAGAGATGAAGCCTTCTATCGCGTCACTCTTCAACACGGTGGAACTGATCCAACAACCATCCCCACTGTTGATCGGTGAGCGCTCCAACTCGACGGGATCGAAAGCATTTCGTGAACTCATCATCGCGAGCGATTACGAAGGAACCCTCAGTGTAGGTCAAGCCCAAGTGCGCGACGGCGCACACTGTCTGGACGTCAACGTCGAGTTTGCCGGACGTGACGGTGCGGTCGATATGGCGCACGTCATGAGACTCTACAACCAAAAAATCCCCCTCCCATTAATGCCCGACGCAACACGGGTCAACACGATGGAAGAAGCCCTCAAATGCATTGGCGGCAAACCGATCATCAACTCGGTCAACCTCGAAGACGGCGAAGAGCGGCTCGATGCGATCTGTTCTTTGGCTAAAAAATTCGGAACCGCCCTCGTGTGTCTGGTCATCGATGAAAAAGGGATGGCGAAAACAACGGCGGATAAAATGCGGATCGCGGATCGGATTTACGATCTGTGCGTCAACCGCCACCACATTGATCCGCGCAATCTGATGTTCGATATGCTCACCTTTACGGTGGGGAGCGGTGACTTGGAGTACCGTGACGCGGCGATCCAAACATTAGAGGCAATCCGTCAGCTTCATAAGAAATATCCAAATGTCGGCTCGACACTGGGACTCTCGAACATCTCTTTCGGGCTGAGCATGAATGCCCGTATCTATCTCAACAGCGTCTTTTTGCACCACTGTATTGAAGCGGGGATGACCTCGGTTATCATTAACGTCAAACATATCGTACCGCTTGCCAAAATGTCCGAAGAAGATCGCGCTATTTGTGAAGAGCTCCTCTTTAGCCCAGATGATCAATCGCTCTTTAAATTCATCGAACACTTTAGCGATAAAACCATTGATAATAGTAAAAATGATGAAGCGTATGAGGCGATGAGTGATGAAGAAAAAATCGCGAAACTCCTCCTTGACGGGGACAAAGAGCGGATGATTCCGTTGGTCGAAAAAGCCCGTCACACCATCGATCCTGACCGTATCGTTAATGAAATCCTCATCGATGCGATGAAAGTGGTCGGAGAGCTTTTCGGGTCGGGGAAAATGCAGCTGCCTTTTGTATTACAGAGTGCCGAGACGATGAAAACGACCGTCGATTATCTCAACCCTTATCTCTCCAAACAGGAAAAAGATACCGATACCACCCTCGTCATCGGCACCGTCAAAGGGGATGTTCACGACGTGGGGAAAAACCTCGTCGACATTATCCTCTCCAACAACGGGTTCAAGGTGATCAATATCGGAATCAAAACCGAACTCGAAGAGTACCTCGATGTCATGAAAACCCATGAGATTCACGCGATCGGGATGTCGGGATTGCTCGTCAAATCGACCCAAGTGATGAAAGACAACTTGGAGATCATGGCTTCTCGTGGGATCACCACTCCGGTACTCCTCGGCGGTGCGGCACTTACCCGCAGTTTTGTGGACGATTTTTGCCGACCGATCTATCAGGGAGCCATTTTCTACTGCCGTGACGCGTTTGACGGCGTTATCGCGATGAGCCGCATCGAAAAATACAACGCCGATCCGAGCGTGGGTCTCGATACCCGTCTAGGTGGGGATATGATCGAACGCGCCCCTAAAGAAATAATCGATGTGGTTATCCCTCCGTTTCATGAGCTTAAAATGCCCTCCCGTGAGGTCAAAATCCCAACCCCTCCGTTTTGGGGACGACGAGTACTGCGCCGTGAACAGCTCGATTTCGATATGGTGTGTGAGTGGATTAATAAGCGGAGCCTCTTTAAACTCCACTGGGGCTATAAACGTGCCGGAATGGCGGTTGAAGAGTATAAAAAACTTTTAGAGACGAAAGTCTACCCTGCATTCGAGCGGATCAAAAACGAGATCGTAAAGCGTGGATTATTCGATCCGACAGTGATTTACGGCTATTACCCC
>ERZ1649853.527-NODE-527-length-16119-cov-5.206487_pt1 | contig 16119 bp, 14 predicted proteins | sample MGYA00575353_ERZ1649853 | MGnify/ENA primary metagenome ERZ1649853 (study PRJEB40853, sample SAMN11349654) | freshwater sediment metagenome | isolation source: river sediment | host: Sediment | place: India: Okhla Barrage, New Delhi | collected 2017-02-21 ...
AAGAAGGGGGTGTGACGCCCGCCCTCTTCCTTGCTCAGAATATAGACCTCGGTGGCCGCGGTGGTGTGCGGGGTGATGGACCCGGGCTTCGCCAGCACCTGGCCCCTCTGGATGTCATCCCGCTCCGCACCGCGCAGCAGCACACCGACGGCGTCGCCGGGCTCGGCGTAGTCCAGCAGCTTGTGGAACATCTCCAGGCTGGTGGCGATGGTCTTCTTGGTGGCCCCCAGGCCCACTATCTCGATCTCGTCGCCCGGCTTGATCACGCCGCGCTCGACGCGGCCGGTGGGCACGGTGCCCCGCCCCTTGATGCTGAAAACGTCTTCGACGGCCATCAGGAAGGGCTTGTCCTTCTCCCTCTTCGGCTCGGGGATGTAGGAGTCCACCGCATCCATCAGCTTCCAGATGCCGCCGCACCACTGGCACTCCCTCTTGCCGCAGCCGCACTCGCCGGCCTTGAGCCCGCTCACCCTGACGATGGGGGTCTTGTCGCCCGGGAACTGGTACTTCGTCAGCAACTCCCTGACCTCCAGCTCCACCAGGTCCAGCAGCTCCGGGTCCTCCATCATGTCGACCTTGTTGAGGGCCACCAGGATATACGGCACCTGCACCTGGCGGGCCAGCAGGATGTGCTCCCGCGTCTGGGGCATGGGGCCGTCGAAGGCGCTGACCACCAGGATGGCGCCGTCCATCTGGGCGGCGCCGGTGATCATGTTCTTGATGTAGTCCGCATGGCCGGGGCAGTCGACGTGGGCGTAATGCCGCTTGTCGGTCTCATACTCGATGTGGGCGATCTGGATGGTCAGGCCCCTGGCCTTCTCTTCGGGGGCGTTGTCGATGGCGTCATAAGCACGAAACTGAGCCTTGCCCTGGGTTGCCAGGACCCTGGTAATGGCTGACGTCAGCGTCGTCTTGCCGTGGTCCACATGACCGATGGTGCCGATGTTGACATGGGGCTTGGTCCTCTCGTACTTCTTCTTCGCCATTTATGCGCCTCCTCTAATCTGAGCCCACAACCCGGCTCGAACGGGTGACCTCGCCCTTACCAAGGGCGTGCTCTACCTACTGAGCTATGTGGGCACTCTAACAATTCTAGCATACTTACACTGGAGGGGGCAGGATTCGAACCTGCGAAGCCGTTAGGCGACAGATTTACAGTCTGTTGGTATTAGCCGCTCACCCACCCCTCCGCAGCCCGAGAGGGGATTCGAACCCGCTAGCCTACCGATTACAAATCGGTTGCGCTACCGTTGCGCCACTCGGGCAACTGGCCAATTAGTATAAGGTAAAGCTCGTTCCCAAGTCAACCACGGCCAAACTCACTTTGAGCGTCGATGCCGCTTTCTCGCTTTCCACCCGATGGAGTAGAATGTGTCCAGTATGACGCCGGCCGGCTCGCTGAGGTCTGTCACCGGGGCCCTGGACACCCTGTCCGGAGTGCTGCTGTCCCCCTCCGCCGCCATGGCCAGCATCACGGCCCGCGGCCCCATGGCCCTGGCCCTGCTCACCGCCGTGTCCGTGGCGATCACATCCGGCCTGGTGCTGGTCCCCAATCCGCCCGAGCTGGCCGAAGACATCCTGGACCTGGAGAAGGGCACTCTCAGCCTCTGGTCCGTCCTGCCGCTCTGGGTGGTGCTCTTCATGGCCGTGCTGGCCCTCCAGGCAGCCTTCCTGCACCTGACGGCGTCCGCCCTCAAGGCCAGGGGCAGTCGGGGCGAAACCTCCCAGGGAGGGCCCTACGGAACCTCTCACAGGGGGTTCCGGGGCATCTTCTGCGGCCTGTGCTTCGCCTACCTCCCCGGGCTGTTCTCCGCCCCCCTGATCGCCCTCCGGGCCCTCCTCGCTTCCGGGAGGGTCAATGCCGCCTACCAGGTGGTCTTCCCCCTGTTCTGCCTGTGGGTCTTCTTCCTGGGAGTGACGGCCGTCCGGCAGAACTACCACCTGTCGCACTGGCGGGCGACAGGCGCCTGCGCCTGCGCCTTTGCGGTGCTGGTCGTGCTCCCCTTCGTGGCCGGGACGGTGGTCATGACCCGGGTCATGGGCAGCTGACGCCTCAGCCCCGGCTGAGGCGTCAGTCTGTGCTGACACCTGTCCCGATCGTGTCAGCCTGTGCTGACACCTGTCCCGATCGTGTCAGCCGTCGCCATGCAGGCTGCGCAGGTGCCCTTCGATATACCGCCTCACCTCCGCCTTCGGCTCGTAGACCCCGAAGTGACCCTCGCACAGGATGTCGGCCTCCAGGTCCGCCAGCCGCCGCAACGAGGTCCGGGCCTGCCCTATGTCCGAGCCCGGCAGGAAATAGGGTCCGTGCACATCCTGGCCGAAGAGCACCCTCTTCTTCCCGTCGAAGTACACCGCTATCGATCCCGGCGTGTGCCCGGGTATGTGCAGCATCTTCAGCCGGACCCGCCCGCAGGACAGCTCTGCCTCCGGCCCCCGCAGAACGACGTCCACCGGGCACGGCTGGTAGGTCACCCCGTAGTACTCCGCCCCGCAGCCGGCGCCGGTCTCGATGGCCCGCCGGTCCAGGTCGTGGGCGATCACCCGGAGGCCGAGGTCCCGGCGCAGCTGGTACAGCGCGCCGATGTGGTCGATGTGGGCGTGGGTGGCGATGACCGCCTCCAGCCTCTCCGGCGCCAGGCCCAGGCTCTTTATGTTGTCCAGGATCAGCTCGTACCCCTCGCCGGCGCCGGCGTCGACGAGGACCATGGCCCCGCCGCAGTCCACCAGGTAGACGGCGCAGTCGTACGGGTGGGACAGGTCCACCCCGCCCACGATGTACACCCCGTCGTCTTCCGACACGCAGAGAGAGCTTTTCGTACCCATGCGATTGACAGATGAGGTCCGGGACCGATATTCTCTTACCGGGACCGGCCGGAACTTTCCGGCCGCGTTCGTCGTCAAAATAGGTAATGTGGTACTATGATAGCAGTATGCGTCCTCCGCTACCAGACGTTGCGGGGAAGGGGTGGCATACGGCCAGGGGCAGATCCAGGAGACCTGAATGAAGTATGAAGTGACCACCCGGATAGCTCTGGACTCCACCGGCGAGACCATCTCCGCCTACCTGTCGGACATGCGGGCCACCCTGAACAACCTGCCCCTCGAGGAGATCGAGCGGGTCGTCCGCCTGTTGCGGGAGGCCCGGTCGCACCGGAGAAGGGTCTTTCTCTTCGGCAACGGCGGCAGCGCCGCCACCGCCTCCCACCTGGCCTGCGACCTGGCCAAGGGCAGCAGCACCAATGGAAAGCCCCGCGTGCGGGCAATGGCCCTGACCGACAACATGCCCCTCATCTCCGCCTGGGCCAACGACACCGCTTATGAGAACATCTTCGCGCAGCAGCTGCAGGACCACGTCGAGCCCGGGGATGTCGTCATCGGCATCAGCGGGAGCGGCCGGTCCCCCAATGTGCTCAACGGCATCAAGGCCGCCCGGACCGCGGGCGCCGTCACCATCGGCATGACCGGTTTCGACGGAGGCCACCTCAAGGACCTGGTGGACATCTGCATCATCGTTCCCGATGACAGCATAGACAAGGTGGAGGATGTCCACCTGATGCTGGGGCATGTCATCACATCCTGTCTGCGGACCTAGTCTCCAAGTGGTCTGATGTCATACCGAGCTGTTTTCCTGGACCGGGATGGCACCATCGCCAGGGACGTCCACTACTGCCGCGACCCCAGGGACTTCGAGATCCTGCCCCGCGTCCCCATCGCCATCCGCACCCTGAATGAGCACGGGTTCAAGGTGGTAGTCATCACCAACCAGTCGGGCATCGCCCGGGGCTACTTCACCCTGGAGACGCTGTCCCGCATCCATGAGAAGATGACCACGGAGCTGGCCCGGGACGGGGCCGGCATCGACGCCATCTACATGTGCCCGCACCACCCCGACGACGGCTGCGTCTGCCGCAAGCCCCGGCCGGCGCTGCTGCTGCAGGCCGCCCGGGACATCGGCATCGCCCTGGACCGCTCCTACATGATCGGCGATGACCTCAAGGACGTGCAGGCCGGCAGGGCCGCCGGGTGCCGCACCGTCTGGCTGCAGCCGGACGCCGGGGAGCGGCCCGGCGCCGACAGCGACCATGTTGCCGTTGACCTCTTCGAGGCGGTAGAATGGCTGCTTAAAGATGCGTGAGGTACAAGGAACGACCATCAGGAGCCGGGCGCCGCTCCGCATCAGCTTCGGCGGCGGCGGCACGGACGTGCCGCCCTACCCGGAGGAGCAGGGCGGGGCCGTCCTCAGCACTACCATCGGCAAGTACGCCTACTGCACGCTGATGGCGCGCCAGGATGACTCCATCAACGTCAGGTCGCTGGACTACGACATCGTGGCCCGGTACAACGTCAACACCGATCTCAAGTATGACGGCAAGCTGGACCTGGTGAAGGCGGCCATTCGCGCCATGAAGCTCACCAGCGGATTCGACCTCTTCCTGCACACCGACGCCCCCCCGGGCTCCGGGCTGGGCACATCCAGCGCCCTGGTGGTGGCCATCGTGGGCGCCTTCAAGCAGCTCCTGAAGCTCCCGCTGACCTCCTACGACATCGCCGAGCTGGCCTACTACATCGAGCGCCAGGAGGCGGGGATCAAGGGCGGCCGGCAGGACCAGTACGCCGCCACCTTCGGCGGGTTCAACTTCATCGAGTTCCTGGGCAAGACCACCATCGTCAACCCCCTGCGCATAAACTGGGACACCATCAGCGAGCTGGAGTACCGGCTCATGCTCTGCTACACTGGCGGGACCCGGCTGTCCGCCGGGATTCTGGACGACCAGGTGACGTCCTACATCCAGAAGAAGGAGGCCGTGGTCCAGGCACTGCAGGAAACGAAGGCCCTGGCCTACAGCATGAAGAACGCCATGCTCCTGGGCCATCTCCGCGAGTTCGGCGACCTCATGCACCAGGCCTGGGACTGCAAGAAGAGGCTCTCCACCAAGATAACCGACCCCCGCATCGACGAGCTCTACGAGCTGGCCCGGGAGAACGGGGCCATCGGGGGCAAGCTGCTGGGCGCCGGCGGGGGCGGCTACCTCCTCTTCCTGTGCGAGTTCGACAGGTGGCACATTGTGGCGGAGAAGCTGGAGGCGGCGGGGGGCAAGATCGTGGGCTTCACTTTCGACCTCCGTGGCATGCAGAGCTGGGAGGTGGGCGGTGACTAGAGTACTGAGGAGCAGGAAGAAAGCTGTGGCCGGCATGGCGCGCGAGAGCGCCGCGCTCTGCGGCGCCCTGGCCGACCAGGCCGGCGTCATTGTGGAAATCGCCGACGCCATGGTCCGGGCCCTCAGGAATGGCCGCAAGGTGCTTCTGTTCGGCAACGGGGGCAGCGCAGCGGACGCCGAGCACATCGCCGGCGAGCTGGCCGGCAAGTTCACCCTCTTCCGGGACCCCCTGCCGGCCGTCGCCCTCACCACCAACACGGCCTCGCTGACCGCCATCGCCAACGATTTCGGCTACGACGAGGTCTTCGCCCGGCAGCTCCGGGGCCTGGTGGCCAAAGGAGACGTGGTGGTCGGGCTCTCCACCAGCGGAGAGTCACCCAACGTCATCAGGGCCATCGACCAGGCCAGGGAGCGGGGCGCCGTCACCGTGGCCTTTACCGGCGCCAAAGGCGCTCTTCGAAACGGGGCCGACCTTGTCCTCTCCATTCCCTCCACCGATACTCCGCGCATCCAGGAAGCCCACATGCTGGCCGGCCATATCATCTGCTCTCTGGTGGAGGAAGCCCTCTTCGGGGCGGGACGGCCGGACCGGCGGAGGAACACCGGCCAATGAACGTGCTGGTCACCGGCGGCGCCGGCTATGTCGGCAGCGTGGTCACGGACGGCCTTCTGAGGGCCGGCCACCGGGTCCTGGTCGTCGACAACCTGCAGCAGGGCCACCGGCAGGCCGTTCCCGAAAGTGCGGACTTCGTCCAGGCCGACATCGCTGACGCCGGCGCCCTCGACGCTGCGTTCGGGCGGATGCCCATCGACGCCGTGATGCACATGGCCGGCGAGACAGTGGTGGAGTACTCCACCACCGATCCCAGGAGGTACTTCGCCAACAATGTGGTTGGCGGCCTGAATCTCCTCGATGTCATGCTGAAACACAACGTCCGCCGCATGGTCTTCTCATCCTCCGCGGCGGTCTACGGCGAGCCGCTGACGGCCCCCATCGAGGAAGACCACCCCCGGAACCCCATCAACTCCTACGGCCTGACCAAACTCATGTTCGAGCAGATCATGGGGTGGTACGGCACCGCCTACGGCTTGAGGCACGTTTCCTTCCGCTATTTCAACGCGGCCGGGGCCACCGAGCGCCTGGGCGAGGACCATGTGCCCGAGACGCACCTCATCCCCAACGTCCTCAAGGCGGCGCTGGGGGGCAAGGCCGTCTCCGTGTTCGGCACCGACTACCCCACCAAGGACGGCAGCTGCGTTCGCGACTACGTCCACGTGTTGGACATCGCCGCAGCGCACATACTGGCGCTGGAGAAGCTCGACACCATCAGGCCGGGGGCCTTCAATCTGGGCAACGGGCAGGGCTACTCTGTTCTGGAGGTCATCGAGGTCGCCAGCAGGGTGACCGGGGTCAGCATACCGGTCACGCGGGCCGGCCGGCGGGCCGGCGACCCGGCGGTCCTGGTGGCCAGCTCCGGCCGGGCGCGCTCGGAGCTGGGGTGGTCGCCGCAGCACCCCGGGCTGGAGGACATCGTGGCCAGCGCCTGGCGGCGGACATCAACGAGATAGGCAGGCGATTTGGATTTGCGCGAAGAGATCCTGGACCTGGTGCGCCGGTACCACGCTCAGAAGTTCGCCCCGCGGCGGTTCGACCCGGCGTCCGACACCCTTCATTACGCCGGGCGCGTCTTTGATGAGCAGGAGCTGGTCAACCTGGTGGACGCCAGCCTGGACTTCTTCCTCACCGCCAACCGCTACGCGGAGCAGTTCGAGAACCGTCTGGCCGAGTACCTGGGGCTGTCCAACTCGATACTGGTCAACTCCGGCTCCTCGGCCAACCTGCTGGCCGTCTCCGCGCTGACCTCCCCCAAGCTCGGGGAGCGCCGTCTCCGGCCGGGCGACGAAGTGATCACGGTCGCCGCGGCCTTTCCCACCACGGTGGCCCCAATCGTCCAGAACCAGCTGGTCCCGGTATTCATCGATGTCAACCTGGGCGACTACACCGCCATTCCGGAGCGCCTGGAGGCCGCGGTCTCGTCCCGCACCCGGGCCATCTTCATGGCGCACACTCTGGGTGTGCCCTTTGACCTGGACACGGCGGCCGGCCTGGCGAAGCGTCACCACCTGTGGCTGATCGAAGACAACTGCGATGCCCTTGGCTCCCGCTACCGCGGCCGGCTCACCGGCACCTTCGGCCAGCTGGCCAGCATATCGTTCTACCCGGCCCACCACATTACCATGGGCGAGGGCGGCAGCGTGGTCACGGATGACGACGATCTGGCCCGCATCGTGCGATCGTTCCGCGATTGGGGGCGCGACTGCTACTGCGCCGGAGGGGAGAGCAACACCTGCGGCAAGCGCTTCTCCCAGCAGTTCGGCAGCCTGCCCCCGGGCTATGACCACAAGTACGTCTACAGCCATATCGGGTACAACCTCAAGGTAACCGACATGCAGGCCGCCGTCGGCTGCGCTCAGCTGGACAAGCTGGACACCTTCATTGCCCGGCGCAAGGAGAACCACCGGCTCCTCCGGGAGGCGCTGGCACGCTACGAGGACCGCCTCATCCTGCCCCGGGCCCCGGAGCCGGCCGACCCCTCGTGGTTCTGCTTTGTGATCACCGTGCGCCCGGAGGCCGGGTTCAGCCGCAACGACCTGACCCGCTTCCTGGAGGCCAACAAGATCGAAACGCGCAACCTGTTCAGCGGCAACCTGCTGCGGCACCCGGCGTTTGAGGGCATCAACTCCCGCATCGTGGGCGGCCTGGAGAACACGGACCTCATCATGAACAACACCTTCTTCATCGGCGTCTACCCCGGCATAGGCGGTCCGGAGCTGGACAAGATGGCCGGCACCTTCACCCGCTTCATGGGCGGTGAACGCCTGCCATGAGCACCCCGCAGAAGCTGCGCTGCCTGGTCAAGAGCGTCGTTTCTCACGGTGACCGGGTCTACACCGTGGAGCTCCTGCCTTCGGCCTCCCAGGTGCCCCGCTTCAAGGCCGGCCAGTTCTTCCACCTGGCGCTCGACCCGTATGATCCGTCCGGCTTCTGGCCCGAATCGCGCGTCTTTTCCATCGCTTCGTCGCCGCGGGAACGCGACCGGGTCCAGTTCACCTACTCGGTCCGCGGACGCTACACCGCCCGGATGGAGAAGGAGATCGCCGCCGGGCGCGAGGTGTGGGTCAAGATGCCCTACGGTGAGTTCTTCGTCGATGCGGGCCGTCCGGTGGTGCGCCGCGCCGGCGGGACCGGCAGCACGGCCTTCACCGCCTTCCTGAATGACCTGGCCGCGGGCCCGGCCCATTCGGTGACCGTATTCTACGGCGCCCGCCAGCGGGACCTGCTGATCTACCGCCCGCTGGTGGACCGCTGCGCGCAGTCCCTGCCCGGGTTTCGAGCCTACTACTACATTGAGAACCTGGAACAGAAGGCGCCGGACGAGATGCCGGGGCAGATCTCCATCGCCTCCGCCTGGCCGCATGTCACGGACCCGGACAGCTCGGGGTTCTACATCGCCGGCCCGCCGGCCATGCTGAAAGGCCTCTCGAGGCAGCTGCAGGAGGCCGGGGTGAAGGGACAGGACATCCACATCGACGCCTGGGAGTAAGCCGCAGTGCTGAAGCGCATCGACAGAGAGGACCTGGACCATATTCTGCAGCGCACCACCCCTCTCTGGGATGAGGTGCGCGGCCGGAACGTGTTCATTACCGGCGGCACAGGCTTCTTCGGGTGCTGGCTGCTGGAATCATTCATCCACGCCAACGATCAGCTTCAGCTCGGGGCCAGGGCGCTGGTGCTGAGCCGGGCCCCGGCATCCTTCGCAGCCAGGGCCCCCCACCTGGCGGAGCATCCCGCCGTCAGGCTGCTCCAGGGAGACGTCGGCGCGTTCGAGTTTCCCCACGGTGAGTTCCCCTTCGTTATCCACGCTGCCACCGAAGCCAGCGCGAAGCTGAACCGCGAGGACCCCCTGCTCATGTTCGGGACCATCGTCGCCGGCACCCGCCGGACCCTGGAGTTCGCCCGCACACACGGGACCACCCGGTTCCTGCTGACCAGCTCGGGGGCGGTGTACGGCCGGCAGCCGGCCCGGATGACCCACATGCCGGAGGACTACGTTGGAGCGCCCGACCCCATGGATCCCGGCGCCGCCTACGCGGAGGGGAAGCGCGCCGCCGAGACCCTGTGCCGCCTGTACGCCCACCAGTGCGGGCTTCCCGCCACCATCGCCCGCGGCTTCGCCTTCGTAGGCCCCCACCTGCCCCTGGACGCCCATTACGCCATCGGCAACTTCATCCGCGACGCGCTCCAGGGCGGCCCGATCCGGGTGAACGGGGACGGCACTCCGCTGCGCTCGTACCTGTACGCCGCGGACCTGGCCGTCTGGCTGTGGACCATCCTGTTGAAAGGCCAGGCCTGCCGCCCGTACAATGTAGGCTCGGACCGGAGCATCAGCATCGCGGGGCTGGCGGACCTGGTGCGCCAGGTGGTGAATCCTCAGCTTGAGATCGCCGTGGCGGAGCCGCCGGACCCATCGCGGCCGGCACAGCGGTATGTGCCATCGGTGGAGCGGGCCCGAGCCGAGCTGGGGGTGCGGATCGATATCCCGATCGAGGAGGGGATAGGCAGAACGGTGCGCTGGCTGAGACTTTATGGTGAAGGCGCCTGACCCGACCACCGCCATGCCCTTCAAGGAGCAAGCCGAAAGCGGACCGCGCCGCCGCTGAGAGAGTAACATGGGCAGAAAGCAGGACACCATTATCCACATCGACCAGGCATATGCCCTGGTCATGGACAGAAGAGTACCTTGACGGCGTCGTTGCTCAGGATGTCAGGGCAGGCGAAGCGTTCCGCCATCGGGCTGGGCATCGTGCTGGCCGTGATCGGCCTATACAACGCGCTGATGTTCGACCGCTACCTGCCCCTTTCTGAAGGGTGGTTCAGCGTCTACGCCCGCTGCATTCTCGACGGTGCCATCCCCTACCGCGACTTCCACTTCTTCCTCCCCCCCGTCTATCCGTACATGATCGCCGGGTTCACGGGGGTCTTCGGGTCCGGACTGATTGGACTGAGGATACTCGGCGTCGGGATCACCCTGTCGATAGCGGCCATGCTGTTCCTTCTCTATTCCAGGCTGTTCTCGGCCCGCGTCGCCTGCATAGCCGCCATAGTCACGGTGGTCTACTACCAGTCCGACGTGACCTTCATAGGCTACAACTTCCTCAATGTCCTCCACCTCCTGGCGCTGTGCGGCACCCTTCTCATATGCAAGTACTTTGACCATGATAACCGCTCACCTGAATCGGCGGCCGGCCGCAGGGCGGCCGCGATGCTTCTTGGCGCCGGTTCGCTTTTCGCGCTGGCGTTCCTGATCAAGCAGAGTGACGGGCTGTTCGTCCTGCTGGCGTCCTTTGCGGCCGTGGCCGCCAGCGCCTACGCACGAGACGGTTTCCGCAGAGGGCTCGGCACGCTGGCCGTCTACTCTGCAGGCGTCCTTCTGCCCATGCTGGTCCTGCTCATCTGGCTGATCAGTACCGGCACCATGGCCTCCTTCCTCGATCAGGTCTTCCGCGGGGCATCATCGTCCAAGGGAGGGCTCGCGGCCATTCTGTTCAACTGGATACCCCGGCTTTTTACGCGAGCCAACATCGGCGGGCTGGCGGCCACCATAGCCGCCCTCGCTGCCCTGAGGTTGTACTCCATGCCCGGGGGCTTCATGCTCGGGAGGGCAGGCAACGGCAAAGGAAGCGCGATGTCCCCGGCCACGCCTGGAACGGTGGTCCGGTTCACGGCCATCCTGGCCCTGTTCAGCGCCGGCATCCTGGTGCCATTTTGGAGCTCCGGCATCTCCCAGGGACTGTGCGACAACTCCGTCTTCAACTTCACCTATGAACGCGTACTGCTGATATCAGGGTTCACGGGATGCCTGCTGTTGCTCTGCGTCTTTCTTGTCAGGATGGTCAGAAGGGAGGAGGGTTCTCATCGGGATTCCTTCATCGTGTCGGCTGTATCGCTGGGCATCCTGTGGGGCACGAGCACTTCGGCCGCCCTGGGCAACATGGGCATGCTCATGGGGCTTGGCCTGCTGGTGGGGGTCCTCCTGTCCATCCCGTCGCTCTTCAGGCGGACCAGAATCGCAATTGTCCTGCTATGCGCCTCGCTGGTGCTGTTCCTGTCATCCCGCAAGTACATCGAGCCGTACAACTGGTGGGGGCTGGACCAGTCCGATATCCGGGAAACCTCGATGTCCGTCCAGGCCCCGTACCTGGGGGGATTCGTGCTCTCCCCGCAGGCCAGCCGTATATATCTGGACGTGACGGCAATAGTCCGGGAAAACACCGGGCCGCAGGACCGCATCTACACCTTCCCCAATATCCCCATCTTCTACCTGCTCACCGAACGCCATCCGGACACCTTCGGCATCGTCAGCTGGTTTGACGTGGAGCCGGACAGGTTCGCCCTGGCGGACGCCCGCAGCCTGCAGGAGTCACCGCCGGAAGCGATCATCTACCTGGACGTTCCCGAATTCGTGTGGGAGGGGCATGAGGAGGGCTTTCGCGGCGGGAACATGAGCGGGCAGAGGACGATCCAGAAGGTTATTGAGGAGCTGACTTCCAGCGACCTGTACGAACTGGAGGCGACGTACGAAGTCCCGGATGGTTACACCCTGACTGTATGGATAATGGTCTGAGACTGCGTCATGCCGCCGGGGCCTTGCGTTCACGGTTGGGGCAGGCCGCGGATGGACTGCGGCTTCTCCGCGACAGGGCCAGGTCGTCGATGCCCGCGGAGAAGAGGGTCAGCCTCCTGGTTCTGATCATCGTAGTCGGGTTCTTCGCCGGGGTGGCTTACCACTACGCGCTGGGCACGTACTTCGAAAGAGGATGGCCCGCCAATACATTCCTGTTCAAGCCCTGGGACAGGTTCGGTGACTTCACCAAGGTGGTGGACCAGTCTTCAGGGCTGGACCCCTTCGGGGCTGGCGGGGACGGGTTTGCCGGATCACCTTTTGGCCAGATGGTGGGATACCTGTTCTCAGTCATCCGCCCGGCGTCACTCCGCCTGCCTCTCTTTCTGGGGTCGTTCTTCGTCGCACTCATTCTCATGGTCAAACACGGTCTGTACGGTCTGAAGTCGAGACTGGCCTCCGGCCAGTGGCTGGCCCTCTTCGCCATCGTGTTTCTAACATACCCCGTTCTCTTCGCGGCGGACCGGGCCAATTTCGACCTGATGGTCCTCCCCTGCCTCTTCCTCTTCGCGCTGGCCTACAGCAGGCAGCGATACAAGTCTAGCACCATCTTTCTGGGGATGGCCATGGCGCTCAAGCCATATGCCGCAGTCTTCATCATGGTCTACATCTTTGACCGGAGATACAGGGACACCCTCATCGTGTTCTTCAACGCAGCGCTGCTGTCGACAGTAAGCCTGGCCCTGTTCAAGGGAGGGCTGTTGGACGAGGCGCGCAAGTACTTCGAACTGCTCTGGCACATGGGGAATGACCCATCGTTCGGGAGCGACCTGGCCTACACCTCGGACCTGTTCAGCCTGTTGACTGTGGTGACGAGGTCCGTGGCGGACGCATTGGGACTGGGCCCGGTGGACCTGCTGGAGCACTCTAACGTGAAGCTGGGCTACGGCATACTGGCGGCAGCGCTGGCCGTCTACCTTGCAGTCCATCTCTGGCAGAACCCGCAGCCACGGTGGAAGACCATGACCGTGCTGACTACGTTGATCATCCTGCTCCCCTTCAGCTCGCATGACTACCGCCTCATCTATCTCTTCGTTCCCATGCTGATGTACCTGTCTGCCGACGAGACGGCCAGGAGAGATCCGGTCATCGTGACCATATGGGGCCTCCTGCTGGTGCCCAAGGACTACTACCACCTGGGCCCCATTCAGAGCATCAGCATGATAATCAACCCGGTCCTTCTGATCGGTCTCCTGAGGTACGTCGTTCCGGAAGCGTTCTCGGCAAGAGGCATCAGGTCCTCCCTTCGCTTGGCCGTTTCCAGACTGCGGTTCACGGGCCAGAGCGGCAAACTGGAAAACCCGCGCTCAAGCTGATATGATTTACCTGTTCTTTTGCCCATGCCCGTTGAGAGCGGACCGCGATCAAAGGTGAGAGCAGCCGATTACCTCGTACGAACGTTGGCAGCCAACCGGGTGCAGCATGTCTTCATGGTCACCGGCGGCGGCGCCATGTTCCTCGATGATGCGTTTGGGATCGAGAGACGCATCGAGCATGTCTGCAACGCACACGAGCAGGGGTGCGCCATCGCCGCGGAGGGCTATGCTCGCGCCAGCGGAAAGCTGGCGGTCGTATGTGTCACCACCGGCCCGGGCGGCACGAACGCCATTACCGGAGTCCTGGGGCAGTGGCTCGACTCCATACCAGTCCTCTACCTGTCCGGCCAGGTGCGCTACGATACGACGGTGATCAGCACCGGCCTTCCTTTGCGGCAGTTGGGCGACCAGGAAGCTGCCATTGTCGACATGGTGCGTCCCATTACCAAGTACGCCGTCATGGTCACCGATCACCGCCTCATCCGCTACCACCTCGAGAAGGCCCTGCATCTGGCTGTCTCCGGCAGGCCGGGGCCTGTGTGGCTGGACATCCCCCTGAACGTCCAGTCAAGCGAGGTCGCAGAACCGGAGTTGAAGCCCTACGACCCGCAAGAGGATGGTGATGCCATGCCTCAGGGCATAGACGAAGGCCTGCTGGACGAAGTGGTAGAGCGGCTGTCCCGCTCGGAACGCCCCGTCATGCTGGCAGGCGCCGGCATCAGGCTGGCGGGTGCCGCCGATGCCTTCTACGGGCTGGCGGAGAAGCTGGGCATCCCGGTACAGGTGGCCTGGGATGCCATCGATCTCTTCCCCTCCGGCCACCGGCTGTATGCCGGCAGGCCGAGCACGGTGGGACAACGCGGTGCCAATTTCATCTTCCAGAACGCGGACCTGCTCCTCAGCCTGGGCTGCCGCCTGAACGTGCGGCAGATCGGGTACACCTTTCCGGCGGTGGCCAGGGAGGCCTACAAGATATCGGTCGACATCGACCCTGCCGAGCTCCAGAAGCCGACCATCAAGATCGACCTGCCCATCAAAGCGGACGTCGGCCGGTTCATTCGGATGCTGGACACCCGCATCAAGGCCGGCGGATTCCCCAGGAGGGCACATTGGCTGTCGTGGTGTCGGGAACGAATTCGGCGCTACCCGCCGGTCCTGCCGGAGCATGGGCGCCGGCGCCGGCCGGTCAGCCCTTACCTGTTTTGTGATATGCTTTCCAAGGGTCTTGGTGAAGACGACGTGGTTGTCAGCTCTAACGGCGCCTCCTGCGTTGTCCCCATCCAGGCCATGCGGATCGTCCGGGGGCAGCGCCACATCGTCAACTCGGGATGCGCCGCCATGGGATACGGGCTCCCGGCGGCCGTTGGGGCCTGTTTCGGGACCGGCCGGCGCAGGGTCATCTGCCTCGAGGGTGATGGCAGCATTCAGTTGAATATCCAGGAACTGGAGACAGTCCACTACCATCGCCTGCCGCTGAAGATCTTCGTCTTCAGCAACGGCGGTTATCTCTCCATCCGGACCACCCAGACGAACTTCTTTGACGGGCGCCTGGTGGGCGAGAGCGAAGCCAGTGGCGTAGGGTTCCCGGATTTTGTCAAGGTGGCCAGGGCCTACGGGATTCCCGCCTGCCGCATCCGGGACCGCGAGCGCATGGCGGACCAGATCGGGGATGTGCTGGACACGGAAGGCCCGGTCCTCTGCGACGTGCGCATGGATCCAGCCCAGACGTTCGCACCCCGCATCGCGTCGAAACGGCTCCCTGACGGGCGGATGGTATCCAGCCCGCTGGAGGACATGTACCCCTTTCTTCCCGAAAACGAGCTGAGGTCAAACATGATCGTCCCGCCGTGGGAACCAAATTGATAGATGATTCGTCCTACTAGTCAGGAGGTGTGCCCATGAATTTGCTGGAACGCCAGATGGTTGACGCCTTGAAGGACCTGCGCGAGAGTCACGCTGTCATCGGGGTCAAAGCTGAGTTCGAGGCGGAGGGGACACGCCTCGAGGAAGCGCTGCGGCTCAAGGAAGTGGTCATGAAGGCCGGGCTCGGCCTGACCATCAAGATCGGGGGCTGCGAAGCGTTGCGGGACATGTACGAGTGCCGCTCCATCGGCGTCCAGCGGCTCGTCGCCCCGATGATTGAAACAGCCTTCGCCCTCAAGAAGTTCATCTCGGCGGCCCGCCTTGTCTTTCCGGAGGAAGAGCGCACGGATGTCAAGTTCGCCGCCAACATCGAGACTATCAGCGGATGCCAGAATTTTGACGCCATGCTGGAGCTCCCGGAGTCGGCCGACCTGCACGGCATTGTCATGGGCCGGGTCGACCTGACCGGCTCCATGAGCATGGCCCGAAACATGATCGACAGTGAGCCAGTCTTCGAAATCACCAAGGGCCTCTTCATGAAGTCAAAGGCCAGGGGAATCGAGAACGCCATAGGCGGCGGCGTCTCCGCCGGCTCACTGCCCTTCTTCCGGCGGCTGCCATCCGGCACCATAGACCGCTACGAGACGCGCAAGGTGATATTCAAGTGCCCGGAAGCCCTCAACCACGATGCCGAGACGGGCATCCTGAAGGCCGTCGGCTTCGAACTGCTCTGGTTGAAGAACAAGCGCGAGTACTACGGCTCCATCTCCATGGAAGACTACGAGCGGTTCAAGATGCTGGAGCAGCGCTACAAGCTGCTCATCGAGAAGGCCGGCGGGCGGACGGCGTGACCCGGCGGCTGTCACCATGAACGGGAACAAGGTTATCCGATGCGCCCAAACGGACCGGTCTGCGCCACAGGTTCTGATAGTATGCCCTCAGCGCTGAGCGCCATTAAGGTAGCGCTGATCGATCTTGATGGCGTGGTCTACCGGGGGGCCACGATGATCGAAGGGGCAGATGGGGCCGTACGCA
>ERZ1649853.528-NODE-528-length-16113-cov-12.066509_pt1 | contig 16113 bp, 18 predicted proteins | sample MGYA00575353_ERZ1649853 | MGnify/ENA primary metagenome ERZ1649853 (study PRJEB40853, sample SAMN11349654) | freshwater sediment metagenome | isolation source: river sediment | host: Sediment | place: India: Okhla Barrage, New Delhi | collected 2017-02-21 ...
TTGAGCTGGGCACCATCACCGGCATCACCGGCAGCATCATGAACGAGTGCCGCATAAAGAATATGCCCGCCATATGCCTTCTGGGAGAGACGTCTTCCACCGAGCCCGATCCCAGGGCAGCCGTCGCCACCCTCGAGACCCTCAACAGGATATACGACCTGGGCATCAGCACTGAAAAGCTCTCCGAGCAGGCGGAGCAGATTGAGGTGCAGATGGCTCAACTGGCCCAGCAGATGAAGGCGGCAGGCGCCGATGAGCAGCAGACCCAGATGCCCAAAGAGTTTCCCATGTACGGGTGATGCCAGATGATATACATAGCACTAACAGGACTATCCAAGCATGTCCTCAAGGAGCTCTCCGCGGCAAAGGTGCGGACGGTGGAGATCAGAAGCCCCAACAACTTCTTCGCCCTGCTCTCCGCCCAGGCAGGGGACCGCATATTTCTCACCGACTGCAGCCCCTCGGATATCGTGCCGGGCACTGTGGGCCTCATAGCCGGCATCCGGGCGCTGCAGACCATTACCCACCGGACGATTCAGTCCAGCCAGGATTATTATGAGGAGCGGGAAGCCCAGGCTGCCAGGGTGCAACTGCAAATGATGGCCGTGGGCAGGGTGAGAAGGATAACCAACTTCGAGCCGGGAACTCCCCTCACACTGGACGTGGATGAGGTCAGGTACTGCGATGCACGCTGAGCCCGGAAGGGTCCTGCTGGTTACGGGTAGGCTTGCCAAAGAGCAGGTCTATGCGGCGGCGCTCTCTGCTGGCGGCGGGAAAAAGGGCATTGCACAGAGCCGTGAAGGCGGCACCGTCAGGGCTGGGGCGGATGTGCTGGTGGCAGACGTGGACGTGGCCGCCTTCATCACCCCCGGCATGCTCCGTCAGGCTGCGCCCCAGGGCTACGACCTCATCCTCATTCCAGGCAGCGTCACCGCCGACTTCGGGCAGGTGGAAGCGGAGCTGAAGACCCCTATCCGGCTCGGCCCCAAGCACGCCGCGGACATTAAGTTCGTCCTCGACCACCTGCATGAGTATGAGCTGTCCACCACGGTCCCGGCCTGCGTTCTCATGCAGGGGAGGATGAGAAGGGACGCCCTGTCTCAGGTGGAGCGGCTGGAAGATCAGGCACCGTGGCTGATGAAGATCCGGGGGCGAAAGGTCGGAGGCGGCTCGCGCATGAAGGTCCTGGCTGAGATTGTGGATGCTGCTCGTCTCCCGCCTGCCGCCCTGGCCGGCAAGATCAGCTACTACGAGGAGCAGGGAGCAGATATGATCGACCTGGGCCTCTCCCTGGACAGCTCGCCGGAGCAGGTGGAGGAGGCGGTGCGCCTTGCCCGGAGGGCGACAGACCTGCCGGTCAGCATCGATACCCTGCGCCCCGATCTGATACTGGCCGGCATCAGAGCAGGCGCGGACCTGGTGGCAAGCCTGGACGGGTCAAATCTCCCCCTGGTGGGAGAGGCTGTGGCCCATGCAGGCCTGCCGGCGGTGGTCATCTCCGGACCTGGACCGGTCAGCCTGGAGGAGAACCTGGCACAGGCTTTGAGCCTGGGCATATCCGCCATAGCCGACCCAGTTCTGGAGCCGCCCCTGCTGGGCCTGGCCGCCTCTCTGCAAAAGTACCTGCTATTTCATGAGCTGCATCCGGAGACGCCGATCTTCTTTGGGGCCGGAAATGTTACTGAACTATTGGATGCCGATACCGGTGGGGTCAATGCTCTGCTCGCCTCCCTGGCGGCAGAAGTGGGCGGCAGCATTCTCTTTACTCCGGAGTACAGCGCCAAAGCAGCGGGGTCGGTGAGGGAGCTGGCCACGGCGTCCAGGATGATGCTCCTCGCCGCGTCTCGCCACACACCCCCCAAAGATCTGGGGCTGGACATGCTCGTTCTCAAGGAGAAGAGGAGGCTGGCAGATGAGGCCGCCCCGGCAGAGGCCATAGACGCAGAGGCCGGGACGGATCGGCTGCACAGGTTCATAGAGGACGGGGCGGGCTCCTTCAGGATTTTTATAACCGGTGATAGGGTCGTGGCCGAAAACGGTGACATTGCCATCTCCGGCAGGTCCGCCAAAAGCATCCTGGCCACCATCATCGACCGGGAGCTGGTCAGCCGTCTGGATCATGCCGGCTACCTGGGCCGCGAACTGGAGAGGGCTGAGACAGCCCTGCGACTGAAAAGAGGCTACATCCAGGATGAGCCACTCTGGCCGGCAGAGAAGAGTTAAATAATCGGCAAGTGACCTGGAGATCGATGAATTCCAAGGCTTTCGCTATCTTCGTAGGCGCAATTATGGTTGTATCCGCCTTTGCCGGTTTCGTGCTGAGGGGAAGCGACCAGGACGGGACGGTGGCTATCGCATCAGGGAGTGACTCCCTGGAAACATTTGGGGTCCAGGGAAGGCTGGTTGACTGGAACTTCGAGGGACTGGGCGATGTCCTGGAGATCTCTCCTGAAAACACTGTAATGGCATACTGGATCAACCTGACGGCGTCGCAGAATCTGAGCAGCGCCGCGTCGTCTGCCCTTCCCGGGGCTCTGGGCTTTCGCTACGGCAGCCAGATTTACATAACCCCCATTGAGAGGCTGGCCAATATGTACTTCAACGGCACCTGGACGGAGCTTCACTGGGTCAAACCCTATGCCACAGGCTACGACGGTCTGGTCATACCCTATGGAAATTACATGATGATCCCCACGGGATCCAATTATGTGCGGGTCTTCGGCCAGCCTGCCCTCATCGGAGCCCAGGCATCAGTAGAGCAGGTTCTGGATGTGATCGAAGGAGGACTGGCGGCTGAAGAGCAGTTCACTCTGGTCGCGGGAGAGCAGGCGGACCTGCAGGTCTCAGCTCTGGGAAGCGGCGGAGCTGCCATGCCCCTCTCCGGCGCATACAAGGAGATCTACCTGGGTGCCAGCTCCGCCGGCGACGGAGGATACTACATCAAGGCAGAATTGCTGCAGCCGCAGGAGAGCGCCGCAAGCAAGGCAAGAGGCATTGCCTCTCAGTACAATCTCGCCTTCAGCCAGTCTGGGGAGAATGCAGAGGCATCCGGGCAGATCCCGGCCGAAGATATGCAGGCAGTGCTCATGGCTCTTCTCGGGCCATAGCGCAACCTTTTTACATGTGAAGCTTATGGCAGATCTAGTTTAAGCGCTTTTGCGATGAATGATGATGGGCTAAAAGCCCGGAAGGAGACAGAATTATGGCAAGACCGATATTTGTAAGGTTTGATGTTCCAGCAGAGCTCGCATCCAAGTCCCTGGAGGCACTGGAGCTGGCTCGCGACACGGGCAGAATCAAGAAGGGAACCAATGAAGCCACCAAGGCCATCGAGAGGGGCGTAGCCCGCCTGGTAATAGTGGGCGAAGATGTCATGCCCCCCGAGATCGTGGCTCACATTCCCGCACTCTGCGAAGAGAAGAAGACACCCTATATCTACGTCAAGAAGCAGAGCGAGCTTGGCGCAGCAGCAGGCCTCGGCGTGAAGAGCGCAGCCGCAGCCATCGTCGAGCCCGGCAAGGGCAAAGAGCTGCTTGATGAGATCGTGCAGAAAGTCTCTGCCCTGAAGTAGGTGATATCCAATGGAGGATGAGAACGGCATTCCGGCGGAAGTCATCGAGGTTATAGGCGTTACCGGCATGCATGGCGAGGCGACGCAGATCAAGTGCCGTATCCTGGAGGGCAACAACAAGGGCCGCATCATCACCAGGAACTGCATGGGACCCATACGCATGGGCGACGTCCTTCTGCTCCTGGAGACGGCCAGAGAGGCCAAGAAGCTTACCAGCAGGTGATGGAAGATGGAAGAGAGAAAGTGCAGCTTCTGCAACAAGACCATCGAGCCGGGCACAGGCAAGCTCTATGCCAAGAAGGACGGCACGGTCTTTTACTTCTGCTCAGCCAAGTGCGAGAATAACGTAGCTCTCGGCCGTGTGACCAGAAGGATCAAGTGGGCCAGAAAGGGGGCATAAGGCCTGGCTGAGATGGAGAGGACATTTATCATGGTCAAGCCCGACGGCGTGCAGCGGGGCCTAATCGGCAAGATCCTGCAGCGCATCGAGGAGAAGGGCTTCAAGATCGTGGCCATGAGGCTGGCGACCATGTCCGTGGAGAAGGCTAAAGAGCACTATGCCGAACACGCCGGAAAGAAGTTCTACCAGGATCTGGTGGACTTCATCACCGCCGGGCCCTCTGTGGCCATGGTGGTGGAGGGGCGGGGGGCTATAGCCGCCATGAGGAAGATGAATGGTGCCACCAATCCCGTGGATGCCGTTTCCGGGACCATCCGGGGCGACTATGCCATTGAGACGGGGAGGAATGTGGTGCACGGCTCGGACTCTGCCGCATCGGCAGCTCGCGAGATCGCGCTACATTTCGAGGCCCGGGAGCTGGTGGACTACAAGCGGATAGACGAAGCCTGGCTCTACGAGTGAGGTGGAAGGGAATGCAGGCAAAAAGCATCCCTGCCTCATTTCATAGGAGCCTTTAAATTCTCAAAAAATAAAAAGCATTTTTCGGAAATTACTTTATTCGAGAAGCGATCGCTATGCAACAGAAGTCCAAGAAGTCCGGCAAAGCGAAGGGGCCCCAATCCAATCTCAGGACGCCGATTGTAGTGGTGATGGGGCATGTGGACCATGGCAAGACCACCCTTCTGGATAAGATACGGGGAACGGCCGTTGCCAAGGGCGAGGCCGGGCTGATCACCCAGCACATCGGAGCCACCGAGGTGCCTTTAGACGTGGTGCAGGAGTTCTGCGGATCGCACTTTGGAAAGGAGATGCAGATACCGGGACTGCTCTTCATCGACACCCCCGGACATCATGCTTTTACATCCATGAGGAGCCGGGGCGGCTCTCTCGCCGACCTGGCGGTGCTCATTGTGGACGTCAACGAGGGATTTCAGCCCCAGACCATTGAGTCCCTGGGAATTCTCAAGCGCTTCAAGACCCCCTTTGTGGTGGCAGCCAACAAGATGGACCGCATCGGCGGCTGGCATGCCTCGCCCAATGCCCCCTTCTCCCAGAGCTTCAAAGCCCAGAGCGAGAGGGTCTCTGAGTTGCTGGATACCAAGCTGTACGAGCTGGTGGGCGAGCTTTACAAGCACGGCTTTGACGGGGACAGATACGACCGCATCGCTGACTTTACCCGCACGGTAGGGATCGTTCCCATCAGCGCCGTCACCGGGGAGGGTGTGCCCGACCTGCTCATGGTGCTGGTGGGCCTGGCCCAGAGGTTTTTGAAGGAGAACCTCAAGCTGAGTGCCAGCGGTCCTGGTGTGGGGACCATCCTCGAGGTCAAGGAGGAGAAGGGCCTGGGAACCACGCTGGACGTTATCCTCTACAACGGGGAGTTCAAATCAGGAGATACGGTCATCGTAGGGACAGCCCATGAGCCGGCAGTGACCAAGATCCGGGCACTTCTAAAGCCCAAGCCTCTGGCTGAGATCAGAAGCGAAGAGAGGTTTCTGCCCGTCAAGCACGTCGTCGCCGCCTCAGGTGTGAAGGTGGCGGCTCCCAAGCTGGAGAGCGCCCTGGCCGGATCAACCATCCGGGTCGTCTCATCGCCGGAGGAGCTGGAGGCTCTCACCGAGCAGCTCAAGTCCGAGCTGGAGGCGGTGAGGATCGACACCGAGAACGAGGGCGTGATCCTCAAGGCGGACACCATCGGCTCTCTGGAGGCCATGGTGGGCGAGCTGAAGGCCAAGAGCATTGCCATTCACTACGCCGATGTGGGGCCCATCTCCAGAAGGGACGTGATCCGGGCGGCGGCCATCAAAGACCCTCTCCTCTCCGCCATACTGGCCTTCAATGTGGAGATTCTGCCCGATGCCATCAGCGAGATTCAGAAGGTCAGCGTGCCTGTCTTTTGCAGTGACATCATCTACTCTATTTTGGAGAACTATGAGCAGTGGATGGACGAGCAGAAGGCGAGAATTGAACAGGAGCGGCTGGAGGCCGTCATCCGGCCGGGAGCTGTGCGCCTGCTGCCCGACTGCGTCTTCCGCCAGTCCAAGCCGGCCATAGTCGGCGTGCAGATCATAGGCGGCGTGGTTCGCACCCAGGTCAATCTCATGAGGGAGGACGGGGCCAATGTGGGCGAGATCAAAGGCATTCAGGCCCACAACGAGAACGTGGGATCGGCGACGGTAGGCCAGGAGGTGGCCATATCCATCGACGGGCCAACGGTGGGCCGGCAGATCCACGAGGGCGATATCCTCTATGTCAATATCCCGGAAAAGCACGCTCGCATTGTTGAGCTGGAGCTGAAGCCGAAGCTCGCAGAGGACGAGCGCGAGGTGCTGGAGAATTTCCTGAACATCAAGAGGAAGAAGGACCCGTTCTGGGGAAGATAGAAAATAAAAACAGCAGCAAAAGCCTTGCTGGGCTTTTGCTCTTCTTGCTTACTTCCGAGATCTGACTATAAGAACCGGCCTCGGTCCCATGCGGGCCACGTCGAAGGCCACGCTTCCGATGGTAGCTTCATCCACCCAGCCTTTGCCATGCGAGCCCAGTGCAATCAGAGAGGCATTTTCTATCTCGGCCACAGTCAGTATCTTGTCGACAACTCCGCCGACTGTAGCCAGGGGCGTGGCATCAACCTTGACCATTCCCCCTGAGCCGTAAGTCCTCGGCCCTTCCCCAACAGTGGAGACAACTGCTGTTTTAGCGTTTATGCCTGAATTTTTCAGATCTGCGGCCATGCCATCCAATTTTACCTGAGCCCTGGAAATGGCTGCATCTACCTGGGACTGGTCTTCGCCCCTTGCCACCACATTGAGCAAGACCAGGTCTCTGGCAAGGCCGATCTCCTTTATCCTCTCAATGGCCGCATTGCCAGCCGGGGAGAAGTCGGTTGGAGCCAGAATTTTTTCGAATATGCGCGAGCAGAACTTTCCCATATCATCTTTGCCCTGACCGCTAAGGGTTTTATAGCGCATGATTAGAAGATCCCTATCCCCATAGCGCAGATAGCCGCTGGAGACGCTTCCCAATAGCAGTCCCTGCCAGATGCTCCTGCCTCTGGCGCCCATTACCACCAGAGAGACATTCTCTTCCTTGGCCACCCTGCGGATGACTGCATGCTCAGGAGTCTCTTCAGCGATCTCCGCCCTGACCTTGACAGATAGACCAGCCTCTTGCAGTTGCTTTGCCGGAACGGCCATCTGCTCTGTAGCCCTCTTGAGGTCGTCGCCCGGAGACCATGTTCTGGCCAGGGGATCCTTTGCCAATACATGCAGGAGAACTACCTCTTTTACTGCGGGTATTTCGCCGACACAATCGATTATCTTTTCAGCGTGCTTGGAAAAATCCGTAGCTATCAATATCTTATCGAACATTTTGAGGTCCTCCTCGTTTACGATGTTATAGGCAATTTAATACTACTTAAGGATTGCAGATTAACTGAGAAAACCCAAGTGTGCCACAACAATTATTAATGCCACAGTTGCATCGATAGGATGCCGTGAAGCGTTAAGTCCCTTAAAAGGTAACCATGTCGACAATTGCTCTCGATGACATTCTGATTCCACTCATTGCCGTGGGCCTGGCCGAGATGGGTGACAAGACGCAGCTTTCCATACTGCTCCTCTCCTCCCGCACTCGCGAGTACGCGCGGCTCCTTTTGGGCGTCATGCTGGCCTTTCTCCTGGCGGACGGCTTTGCTATACTGGTGGGCTCTTGGGTGACCAATGTCATACCCGCTGACCTGGTGCAGGCTGTATCAGGAATTGTCTTTCTGCTCTTTGGCATATTGATCTTCCGGGAGGCGGGGGAAGAGGCAGAGGAGGAGCCGAAGAGCCTCTCGGCAAAAAGCACCTTTATCTCCGGCTTTTCCATGATCTTCCTCTCGGAGTGGGGGGACAAGACCCAGATAGCCTCCGCCCTCTTCGCCACAGAATACGATCCTCAGATGGTCTTCATTGGGGTCATGATAGCTCTGTTCCTCCTCTCTGCCATGGCCATCTTTCTGGGAAGGATCATCTCCGGGAGAATAGACCGCAGGTTGATGTCCCGGGTTGCGGCTGCTCTCTTTGTCCTGATTGGACTGTCCTTTCTGGCATCAGCGGCTTTTGGCTATCACTGGGGCGGGTAGAGGGGGCAGGTAAAGGAGCATGTAAAGGATTTGATAGGTGCCGGTTGAAAGTCATTGCCGAGCTCATTTGCCTCATATCTCTTCAGCCGAAAACCCTATATTGATAGGGAGAAGATAAGCGCTTTACGTCAAAATAGGCGTGCCTCAGAGGCAGTTCAGGAGACAAAATATTGTTTAGAACCAAAAGGGTCAATGATAAGGGGCAGGTGGAGGTAGCCATCTGCCCGCTCTGCAAACAGCAACTGGAATTCATAGGTGCCCCCATGGTCAGGTGCTATGCCACGGGTGAGGTGTTTGAGCCGGAGCAGATCATTTGGATGCTTGAGTCGGAGGTTCCTGCTGGTACGTGCTACGATGTAGAGAACATAAGAGGAAACGAGGTAAAGGACTTCCTGCCCAATGCCCATCCAGGGGAAGGTGAGAAAGAGTCATAAATCAGTATTAGTTGTGAGTATTTTTTATAGTTATCAATATAGCACCAATTGCCTGAAAATATCAAAGATCATTACAATTCTTTTTTTTATTGTTGGAAGTAATGCCTTGTGAATTTTTATGAATTTTTATGAACTTTTCTTAAACAAACTTAAATAGAAAATGCGCAGATTACACATTGGTGTTTGCGGCAAACTGTGAAGATCAGAATGATTTGGCTCTCCTTAATATAATGGGCATAAAATTAATAATCCTACTATATATAAATCAATGTGAGTGATAACGCTCTGAGGAGAACAGACCATGTTCAATACCAGTAGAAAGAATGAGGCAGGGGAATCTGAGGTTGCCATCTGCCCACTCTGCGAATTGCGAGTTGAGTTCTTGGGCTCCCCCATGGTGCGCTGCTATTCCACCGGGGAGACATATGAGAGAACAGAAGTCGTATGGACGAGGGAGTCAAAGGTAGCCAAGGAAACCGGCTACGACGTTGACAATTTAAGAGGAAATATTTAAAGGTAGAATAAGAACTAATGCATGGAATAGCAAGGGGCCGCCAAATTTATATGATGCAGCCCGCCCAAATGACGGCAATGAAGAGCATGTTCTTTTTTAATACAGCCATTGGCAAAATATCCATAGCAGAGGACGGGCAGGCCATCACCAGCCTCTACCTTCACCAAGACATGCCTCCAGCCGGTGCCATAGTGCAGAAGACTGGCCTTCTGGAGGAGGCGGAACAGCAGCTTGAGAGCTACCTGTCAGGAAAGCGGAGGGCCTTTGACCTGCCCCTGGACCCCCAGGGCAGCGAATTCATGAGGGCCGTCTGGCGGAGCTTGCAGTCAATCCCCTACGGACAGACGAGAAGCTACAGAGATGTGGCGGAGAGCCTGAACAATCCCCGAGCTTGCCGGGCGGTGGGGGCGGCCTGCCGCAAAAATCCCATTCCCGTCTTCATCCCCTGCCACCGGGTCATCAGCCAGGACGGCAATCTGACCGGCTACCGTGGCGGGCTTTCCGTCAAGGAGCATCTCCTGAAACTGGAAGCCAGGATATGAGGCAAGCCGACAAGGAACATTTTTATATGGTTTGCCGGAGCCTAGATTCCTGAAGCACTATGGTCCTGGAAAACTTAGGCGGGTCGCTGCGCAATGCATTAAAGAAGATTGCGTCTGCGAATAAGATCGACAAAGCGCTGGTGGACGACGCAGTGCGTGAGATTCAGCGCGCTCTATTGCAGGCAGATGTGAATGTCAAGCTGGTGATGCAGCTCTCCAACACCATCAAGGAGAGGGCCTTGAACGAGAAGCCTGCGGCGGGCATGAATCCGCGCGAGCATGTCATAAACATAGTCTACCAGGAGCTTATCAATCTGGTGGGAAAGGGAAGCGACATCCCCCTCAAGAAGCAGAATATCATGCTGGTCGGCCTGCAGGGCTCAGGAAAGACCACCACTGCGGCAAAGCTGGCCACCTTCTTTCAGAGGAAGGGTCTGCGCACAGCCGTCATATGCGCCGATACCTTTCGGGCCGGTGCCTTCGACCAGTTGAAGGCTCTGTGCGAGAGGCAGGGCATATTCTTTTACGGGGAGCGGGGCAATCCCGATGCACCGGCAGTGGCCAGGGCGGGCCTGGAGGCGGCTAAAAAGTATGACGTTAGAATCGTCGACACCGCCGGACGGCATGCCCTGGAGGACGACCTGATCCAGGAGATGAAGGACATTCACACCGTGGTCAATGCCGAGCAGAAGCTGCTGGTGATGGACGCGGCACTGGGCCAGCAGGCATCCGAGCAGGCCCGGGCCTTCAACCAGGCGGTATCCATAACTGGCGTCATCATCACCAAGCTGGACGGAACCGCCAAAGGCGGCGGGGCTCTATCTGCCGTGGCTGAGACCAGGACCTCCGTGGCCTTCATAGGCGTGGGCGAGACACCCGCCGACCTGGAGAAGTTCGAAGCCGATCGCTTCATCTCCCGCATGCTGGGCATGGGCGACATCAAGACGCTCATAGAGAGGGCCCAGGAGGTGCAGACCGAGCAGGAGGTCGACATGGACTCCCTCATGCGCGGCAAGTTCTCCCTCAAGGACATGTATCAGCAGATGGAGGCCATGAACAAACTGGGACCGCTCAAGCAGATCATGCAGATGCTTCCCCTGGGCGGCCTGGGTGTGGAGCTATCCGACAAGGAGTTCCAGATGACCAAAGACCGGCTGGACAAGTACCGGGTGGTCATGGACTCCATGACCGACGCCGAGCTGGAGGATCCCAAGATCATCACCGCCTCGCGGATCAAACGCATATCCAGGGGCAGCGGGGCTCCGCCTGACCTTGTGCGCGAGCTTCTCAAATCCCACCAGGCCATGCAGAAGGCCATCAAGGGCATGCGCGGGGGGGCGGGAAAGATGAATATGAAGCGGCTCATGAAGAGGTTCTCGCCGGGTGCAAAGCAGTAGCTAGAATTGAGCGGCGAAAGCGATCTACTGCTCCCAATCGCCCCATGCAGTTCCGTTAAGGCCCGCCTGCTCAGGCTCAGATTGGCTGCATCTGGTAAATCTGCCCAGAAGTCTGCTTTCACTGCCTTCTCCCGCCAGGGAGAATGCATATCTGTACCCAGAGGGCGACGTCACATTCAATGTGAGATTTCTGCCCTGCATGCTGCCCTGGGCTGAGACTGCCTCAGAGCCGCGGGATGATGTCATATTGCCCGCTCCGGAGATACCCTCCTCTCCGCTGGAGAGCAAAAGGTCAATTGTTGCGTTTTCTATGCTGTCATTGAGGCGGATTGTCAGGCGGCTCTGCCCAGACTCATTCGCAGGTGCGGCGCTCTTCTCCCTGCCCGCCTGCTCGCTCACCCCGCCGTAATCCCGCAGAAACTCATCGTAGCTGTCCATGTCCAGGCTCATGGCCGAGTCTCCCAGGAAGTCGTAGGACGCTCCGCCTCCGCCTATTGAGCAGCATCTCGCCGCTGCCGGTGAGGCGGCGGAGAGGATCAGCAGCAGCAAAATGGCAGCGGCCAGAAAAATCGAATCGGGGCGCATCAGTCCTGCTCCTCCAAGGCTGCAATTGAGCTCCCTACCCAGGCTCCGGTGGCGGCGGTGGTGGGGCTGCTGCCCAGGGACACGGGACTTGTGTTGCCGGCGGAGAGGCTCATGCTTCCGGTGACCGTTCCTGAGGCGGTCGATACATTCGATGAGAGTGAATCGTACTCTCCGGCCAGGGATGTGCCTGAGGTGGAGAGAGTGAGCCGTATAGCCTCCTTGCCATCGGCCCGGCAGACGAAGAGCGACGGGCTGTCTCCTCTCACCGAGCCGGCAGCAGTCACAGGTGCCGTGCTTTTATCCAGGGATATGGACCCTGAGCCCATGATGAAATCGCCTTTTGAAGTCATCTGCAGGTCGATATGCCTGGTGAGGGTGCCCTTCAGGTCGAGCGACCACGTTCCCGTCAGGTTGGCCTGACTGGACACTGTTCCTACTCCTGATGTGGATACGGAGCTCTTGCCTACTGTCAATGCCGGGACTATCCCTGTGCCCGTGCTCACCGTGCCCATGTAGCCCTGCGACGATGCATTTGCCGAAAAACAGATGAATAGAATCAAAGCTATCGGAATTGCTTTTCCTGCCATGTGGGGCAGATATAGATGATGTCCGCAAAATAAATTGCCCTCCGGGCGCACAGCCCGGGGCAATTATAATGCTTCTATGCCGACTGGTTGGCCTGCACTGGAGGAGCCATCGGGGCAGGCTGGATGGGCTGAGCCGCCTGGGTAGTGGCTGCAGTGCTCTGCGATGAGATCAGGCTGCCGAAGGCCACACCCGGCTGGCTCACTCCCAGAGCCGTGAAGATGTAATCTCCATCCAAGGAGCCCTGCTTGATGGTCAAGCTCAAGCGGAAGAGATTGCTGCTTCCCACCGGGGTGACGAAGAGGGCCAGGCGGTCTCCCAGAACGGTGCCTGCCGCGGTGACGGCGATGATGGCGCCGTTTTCATTAAGCGCGCCGGAGCCGAAGACGGCATCCGAGGTCTGATTCAGGTCGAGCTTGAGGAATCTGGTTGACACATCAGTTAGAGTGAATGCCCAGCTTCCTGCCACGGGAGCTGCTCCAAATCCTGCGGTTGTTACTGAAGGTGTCCTTACCCCTTTATCGGCAGGGACATGAGGGCTCATGCCCGTATCCGCTCTTATGATAAACAGGCTCTCATTTCTAAATGAGAGTGCGGCGTCATTTATATTCTTATTTACTGTGTCGGCTCCCTCCCTGACCTCCTGATAGATCTCGCTTCCTGAGGTGTTTATGGGCGGAAAAGCCGGCTCTACGATCTCATTCTTGGGGCCCTGGGCAAAGGCTGTCATTGAAAGACATGCTATAAAAGCCAAGGCTATTACCACACTAATTTTTCCCATTCTCCTGATACCTCCATAATTGAAAAACCCTGCTGAGGTATTAAAGTTTACCCTTCATCCCAGGATCGAATATCTATCAGGCGGCTTTGCCAATGGGCTGTCGTCCACATCCGGACCGGCGTTATGGGGGAAGTCGCAGATGCCGTCGCCGTCCTGATCGCTCATTTGCCCTTCCGCCCAGTGATTCCCCAGGCGTTTGCTGTATGCCCTTCCTCGATATCGATAAGATATGGACTGCGGGCTAATCCAGGAATTGCTGGATATAAAGGAGTAGACATCGCGAGAATTAGCCACAAATGCATTCAAATATATCTCATTGCCGCTGGAGTTTTCGGGATAGACTCCTTCATCCAGGTAAATCCCCTCAAAATTGCTACTGATATTATTATTGCACAACCGGTTATGGCTGCTGTCTACCAGCTTTAAGCCCTGATGGCAGCCCCTGGCAGCGTTTGCTGTAATATTGCAGTTGGAGGATGAGACAAGGCCGATGCCGGTGTTTTTGCTCTCCACAGTGTTGTTCACCAAATCGTTTTGCAGAGAGCCTTGCACAATAATTCCGTCCGCATTTGCAGAGAGCCCATTGGAGATTATGATGTTATCTGATGAGCCGGTGAGGAGAATGCCAAAACCGCAGACCCGGATGATATTTTCCTCCAGTCTGTTTCGGCTGGAATTTTCAAGCGATACCGCAGTGGCGATGTTTGACAATTGATTTGCCGAGAGGCTGCATTCGCGGCTGCTCTCCAGGAGTATGCCGCCAGGACAGTTCATGATATCATTCTCCATGATGCTGATATTCCTGGATGAGGTGAGGCGAATTGCCGCAGCCGCGTTTCCGCGCAGGACGTTGCAGGATATTGTGCTGTTGCCGGCGCTGGAGGCGGATATTCCATAGTCTCCACCTTCAATATGATTTTCTGTCAGGGTGTTGTCCTCGCTGAAGCCCGAAATCGCCACTGCACCCGGATTGCTGCAGATGGTATTCTCTGCGATGGAATTTCGGGAGCTATTTTCCAGCAGTACGCCCTGCTCAGAGTTGGCATTAACCTGATTGAATGCGAAATCGTTGGCAGAGGAATCCTCGAAGAATGCACCGCAGCCGGTGGAGATGTTGCTGAATAAATTTCTTGATATGTTATTTCCATTGGAGGAGATGATATGTATCCCATACTGATCATTCTCTCGGGCATCGTTGCCGTCAAAGCGATTATCACTGGAGAAGAATAGGGTGATTCCGCTTCCATCATTTCTTTTCAGGTCATTGTCTGAAATGTCGTTGTCATGAGAGTCCCACAGATAGACGGCATAGTCGTTTTTAAATCCAATGTTATCGGATATGACATTTCCGCGGGACATATAGGGATAAAATCCATAGTCGTTGTTTATGGCCGAGTTGTTGCATATGCTGTTATTATTTGAATTTGACAAGACCACGCCGTAATCATTGGTGATCATCAAATTATCTCTGATCATGGTATTACTGGACTGATATAGCTTTATGGCTATGCCCATATTTTCGCTGGCATTATTGCCGAAAATAGTATTATTTTCCGAACCTATCACCATGATAGCCGCCTGGTTATTCCTACAGAGGGAATTATTGAGTATGCGATTGTCCCTCGCTGAAAAGACGACCAGTCCACCCTGATAATTATCATTGACATCATTACCGGCTATGATATTGCCGTCAGAGGAGACGATAATGCCTATGGCGTTGCCCTGCATGGTATTATTGGATATGGTGCAGTTTGAGGACAACACATCTATTGCTGCTCCGGACCAGTCGGTGGCACCGCTCAGGTTCAGGCCCTCCACTCCTATTTTATCTGCAGTGATGCGGATGACGGCGCCCCTCTCCTCTGCCAGCAGAAGGGGCTGCCCTTCTCCCGGCCCATCCGTCCCTGCTGGCTGCAGGGTGAGACTCTTGTTGATATCTATGCTCTCATGGTAGGTTCCGGGCCGGATTTCGATGATGTCTCCAGGATTTGCGGCATCGATTGCCTTCTGAATGCTCTGACCCGGCCCAACGGAGATCACCGAGGCTGCGGTAAGGGAAGTGACAGACAAATAAAATAAAATTAATAAAATAGCGATCATGCGTACGGCATACCAGGGCTGATGAAATCGGTTCATCATTGCCCGTCTTCCTTGATGCGGCTTAAGTCAGCGCTCAGGTCGCCTGAGATCTTTGCTCCCTCCAAATTGGCATTGTAGAGGGAGTAGAGGGTGAACTGGTCATATTTGACCTTCTCCAGGTTTGCCCCGGAGAGGTTGGCTCCAGTCATCTCCACCCGGTCGAGGTTCGCATCCCTCAAGTCCGCCCCCCTCATATCGGCATTGGCCAGATACACCCGCACCAGGTCAGATCCGCGCAGGGATGAGCCGGAGAGGTCCACACCGCGCAGGTCCATCTCGCAGAGCCTCACCCTATCTAAAACTGCCAACCGCAGGGTACAGCCTACCAGCCGGGCCGAGTTGAGGTCTGCACCGGATAGGTCGGCGCCGGTGAGATTGGCCCGGGTCAGGTCGCCGTAGGGGATCTTGGCCGAGCTCAGGCTGGCGCCCATGAGCTTGGCCCCGGTCAAATCGGCGTAATCAAGGCTGGTCCCGATCAGGCTGGCATCAGTCAAATCTGCTCCCATGAGGTAGGCCCTGGTGAAGTCGGCCCCGGACAGGTCGGCGCCGGTGAGATTGGTATTGTAAAGCTCCGCTCTGGAGAACTGGCCACGGGAGAGGCGGCTTTGGGACATGTCCGCCCAACTGACATGAGCGCCGATGAGGTTGGCGCTGATAAGGTATATGCCCTGCAGACATGCTCCGGATAGGTCGGTTCTAAAGAGCCTGGCATCGTTCAGGTCGGCGTCAGAGAGGCTGGCGTCGGAGAGGTCCGCTTCGGTCAGATCCGCTTTCTTCAAAACGGCATCATTGAGAATGGCGCCCGGCATCCTGGCATTGGCCAGGCAGGCCCCGGAGAGATCTGACCCCTGCAAGTCTGCGCCGCTCAGATCGGCCCCGTCAAGGTCGGCTCCCGTCAAATCCGCATTTGCTAAATCGGAATTCCTGAGCCAGGCCGAACGCAAGAATGCGCCCCTCAAATTGCAGTTGCTGAGATTCGAGCCGGACAGGTCGGACTGATTGAGGTGCTTGCCGCTCATGTTGATTCCGGAGAGATCCAGGC
>ERZ1649853.529-NODE-529-length-16110-cov-4.729368_pt1 | contig 16110 bp, 12 predicted proteins | sample MGYA00575353_ERZ1649853 | MGnify/ENA primary metagenome ERZ1649853 (study PRJEB40853, sample SAMN11349654) | freshwater sediment metagenome | isolation source: river sediment | host: Sediment | place: India: Okhla Barrage, New Delhi | collected 2017-02-21 ...
CCACGCCCGAGGGTACTCTGTCAAGCTCCGCCGAGACATGGTAGGTAACCCGGTCAATGTTGTAGCGTGCCAAGCCCAGGGCGAAGATGCGATCAAACAATGCGGGTTCAACTACTGCTAACGTACGCAATCCCTCCAGGTAACTCGTCCCGGCGGTTTTAACGTGCAGGAGGCTGCCCCAATGTTTTGCGAGCAAGGGGTAGACGCTGAATTTGTCCGAACCGGAATGCAGACTGAGCTTGTAGGTGTTGAAGTGTTTCGTGACAGCAGCATGACGAGCCATCTCGGCATTTAGGGTGGGTAGGTCCCCGATATAATCAACACCCTTCTCAAACCGTCCGATGAAGCGCGGAGCGAGAGATGTGAAGTGCACACCGTGGCGGGTGAGTTCATTAGCGATAAAAAAGTGTTCAAGAGGTGTGGTGGGACTGTCGGTTTCATCGACGGAGATTTCAAAATCGAATTCATCCAACAACTGGCAGAGCCGTTTATACATCTCCTCTGTATGCCGAATGGCGCGTCCGTACTTAACTACTGCCCGGAGCAGAGTTTCGGATTCGAATCCCCCAACTTCTGGCACAGCCTCTTGATCCAGGTAAATGGTCGATAATTCATCCCAGTTATAACCTTTTACTTTTTCCTGTAGCCTCCCCAAAGTATCTGAGTCGGCAGCATTGTCAACATATTCACCAGGGTCGACCGTATAAAACGTGTAACCGGCTGCGACGAAAGGTGGTATGTCGTCGACAGTTTTCAGATGATCAGCATCTGCTCCCCAGGGAGCCTCCCAACCAGATGCCTCGACAGCTCGCCTGGCGTCATCTATGACCTGTTGAGGCGTGCGCCCGGTACGCGCATTCTCGCGCACAGACTGTTGGGCAAAGATAGGGAAAAGAGGAGTGCCTTTGATTGCGGCAATATGACCTGGAGTTGCCAGGCCAAGGCGATCGCCAAATCCGAAGGATGGGGCAAGTGAGAGAGGGGTGAGCATCGTATTCTCCGATCTTCAAGGATTTTGATCAAGATCAATGGCAGGCGCACATGGCTAGCCCACAGTCTAGTTTACGCATCCTGTCATAAACATCTTCCTGTCTGTTAGGTCAACGCGCCAACCAACCGCCATCCACCGGAATTACCGCACCATGCAGATAATCGGAAGCACCTGAAGCCAGGAAAACCACCACACCTTTGAGATCCTCGGGTGTGCCCCAGCGACCGGCAGGGATGCGTTCCAAGATGGATGCAGAACGGTTTGCATCTGCACGCAAAGGTGCCGTGTTATCTGTTGCCATGTAACCGGGTGCAATGGCGTTAACATTTATACCATATTTAGCCCACTCGTTGGTGAGGGCACGGGTAATGCCAAGATTCCACTCTTGGCAGCCGTGTAAGATGTTACCTGCTCATACCAGCGCCTTGGTCAAGCGAGCAGTGGCTTACCTGCATCAGAATTATTCGCGCTCGATTACGCGTTGGGAAATCGCTGATGCGATTGAGGATAGTGAAGACTATCTTACCCGAGTCTTCAATCGTGAGCTAAAGATGTCTCCTTGGGATTACCTCAACCGCTATCGTATGCTACATGCTCAAAATTTACTGCGCACTACAGGGCATAACATTGGAGTGGTTGCGCAGATGGTAGGTTTCAATGACCAGGCTTACTTCAGCCGCGTATTCAAGAAACGAAATGGTATGACTCCACAAGAATACCGCGATATGCGCATAGATACGTAAGGTATCAAAAAATCTAGGAATATGTAAATCGGGTTGTCTTTATAACAATTTCGTTTATACTATCGAATATACTGTTGTGTAATTTTTCAAGATAAACTGCGTAAGGAGGGACGCTTATATGAAACCGTGCGAAGTCGTCACATATCACGGCAAGCTAATTATTATTGTCGATATCTCCAATACGACTCCAGAGGAAGCAATTGCGTACTTCCCTCATGCACAAAAAATCATCGCACAATTTCCACCTCAAAGTGCCTTAATTTTGACAGATGTAATCAATGCTAGTTATACGAAGGAAAGTGTAGCTGCTTTAAAGGAATTCGCTGCAGCCAACACACCCTATGTGAAAGCATCTGCAACAGTTGGATCTGAAGGTCTGCGCGAGATTCTTCTCCATACTGTTGAAAGATATACCAAACGAAAAATCTATGCCTGTACCACACGTGATGAAGCCTTGGATTGGCTGACGAGCCAGGAGTAGACGTATCCAATATAACATGGGGAGTGGGCAATGGAGAGTCGATCACCACATTCGGATAGTACCCAAGTTGATCAACCCAATGAAGGTTGCACAGATATTCAGAAGAGTTTTCAAGCGATGCAAGCTTGTATTGCCTATGCACCTATTTCTATTTTTCGCATCGATGAGGCTGGAAAGATAATTGATGTAAATATTCAGGCATGCACTAGTTTAGGATACATGCGCGACGAACTCATCGGAATGACGGTGTTCGAACTTGATCCAACTTTTACGCCTGATCGTTGGAAAGAGCATCGAAAAAATCTTAAATTACAGGGCTCACGCCTCGTGGAAAGCAGGCACCGACGAAAAGACGGAACTACCTTCCCTGTTGAAGTGAAAGTCAACTTCTATGAATTTAACGGTGAACAATATTCCTATTCTTTTGCCCAGGATATCACTGAGCGGAGAAAATCCGAGCAGGCATTAAAAGCCAGCGAGAATCGCTTCCGTATGCTATCCGAAGCAAGTTTTGAGGGAATCGCTATATCGAAGGAAGGGATTTTTATCGACATAAACGACCAGTTTGCCCAAATGCTGGGATATACCCGCCATGAATTAATTGGAACACAGATGGTTAACTGTATCGCCCCACAGGATCGACTAAAGGTTGCAGAAATCATCCGTAGTTATGATTTAGCTCCTTATGAATTACTTTCCCAGCGCAAGGATGGTACCCAATTCCCTGCGAAAGTTCATGCACGTTATACTACATTAGATGGGGAAGAAGTCCGAGTTAGTGTTGTCCGTGATATCAGTGAACAAAAACAAGCAGAAGTGGACCTAAGAAGGTTGGGATTCCTTGAAGAAAAAGCCATGCAGATGTCCCGGATAGCGCATTGGGAATACGATATTGCTTCAAGCTATTTCACCTTCAATGATCAATGTTATGCCTTATTTGGAACCACGGCTGAAAAAGCAGGTGGCTATTTGATGTCTGCAATGGATTTTGCTCAAAAGTATGTGTATCCGGAAGATGTATATCTTTTTCAGGGGGTTATCCAAAGTGCAATCGAAACCCAGGACCGTAATTTTAATAGTCAGGTTGAGGCACGCATCCTAAAAGCAAATGGGGAACTAATCTATTCTGACACGTGGTTCCGCATTGAGAAGGATGAAAATGGAGGGACGATAAAATTATTCGGTGTCAGCCAGGACATTACCGAACGTAAGAAAGCTATGGCTGCTATACAGGACAGCATGAAGTTATTCAAAGTGATCTTTGCCAACGCCCCCATCGCTTTGTTTGGATTTGACCGTAACGGAATCTGTACGTTGTCTGAGGGTCGCCGTCTCAGAGAATTTGGGATTGACCCCAACTCAATCCAGGGTAAGTCTGTATTTGATATTTTCAAAGACACTCCTCTCGTCTTGAACAAAATCATCAAGAGGGCTCTCGCGGGGGAGACATTTTCCGTGTCATACCCAGTAAATGATCATTACTTCCAGGCTTTTCAAGCTCCACTGTATGATAATCAAGGTGAATTTAATGGTTCCGTTGGCATTATCATGGATATCACTGAGCAAAGACAGGCTGAAGCCTCGCTGCGCGAGAGAGAAGAACTTTTACGTCTTGTCTTGGAAGCTACCAGCGATGCTGTTTGGGATTTTAATATTCGAGAAGATCGCTATTATTTCAGCCCGCGATTCTATAGCATGCTTGGATATGAACCGGACGAATTCCCGGCGACTTTTGAAAATTGGTGGGATTTATTACATCCGGATTTTGAAGCGGAAGCTCTTAAGACAATCCAATGCGCTTTAGATGATCACAGCAGTTTTGCGTCTGAATATCCAATGAAAACGAAAGGCGGTGATTGGTGCTGGGTACTGGCACGCGGGAAAGTTGTTCAGACTGATGAGAAGGATAGAGCGATTCGCATGGTTGGGTCGAACACCGACATCACAAAACGGAAAAACACCGAGATCGCTCTACAGCAAAGCGAGAATCAACTCCGCCTGCTTACCGATAACATGGTGGATGTTGTCATCCGGATTGATGACAAGTTAAATATTTTATATGCAAGCCCCTCGGTTATGCGCGTTTTTGATTTAAAACCGGCAGACATGATTGGTAAGAATCTGGGAGATTGGGTACAACCAGAAGATGCTCAATTCCTGCAAGAGGCAGTCGATGCAGCTTTTTTGATTAATGCGCCTTCTATCAACTTGGAATATCGTTGGCGAAATGCCCAGGGACGGTATCTGTGGATTGAGTCATCTACTCGTATCTTGTATGATGAAAGTGGTAATCCATCTGGAGGAATTTTAATCTCGCGCGATATTACTGAGCGTAAGAGAGCAGAGCTATTGCTGCGTGGGTTAAATGCTGCAGCATTAGCCATGCAGAGAGCGGTGACGCCAAAGGAGATTTTTTCTGCTGCTGCGGAGCAGCTAAAGAGTCTAGGTTTCTATTGTGCGATGTTCAAGGTGAACCAAGATCGTATTTCTTTGACTCCGGTACACCTTACATATAAGAGCGCGTCGATTCAAAAACTTGAAAGACTTACTGGTTTACGTGCAACGAGTGCAATAATTCCAATCCAAGTGATGGATGGCTTTAGGCTGCCAATTATCGAAAAACGTACCCGGTTCATTGAAAATTTAATGCCATCTATGCAACAATTTTTAGCAGGGCCATTATCAAGGTTAGCTAAACCTATGCTAAAGACGCTTGGTGTATTCAAGACGATCAATGCACCATTAATTATTGATAATGATGTAATCGGATTATTATCGGTACAATCGGATGAGCTGAATGAGACTGATGTGCCAGCAATAACTGCTTTTGCCAACCAGATGGCAGCAGCTTGGCGCAAAGCTCAATTATTTGACCAGGCTCATCAAGAAATTTTAGCGCGCAGCGAGGCTGAAGAGAAGGTGCGCCATTTGAACGATGAGCTTGAGAAGCGGGTGACTGAGCGTACTGCACAACTGAAGGCTGCGAATGCGGAGTTGGAAGCATTCGCTTATTCGGTATCGCATGACCTACGAGCACCGCTACGGGCAATTAATGGATATACAAGCATTCTGGTAGAGGATTATGAGCCAATCTTCGATGATGAAGGGAAACGAGTTTGCAGTGTCATTCGTAATGAGGCTGCACACATGGGGGAATTGATCGATGATCTGCTGGCATTTTCTCGGTTGGGGAAAGCGGAGATGAATATCGTCCCGGTCGATATGAACGCCCTTTTGAATTCAGTTTATCAAGAATTGACCATCTCGGAAGATCTGACGCGGATTAAATTCCATAAATCGAGACTAGCAGACGTGGAAGCCGACCACCATTTATTACGTCAGGTATGGATGAACTTGTTATCAAATGCGTTGAAATATTCACGGAATTGTCCGGTTGCCAAGATTGAGGTGGGATGCAACCAGGAAAAGGACAAGATCACCTATTGGGTGCGAGATAACGGGGTAGGTTTTGATATGAATTTCAAACATAAATTATTCGGTGTTTTTCAAAGATTACATAGTGCGGATGAATTTGAAGGAACAGGTGTTGGGTTGGCAATTGTCCAGCGCATCGTTCATCGGCATGGTGGAGAGGTGTGGGCGATTGGAGAAATTGGGCATGGTGCAACATTTTCGTTCAGTCTTCCGAAGAAGGGAAAACTATTATGATCTCTCCTGATTTTGTTGATATCCTTCTGGTCGAAGATAATGCCCAAGATGCTGAATTGACGATCAGGGCGTTAAAAAAAGCAAATCTTGCTAGCAATCTCTATCTTGTCCACGACGGTGTAGAGGCCTTAGAGTTTATATTTCAGAAGGGTCAATATGTAGATACTTCGCGCCAGTTCTCTCTTAAAGTGATTTTGCTTGATTTAAAACTGCCAAAGATGGACGGCTTAGAAGTACTCAATTCGATTAAATCTGATAAACGAACCCGTATGATACCTGTGGTCATCTTGTCTTCTTCAGAAGAGATTTCTGATATAAAATCAGCTTACCGGCGAGGCGCGAATAGTTATCTTGTGAAACCGGTTAATTTTGATGGATTTGTTGAACTTGTGAAGCTTGTCGGTTACTATTGGCTATCAGCTAACCAGATATAATCCAAAAAATTTTTATTATCAGAATTTGAACTATAGGGTAGATAGACAAAAGATGGATGATCCAATTCACATTTTAATGGTTGAGGATATGGTCGTAGATGCAAATCTGGCAGAACGCGAGATTAGGAAAGTGATAAGATCTTGCTCTTTTCAGCGTGTGGATACACGCGAAGATTTCGTGAGAGCGATGTCGATATTCAAACCAGATTTGGTGATTACTGATTATACAATGCCACGTTTCGATGGCATGACGGCGCTTAAGTTATCAATCGAGATTGCTTCACATATTCCAGTTATTGTTCTGACCGGAGCTATAAATGAAGATACGGCCGTCGAATGTATGAAAGCGGGGGCGACAGATTATGTAATCAAAGAGCATGTCAAGCGCTTGGGACAAGCCGTTGTCCACGCTCTGGAAGAGAGTCAAATTCGCGAGCAGCGTCGTAAAGCTGAGGAAACTCTGCGTGAACGAGATGCTTTATATCGCACTCTGGTAGAAACGCTGCCAGATCCGATGATTGTTACTAACACGGTCGGGAATGTTACATATTTATCGCCCATGGCGCTCCACTTTTTTGGCTATGATTCGGAGAGTGATGTCCTTGGAATGAATTTTATGAATTGGCTACATCCGGATTCATTTGGCGTGGCAATTGACTCATTTCAACAAGTGATTTCGGGTAGTAACCTACGTAATGTCGAGTTGTTGATTTGCAAGAAAGATCGATCTGTCTTCTATGGTGAGGTCACCGGATCTTGTTTAAGGGATGGCTATTCGAACATCATTGGTGCAATCATAAATGTTCGAGATATCTCTGAGAGAAAACGTGCAGACCTTGCTCTTCGGGAATCAGAAGCTCTCTATCGAACTCGAAACGCGGAACTAGAAACCCTTTTCACCCTCTCAACATTACTGCGCCAGGCACAAAATGCAGACGATATGCTTCATGTTGTTCTCAGTGAAGTGAAGGAGTTGATGGTTGTAGATTCTGTGGCGATTATTCTACTTGATAAGGAGAAGGAACAGTTCACGATTACACATGCCACAGGTAGCTTAATTCCTGATATTGGTAAGTCTTTTAGTGTACATGAAGATAGCATTTCCAAGCAAGTTTTAGTCACTGAGAAACCATATTCGACTGCGGATTATATGGTAGACCCACATCGACTTAAGGAAAAAGCCAACTTTGCCATCGAAGATATACAATCAGCCGTATATGTGCCCGTTCAATCGGAGAATGAAATCCTGGGTATCCTGATGATGTCGAAACCAAAAGGGAATTCTCCACCTTTATTTGGATCTGAGGATGTTCGTTTACTTTCTACAATCGGGGATATGACGGGTAATTACTTGCGCAAGGCATGGTTGGTTGATGATCTGAATCATTTAAACCAGCAGATCACCAATGCTTATGAAGATACGATCGACGCGCTTTCACGAGCTCTGGATCTACGTGATAAAGATACCGAGGGGCACACCAGCCGGGTCATTGAGTTGACTTTGGCTTTGGCACGTAAGGTTGGCATGGATGATTCACAATTGGTTCATGTACGACGAGGAGCTTATCTACACGATATGGGTAAAATTGGCATTCCCGATGCGATTTTACTCAAGCCAGGTGTCCTTACGGATGAAGAATGGGAAATCATGCGACGGCATCCACAATATACTTTCGATATGCTCTCTCATATCGACTATTTGGTACCAGCACTGGATATACCTTACTGCCATCATGAGAAATGGGATGGTACTGGTTATCCTCGCGGGTTGAAGGGTGATGAAATACCTCTGGCAGCACGCCTATTTGCCATTGTGGATGTCTGGGATGCCCTGACCAGTGATCGTCCTTACCGGCAGGCATGGCCTGATGATGTGGCTATCAACTACATACGCGAACAATCCGGTAAGTTTTTCGATCCCCGTATCGTTGATGTATTTCTACGAATTGTGCAAACTGAGCATGCGGTGTGTTAATATTTCCTGCGAGTGTAAGTCCTATTAGTAATTAAATCGTTGCTCGAGGTCGGATAGGAGATAATCATGGTGAAAATTAAAGGAGCTATCTTAGCGGTCGGTAAGGAGGCTTTTATGGAAGTTCATGGACAGGAGAAATACAAACAGATCATCAACTTCCTAGATAAGAAAGAGCGAGATGTGTTTTTGGGTCAATTTTGGCCTGCGCAGTGGTACCCTTTGGATAATTATATACATTTGAGTGAGGTCATTATTCAAGAAATATATCATGGGGATGAAGAAGCAGATTTAAGAGAATTGGTGTATCACTCAATGGAAAAGCAATTTAGTCTGGTATACAAAGCCTTCCTCACATTTAGCACACCAGAAATGATTTTTAAACAGATACCAAAGATAACGAATATGTATTTTCAAGGCGTGGATGTTGAGGTGAAGATGCTTGAAAAGTGTAGAGCATTGGTGATTTATAAAGGATTCAGAAAGGAAGACAGGGTCATTGAGATATCTATCAGAGCCTGGTGGGAAAAGGTATTGGAGGCTGCACATGCAAAAAATGTGGCTTTCGAAATTCAAACATCTATTGCTGAGGATAAAGGCTTTAGCGAGTATATGATTGCTTGGTGATGTCAGCAATTGTTGTGCTTGCCTTTCATTAACATGTATTGCATTTATTCTTAATAAGGTTTATATTTAGAGATAGGTCTCTAGCATATCTGCTAGCCGGGTTATAAAATGCGTAATGTGACCATAACTCTAATCACATTATTTACTTTATTAGCATTATCTTCGCTATTAGAAACAGCGAATCTTTTTGGGTTCCAAAGAGTGGCTACCGATAGATATGAATATCTAGCACAAATAAAAAATAATGATCCTACAGAATATGAGGAAATTAATCGTAACAACCAAACACCAATTACTGTTACAACACATATAGCGGGGTGGACTCGATCTGATTTGGATGGTACTTGGATTTATTCACAGGTTGATTTATCGGTATTCCCCGACGCTGGTGTAATTCAACCTGGGGAATCCATAAGCTATACGATTACTGCAGTAGGCGATCCTGTCCTTGTAACATTATCGTATTCAACCCTACCAGATGATAGTCTTGGTGTGTTTTTGCCCTCTGAGTACATTACACCTACCGCCCAATCTACTCTGGTTATTACAACCAGTTCTACAACACCTCTGGGTACTTATCCGATCACGGTTACTGGATCATATGAGAGTTTATCCGCAGTTGTTCCTATCACCTTGACAATCGTGCCATTTGAACCAGACACACCAACACCAACTCCAACGGATACAGCAACCGGAACTCCAACCCCAACTGAAATTGATACCGATACACCAACACCGACTTCGACCGTTACCAGAACACCTACTCCAACGGACATTGATACTGATACACCAACTCCAACTTCAACCTCAACTGGTACAGCTACCGAAACTCTAACACCGACCTCAACAGGAACGGCTACTAAAACGCCAACCTCGACAGCCACGAATGCTGATACCGACACTCCTACGCCTACGTCGACAGACACGTCTGTCGTGACCTTTACACCAACCAGTACATCTACTAAAACGCCAACCCCCACCGCTACGATTGCTGACACCTACACTCCTACGCCTACGTCAACGGATACATCTGTGGTGACCCTCACTCCAACCAGCACGGCTACCAAAACGCCAACTCCCACCGCAACGAATAGTGATACAGACACTCCTACACCTACATCCACAGATACGGATATCGTGACTCCCACTCCGACAGATACAGCTACCGGAACACCAACCCCGACTGCGACGAGTGTTGATACCGACACACCTACGCCCACAGCCACAGATACTTCTGTCGTAACTCCCACGCCAACCGATACGGCTACAGAAACCCAGACTCCTACATCAACAAGTACAAGTACTGGAACACCAACTTCAACCCCAACAAGTACTGCTACCCTGACACCTACTCAGACGGTGACAAGTACACCAACCGCAACTCCGACAAATACAAGGACTCCTACAATCACGCCCACGAACACGCCAACGCCCTCTGTCACACCATCGAGCAGCAGCATCTATATCCCCATGGTGAATAAACCATTCGACCCTGGGGTTCAAGTCCTACCTGCCAGTTTTTATTATGTATCTCATGAGACAATGTATGTAATCGGTGAGGTCTTTAACAATACCAGTGATTCTTTGTCTTTAGTTGAAGTGGCAGTTAACTTCTATAATGCTAATGGACAACTCGTGGGGACCGATTCTGCATATATGTGGCCAATCGATTTACCTGCCCGAGAGAGGGGGTGCTTCCGTATTGCGCTGGATGTCCCATCTGAATGGTCATACTATCAATTCGAGGCGCCAACATATTCAGTAAGTGATACCAGTTCGGGACTCATTCTCTTTGATGATAGCGGTTCATATAATGCCTCTACCGGCGACTATAGGCTCATTGGCCAGGTGCGCAATGATGGGGATCAACTCTCGATGTCAGTCTACGTGGGTGGTACATTATACAATGCCGACAGGATTCCGATCGGTTGTGAACGCGCCAATGTCAACAGTGGCGATTTGGATCCAGGTGAGACAAGTGCCTTCACGATCAAGTTTTTAGGATACTATCGCGATTACTCTGATGTGGTTCGTTACAGATTGCGTGTAGCTGGCGATTTGCCTTAACGGGAAAAGAGTTCTAGAAAGCATGTAGGATATCATGGCTGATATCGATGATGAAATAAAGGGGTACGCAGAAGAGGCGATAAAAACGGCGAAACAGAGGTTTGGCCTGGATTTAGATTTTTCCGAGCGGAGTATCGAGAAGCTAGAGAGTATATTGGGGTTGATTTATTGGGATTTTCATCAAAATGTCCGTGACAAAGAGAAGCGTGTATTAATTACCAGGACAGCGTTAATTTGGGGTAGTTACCTGGGTGAATATGTTTGCATGCGTTGGGGTGGTAAATGGAGTTTTAATGGTTCGGAATACCTCGTTTCTATTGGCAATATTGAGACATCTCCCATTAGCTGGGTGCACAGAAGGATAACCAGCAATCCTAAATCCAATGTAAACGGTTATCTTGTTGATCTAGAAAATGAAGTCATTACCTCACCGATTACCCCCCACCAGTCATCGAATCTGGAGAAAGCAATAAGCCAGCTCAAAAAGCAGCTTCAATTCAACCAACTCCAAATTTTTATTAATAATTGGGATAAGAATACATTGACGAGCGTCGGAAAGGTAGCACTCTATATTCTTATTTTTGTCATCGTCTACCTGGCGATCAAGCCGGGTGGTATATCAAGGTTGACTTTTTTTGCTTCTGCTACCCGGATGGGTGCTGACATACTCATCGAAACTTCGGTGGCTACAATGACATCCGAGTCGACTATCAGTCAGTTCCCTAGCTACACTCGCAACCCAACTTTCACGCCATTTCCCACATACACACCATATTTGATTTTTACACGAGTACCCACCCCAAAAGTATCGGAAACACCAAGACCAATTCCTCCTACAATGACGCAGACACCGATTCCGTCTTCGACATTCATACCTGACATTCCCACAAGCACATCAACATCAATCCTTGAAACCAAACGTCCTACATCATCTGCAACTAGTCTCCCATCGGCGACGGTGCCTTTTATCCCATCGCCGACGGCAACCGAAACTCAACGACCGACAGCCACGAAAGCTCCACAACCGACAGCGACCAATGCAATCTCTGTTGTGGTGGATTCCTGTAGTATCGACCCATCCAAGGTGCCTGTTGATAATAGTGTGTCAATCACTTTTATGATTAAATTTAGCCCGCCGACTGCTGGTATGGATTTTAATATTTCGATTGGCTCTCAGTATACTTATCCTGAGCAGAGTGGCTGCAGTGGTGTCGATAGCGATGGAGATGGTTTAGCATATTGCGATGGTCTGTCAGGTAAGCTGCCTGCCTCGACGACAGTATATGTCACTTTTAAGACGTCGGTGGGAAATTGTGTAGCAAGTTACAGTTCCCGGTAGTTAAGCAGACTAGACCTATCCAGGTTTTGCTCTCTTATTCCCCAGATTTCTAATCAAAACGACTGCTACTACGCTTACCAGGAAGACGATCATTGCAATCAGGCAAATCAGCGGAATTTGATCGATAGGCATCGATTCTTCACTAGATGTAGGCGCGAGGGTTAGCGTGTGTGACGGGGTCTCTGTAGCCTCGATACTTGGAATGGGTGTATACGTATCCGTCTCTGTGATGCGGAATTCTGTTTTCGAAGGTTCTGGGGTCAAGGTGAATTGTGCCGGGGTCACCTTTGGTGATTTAGAGGGAGTAGAATCCTGGTCAGGTGGGCGTAGTAGATTGATAAAAGCCTTCAAGGAATCCAGGTAACGCGGCGTGGACCAGATCGCGATCCCATCGATTTGGTCAGCCACTGTCTGTACTGCGCGCAGCATCTCATCAGGGGTACCCTGGTTAGCTCCAACCTGAACATAGATCAGGATATCAGGGTTAATTTTACGCGCAGTAGCAATTTTCTCTTTCATCCAAGAACCAAACAATTCAGGATTATCCTGGATGCGCTGACCCTGGAGCATTAGCGCGTCGGCATACAAGGCTATATCTTCCAGCGCTTCATCTACATAGCGCCGATCGGGTGCCAGGAATAATCGGATATCTCGCGCATGCAAGTAATCGGCAGCCTTTTGAACCGTGGCTGCAAGGTTTTGCTGTTCAGTTGCTGGCGTGTTCTCCCAATGCTCTGGGTTGTATATCACCAATTTTAGCGGGGTTGTCAGGGTAGAAACTGTGCTCTCTGCATCTTCCCAAGCAGAAAAACCGACCATTGCTTGCCCTGCTTTGATCTCGGAAAGCACTTGAACGTAGGCGTTCGGCAGGGATGCCAGGTCGTCAGGCCGGGCAATATCATTGAAGTAGTTGATCACCTCGGTGGTCTGCGTGGGGAATGTAATTGGCAGCTTGGAAAGGTCACCGCTCGGGCTTGTCTGAGCGACCGAATAAGCTTGAACTGGGTTCAGAATTATACTGAGCAAACTTGTCGCAATTGCCAGGATGAGTATTGATTTAAATAACTTGGTTATCATCAAACTTTACCAGGGTACGGCTTCAGCATAATGGGAAGATGAGAATAATCAGCTATTTACGGTTCCAACCGAACGCCTGAAACCTCTGAATCTTCCGCTGTGGCATCGACATCATTGACTTGACTCGGTGGATACCGCCACCAAAATAATACCCCAATCAGAGCTTGAAGTTCAAGGGTGGCGAGGCTAAGTAATGAAAGCATTAAAGAAGATTCAGGTGATATTCCTACTCGGGAAAGCATGTATATGATTAGTGCGTCACGAGTCCCAATACCAGAGATAGAGATCGGTATCAAGCCAACCAATCTGAACAAAGGTACACATGCCGCGAAGTACCAAAATTCAACCTGCATATGTACTGAAAAAGCCAACAGATAAACCTTTAGTAACAACAAGCTGTAATTTACGAAAGAAAGCAAAAGGCATGCCAGAATCAGCTTCAGGTTCATTGATGTCACCTTCATAACCAGGCGCTCAATGTTTCGCTGAATCATCTCCTTATAAGCTTTTGGTCCAACACGGGTCAGGATCAAGGCTAATCGATGAGCATTATGTTCTTTGTCACGCAGATAGTAGGCGACTACCAATAGCCCAAGCATCATAATGATCGCTAATATGACGATATATATAGTGGGCAATCCGAATAAGAACACAACAGAGATCAAACCGAAGAAGCAAAGCATTCCAAAGTCAAATAAACGGTCAATAACAATACTTAATGCTGATTCTGGCCCGGGGAAACCCATTCCCCGGTGATACACGACCTTAATAAATTCACCTAGCTGTCCTGGTGTGATCATCGCCATTCCGGTTCCGATCAATTGGTGGATCAAGGAACGACCATATGAAACGCGAACATCCAGGTGATGCATAATCAATTGCCATCGCCAGGTGGTCACGAGAAGAGCGATCGCCTGCATGAATATTGAGCTGATGATCCAAAAGAGATCGACGGTTTTAATTGTTACCAGGAATTCGGTCCAATCGATGCGAAGTAGAATCAGCACAAATACTACGATCCCAAATAGCCGCAAAATCCATTGGTTTTTTAGGATTTTGCGACCAAGGGAGCGTATGAAGAAGAATATTCTATTCATTATCTTTTATGAATAACTACACCGCATCATGATCGGCGTTCGAAATGAACCAGGATTCGGCTCGCTCTATTTCTGTTGAAGGAATTTCTTGCAACAATGGGTGAGCAACTAAGGTGATATCTTGAGGCGCGAATTTTCTGGGGCTGCGCAAATATCCGGCTTTTCGCATGATTTGATATTCTCGTGTGTGCGTCATCATCAAACCACCGCCTAATTGCATTTTTGTTTCCCGGAATTGACGATTAGCTGCATTCAGCAGAAGAAGTCCCGCAGCTTCACCGTCTTTGCCAGGCACAACCATAAAGTCTGATACCAGACCACATTTAATACCGCGTATTTCTGTATTACGCAACACAATATAGCCTAAGATTTCATCATTACGCCTTGCAGTTAATACTTTATAGGATCGTAGTGGCATCTCAAAGAAGCGCCATTGCAAGAATGATCGGTCTCGTACCAGGATCAGATCGTAGTTGTTTTTTACCTTCGCCCAGAAGTGATCAAATTCGACGCCGATTTGGTTTTCGTCTCTGATCTCGATTGGATTCTTTCTGATGTCAGGATGTTTTTCATGAAATATGATCGGCCTGGCTATTCCCCATCCGATTTGAATGATCCAGCGTAAGAAGGGGTTCTGGATGAAGGATTTTGCCAGAGAAGACATATCTATTGGGTGAACAACCATAGGGATAACAGGGCCAATCAAATCACCCATTTTTCGATGGACACTGGTAGATTTTGAATTTGCCAGGGCTGCCATGAACTGATAACCTTTACTCTTTGCATCAGCAAATCCCAACTGCATCAGTTCCGTAGATGCACCCTGTCTGCGGTATTCTTTTCTAACCATTAAATTAAAACCAATAATGATTTTTTGGGTTTGTCCCTTCCATAAGATTGATAAAGGTACGAGCATTCCCCAACCGATCACCCGTCCCGATTCCTTTTCACGCACAACCGGGAATATCGGTGGTCCATTTGGATTCTTATCAACAACCCAATTAATGTATGAAGCTTGCGTGAGGTCAGAATTGCCATACTCCTCTTGATTGGCAAGTAATACATCTGGCAGATCTTCGTTGGAATACCATGAAACTTCCCAGGGGTTCTGTTTATCATTCATTATTTGTAACCTCTTGTGAGATCATCGTGCCATATTCTAATTTATTCAACCGCATTGATGGTTTCGACTATTTTTTGTACTAATTCACTAAAAATTGTTTTCTCTGCAACCGGGTATAACCAGGTTGTGATCACTAGCTGAGTGCCCTTCATCTCGAATTGTGTAGCTCCGTTGATTCCACTTTGTGTTGTTTTCCAGGTGAGAAGTTCTTCACCTTCCGGTAGGATTCGATCTTCAATGATCGTAAGATCTGGGTCATACTCCTGATGTAGCAATGTCACGACAATTGCGCCCGCAATTTTTTTGTTCAACAACTCGCCATCATCATACAGGGTGAGTTGAACGACAGCTTTTTGATCAGGGGATGTAAAACGATCGATTTGGGTAGTATCATTACTCGCCTGTTCGCGCATCCACTGAATAGGGGCCTGTCCAGTATAAAGACCATTTGCGGTGACAAACTCATATGTCCAGCGGTAGGGTGGTTGTG
>ERZ1649853.532-NODE-532-length-16101-cov-9.380780_pt1 | contig 16101 bp, 13 predicted proteins | sample MGYA00575353_ERZ1649853 | MGnify/ENA primary metagenome ERZ1649853 (study PRJEB40853, sample SAMN11349654) | freshwater sediment metagenome | isolation source: river sediment | host: Sediment | place: India: Okhla Barrage, New Delhi | collected 2017-02-21 ...
TCACCAGGCACTGGGCGGTCACGGTCGTCCTCGCCCTCACGCCCGGCTGGACCGTGGGCGTGTGCACGCGGGATCTCTGGAAGCCCGACGAGCCGAGGGAGGCCGCCATTGCAGCCCGCATGGCGCGGGAAGGCGCCGACTGGGCCGTGCCTCACCTCGGCACGGAGGCGTTCTGCGAGAAGCCGCCGCTCACCTACTGGGTGGCCGCAGCGAGCGCGCGGTTGCTAGGTGGTGGCGTCGTCCCGCTGCGTTTGCCGAACCTGGCGTACGGGCTGCTGGGTGCACTACTCGTCGCTACGCTCGCCCGCACCAGCCGCGGGCCGGTGGCGGGGCTCGCCGCCGGGTTCCTGTTTGGCACCACGTACCTCGCCTTTCGCGTGGGCGTCTGGCTCGCCACCGATGCGCCCTTGATGCTCGCGGTGGCCGGCGCGCTGCTCGGGTGCTTGCGCGGGCTCGAGGCCCGGCGCAGCGTGCCCAAGCTCGCCTGGTACGCCGTCATGCACCTCTTCCTGGCCTTCGGATTCCTGACCAAGAACGTGCTGGCGTTCGTCGTGCCGGGACTCGCTTGGCTTACCGTAGTCGTGTGGGAGCGGCGCTGGCGCGAGCTCCTCGCCTGGGAGCTCCTCGCCCCGGCCCTGATCGAGGTCGGCATGGTCGTGCCGTGGCTCACGGCCGTGGCCGGCGAGGCAGATGGCGCCGCATACCTGACGGTCTTCTTCCGCAACAACATCGTGGGGCGCTTCACGCCGATCGAGGGGGTCGGCTACACCGAGTCGCACCCGGGCTGGCCCGGAAAGTACCTCGTCGAGCTGCCCGTGTACCTGTTCCCGTGGATGCTCCTGATGGTGGCGGCCGCGGTCGCCGCGTGGCGCCGCTGCCGCGCTGGGGCCGCAGCGACTGATGCGCCAGACGACGGCAGCCCGACGCCCTGGCGGTTCGCGGTCGGTGCCGTCGTGCCACCGCTGCTGCTGCTCTCGGCGGCGGCCAGCATGCGCGACGTGTACGCCGGCACCCTGATGCCGGGGTGCGCGCTCCTCGGGGGGCTGTGGGCGGCACAGGCCCTGGGGCGGCCCACGCGTCTCGACCTCGTGATGACCAAGGCGACCACCTGGCTCTTGCTCTTGCTGTGCATCGTGTTGCCGCCCTTCGTCCTCACGGCCGGGCCGCACTTCGGCGCGGCGATACCGCACCTCGCGACGACGGCGATATTGGTCGCTGCCCTCGGCGGCACCCTGCTCGCGATGGCGGTGTGGCGCCAGGCGAAGCAGGGTCGGATCGCCGCGAGCCTCGCCGGTGCCGCCCTGATCACGGCCCTGAGCGTGCCCGCGCTGGCCCCGGTAGTCGTGCCACTCGTGAACCGGGCGCAGAACCTGCGGCCGGTCGCCCTGATGGCACGAGACGGCGCGGGTGGCCGGCCGCTGGCGCTCTGGCAGCCCGACGAGACCATCATCGCCGTGATGGACTTCGAGCTGGGCCTCACCCCGCCCTCGCTGCGCACCGAGGAGGCCGTCGCCGCGAGCCTCACCGAGCACCCGGAGCTCGCGCTGCTCGCCAAGCTCGACGCCAGGCCGGGCCGGGCGCGAGAGTCCTGGGCGGTGTGGCGGCGGCTGGGTCTCGAGGTGCTGGCCAGAACCGACTTGCCGGAGCCCGGCGGACGCAAATACGTGCTGCTGGGCAGGCCTGTCGGGAGCGTACCCCCAGAGCGGCCGCCAGATTTCTTGCGCCCTCATGTTCACTCGCGGTGAATTGCGAGCGCCCGTCCTCCGGCGATCCGTGTCGGCCCTGATGAGGATGTTAAGTGGAAGGGGTGGAGGTGTGCATGGGAACGAGGGAAGGACTACTTGTACCTAGTTCGGTGCTATTTAGCCTGGATGATGGTCTCTGGTGGGAGTCAGCGCTGCAAACAGCCGGGGCCGCAAGCTCGTCCTGATCCGCAGACCGCTCCGAGCGGTTCACGATCCCAGGCTCCCGGCCCTGCCCGGGGGTACCTGAGACTTCACTCTCCACCAGAGGGTGCCGGACGGGAAACAACCGGCGGTCCGCCAGCTCCTGAGCCGTGTGCCGGCGGTCGCAGCGTAGGCTGGCGGCGGCCGGGGATGCGACGGAGGACGTGCTGCAGTTCCGCCTACCAAGCGATCCTCCAGTCGGTCGGGACGGGCGCCAAGGAGCACTGCTCGCGCACTTGCCCTGCAAGCGTCGGTCTAGGCGCATCAGTGCTGGCTCGAGGTTGATCCAAGGGTCGAGACAACCAATAGCCCTCGGGTCTGCGAGCTGCGAGAACCTACTTCGCGCTGCCGACGGAAGCGGCGGTTCCGAGGAGGTACTTGACGTCGTCGTCGCCCCAGGTGACGCCCCCGCCGAAGAGAACCGAGGAGCGGACCTTCCACACCGGGTCGTCCCAGCCGGCGTAGCCGAAGATATTCTTCGTGAGGTAGTACCGTCCTTCCAGGCGCAGGTGCGGTGGCTTCGTCTCGCGGTTGAAGTCAAAGGCGTCGAGGGAGACTCTCAGCTTCTTGCCGAGCAGGTCACGGTCGATGCCGACGCCCCCTTTCGACTCCATCAGTCCTGCGCGCAGGGTGTACGGGCCGTAGTGGTAGCCGACCTGCGCATTGACCGAGGCGGCGTCGCTGTCCTGCGACTTCGTGGTGACCGTGGTCTCCGAGTGCCCGTCCGGGTATGTCACCGTGACGGTGTCGGTGTACTTGGAGATCCTCCCGTACGGCGTGCTGACGAGTTCGACGCGGAAGAACCGCACGTCGGAGGTGTGCAGGTCGAAGCCCAGCACGCTCCTCGACTTCGAGTCGATATCCAGACCCGGAAGTAACTCGGTGCGCACGTTCATGTCGAGGCGCCACTTCTCGGCCCGGCCCAGCGTGTTCTTGAGGCTTGACACGCCGCTCTCCACGGACTTCAAGGTGGAGTTGAGGTTGTTGATCGTCTCCTCATCGTTGACGAGCTTACCGATTGAGCCCTCACCGCGGGCGATTTTGCCCGTGATGTCGTTGATGTTGTCGGCGGAGGTCCGCAGGCGGCCTGAGAGGTCCCTGATGTTGTCAACCGAGCCCTTGATCCCCTCGCGGTTGTCGGCGATCACGCTGTCGACATGGTTGGCCAGGGCATTGAGCTTCTCGGCGAGCTTCGGCAGCTCGGACTTGAGCGTCTCGGAGAACTCCCTGAAGTTGCCCAGGGTTGCGTCCACGTTGCTGCGGTTGTTGGCCACCATCGCCTTGACCTCGGCGGTGAGCTGCCTGATGTTCTCGACGATGTCGTCGAGGCGTCTCTGGCCCTCCGGACCGCCCAGTGACTGGCGCAGCGATCCGGTCACCGCCTTGACGTCCTCGCCCACGTCGCCGACCGTCTTGAGGACCTTGTCGAACCCGGTCGGAGACTCCCCCGACAACACGGTCCCGGGCTCCAGGAGCGGGGCATCGAGGTCGCCGGCGTAGAGCTCGACGTACTTGTCGCCGAGCATGCCGAGGGAGGTGACCTCGGCGTGGGCGCCGCGATGCAGCTTCACGCCAGGCTCCAGGGCGAGCGTGACGACGGCGCGGTCGCCCAACAGCTCGACGTTTTCGACCAGGCCGATGCGGACGCCGGCGATGCGGACAGGGCTCTTCTCGTCGAGCCCCGCCACCGACACGAAGGTGGCCTGCACGCGGGTGCGACCTCCCTTCGAGCCAAGCGGCAGCTCCTCGATCTTGACGATGAAGACCCCCAGCACTATCAGGGCCACCAGCATGAACGCGCCGACGCGCGCGGTTTGGCTCATGCGACATCCTCCTCGAACGGCTCTCCGGCCAGGAACTTCCGAATGTAGGCGTCCGGCAGGGCGCGAAACTCCTCCGGCGGTGCCACCGCCAGGATCTGCCCTCCCCGGAGCATCGCGATGCGGTCGGCGATCCTGAATGCCGAGCGCATGTCGTGAGTGATAGTCACCAGGGTGACGTCGAGCTTGTCGCGCATACCGATGATCACCGAGTCGATGACCGCCGAGGTCATCGGGTCGAGGCCCGTGTTGGGCTCGTCGAATAGCAGGATCTCGGGCTGCAGCGCGATGGCGCGCGCAAAGCCGACGCGTCGCCGCATGCCCCCAGAGAGCTCGTTGGTGGCCTTGGTCGCGACGCCGTCGAGGTCCACGAGGTCGAGGCACGCGGCCACCCTCGCCTGGATCTCCGCCTCGCTCATCTTGGTGTGGCGGCGCAGCGGGAAGGCGATGTTCTCGAAGACGTTCATCGAGTCGAAGAGGGCGCCTTCCTGGAACGACATCCCGAACTTGCGCCGCAGAGCGAGGCACACCGCGGGGGGCGCAGTGGCGAGGTCCTCGCCGTCCACGATGATGTGGCCGCGGTCGGGGTGGATGAGTCCGATGAGGTGCTTGAGGAGGACGCTCTTGCCCGCGCCCGATCCGCCCACGATGACGAACGACTCGCCGGCGTGGACCTCGAGGTTGACGCCGCAGAGCACTTCTTTGCCCTTGAAGGACTTCCAGAGGTCGACGACTGTGATCTTCGGGCTCCCGTGGCCGGCGGCACCGCTCCTGGTAGTGTGTTCGTTCACCTGCACGCCCCTAGAAGAGGATCTTGGTGAGGAAGAAGTCCGACAGCAGGATCACCACCGACCCCATGACGACGGCCGAGGTAGTCGAGTGCCCGACACCCTCTGCGCCACCCGTGGTGTAGAACCCTTTCGAGCACCCGGTGACCGCCAGGATGAGGCCGAACACCGCGGCCTTGATGAGCCCGGAGAAGACGTCGTTGAGGTCGAGGTACATGAAAGTGCGCTCCCAGTACACGACCGGGTTGGCGCCGAGCAGGTTCACGGACACCAGCCAGCCTCCCAGGATTCCGAGGCCGTTAGAGATCGCCACCAAGGGCGGGAGCATGAGCGCGCTCGCGCCCACGCGGGGCACGACGAGGTAGTGCACCGGCTCTGTGGCCATGGCGTAGAGGGCGTCGATTTGCTCGGTGACCCTCATGGTGCCGAGCTCGGCGGCGAGCGCCGACCCGATGCGGCCGGTGATCATGAGCGCCGTGATCACGGGGGCGAGCTCGCGGGTAAGGGAGAGCGACACCACGGAGGCGACGAAGCTCTCGGCGTGGAAGCGCTCGAACCCGCGGAACATCTGCAGCGCCATTACCATGCCCACGAACGCCGAGGTCAGGCCCACGACCGGGATCGAGTCGACGCCGACGCGCACCATCTGACGCATCCACTCGCGGCCGTCGAAGGGCCTACGGAAGGTCCAGTAGAGTGTGTGGTACAAGATGTAGAAGAAGCGGCCGATCTCCTCGACGAGGTCGAGGAAGGCGCCGCCCAGGCACTCCAGGAACGCAGTGAGGGGACGCAGGAAGACGGCCCTGGCGCTCACTGCCGACCGCCAGGTTCTCGAGACGGGTGAGCTCGTCGAAGCAGAGCAGCTTGAAGAGGCCCGTGGGGCCGTTCCTCTGCTTGCCGACGATGATCTCGGCGTTGCACAGCTCCTCCTGCCTGGGGTTCTCGGGAGGACCCTGCAGCGCCGGGTTCTTGCGGTTGAGGAAGACCACCACGTCGGCACTCGATTCGGGGGTCGGATGCGGGTTCAACTGGTCCCTGCCGCGGTTCCGCGAATCGAAAAGACGCACGAGCGTTCGGCTGATCGCTCTTGCTAGCATGGGCATTCTTGGCGCAGTCGAGGTTGGGGGCGGCGGGGAACCCGACCGGGGCGGTCGCTCCTTTAGTTGGCCGCCGGTCCAGCGGGATCTCGACCGCGCCCTGAGCTTCTTGCTTCCAGACGCTCCCTTTGACCGGCGCACGATCTGCGAGGTACTCGTTCTCGAAATCCGGTCCGCCGCGCGGTAGGTGTTGCTCCTGGTCCGGATGTGACCGCGCCGCATGCCTATCGGAGGAGTCCTGCAAGGTGGCGCTTCGCCATTCTGAGCACCCGTCCGCCCGGGAGGTCACCGGACCCGGCGACGCGAAGTCCTCCGGTGTCGCCGGGGATGTGATGCTGACCACGCCCATCGGCCTGGGTGCGCTGCCTGGTCCACGTCCAAGAGACTGCATGACTCTTTACCTCCCAGGTCTTCACGTTCGCCAACGGTTGTGAAACCACAGCCAGAGGTGTGGGTCCCTGAGGATCGCGGCCGTCAGTAGGGCGTTGCACATCGTTGTGAAGGCCTCGTCACTTTCGGCGCCGCCCATTACCAATGGGGGTTGCAGCTCTATGGCGTAACCGGTGCCGCTGGGTCGGGCAAAGAGCGGGACCACGGCGGCGCCGGTCGTCCTGACCATCCTTGCCAGCGAGGTCACGGTCGGGGTCCGGACGCCCAGGAATGGGGAGGTGCAAGTGGGCTCCTCGGTGCTCTTCTGGTCGATGAGGATGTCGACCAGCCCTCCATCATGCAGCGACCGAAGAATGCCCCTCAGTGCCCCACGCTTGGGAATGAGGGTGTTGCCAAACCGGGTGCGGCGCGCGGCGAGAGCGGTCTCGAGCACCGGGTTGTCCAGAGGGCGATGGATCATGACTTGCGGATAGCCGGCCAGCGAGAGCGCGAGTGCTCCGACCTCCCAGTGGCCGAAATGAGCGGAGAGAATGAACGCCCCCTTACCTCGGTCGAGAGCCGCCCTGAGATGCTCGAGCCCTTTGATTCGTACCCTCTTTCGGATGAAGGACTCCGAGGCCCGGGTCCACTTGAGGTAGTCGAAGGCGATTCGGCCAAAGTGGGCCCCGCAGCGCAGCCCCGTCCAGTAGCGCTTCTGTGGTGACCAGGTGGGGAACACCCTGGCGAGGTTTTCGAGTGCTATACTCCGCCGCCTCCTCGAGATGAGGAAGTAGACCACCCCGGCATGCTTCCCGGCAGCCTGGAGGCCCCACAGCGGCCACACGGATGCAGCTCCAGCGACGAACTTGTAGAGGAGAACCTCCATCTTGATCGTGAATGGGCGTTTCATCGGACAGCTGCGAGTAGTTGGTTTGTCACGCTATAGTCCCAGGGTCCTGCGTAGCGGCCTCGTACCCGACCATATGGTGTCCCGTAGGCGGCGGACGCCGAGCATGGTCTCGTAGCGGGAGCAGGTCCAAGAGGGCGAGAGGCGACGCTCCCGGCAGTAGCCGTCCAGCAATTGCGCCGTGTAGTGAAAATGGCCCAGAACCGCGAGGTTCGCGATTCCCATTCGGCGCCCGACGGAGGTGAAACGGATGCGGTTGAGGTCGATTAGGCTGAAAGTGACGCCAAGTGGCGTCGAGGGGTCGCCACCGACAAGGACGTTGCCCCCGGAGAGATCGCGGTGCAGCACACCGAGGTTGTGCAGGTGGCCAATGAAGACGCCAAGCGCCCAGGTGGCATGCTCAGCCCTTGGATCGAAATCCGCCCTCAGCTCTCTCGCGCGCGACCAGTGGGTATGCCAGCGGCAACAGTAAAACGCCCCGGTGCGAAGCCCCTTCCACGTCTCCACGGCCGCAAGCGGCTCGGGCGTCGACACGCCGAGGTCGAGGAGACGCACAGCGATGTCGAAAGACCGCAGAGCCTTGCTCGAGCGAAGGGTGTTGAGGAGGCGGCCGAGTGGGTGGGGGACCGCGAACCGTTTGATGACGATCTCCTGTCTACCTGCCACATCGATGTGTATCCGGAAGAGGTGGTTCCGCCGACCTTCGATCACGGTCTCAGCGGGCAGTCCGGCGCAGAAGGCTTGGAGGCCGGAGCAGAACGCCCTGCCCTCGTCGCTGTTCCACGACGGTGACAGTCGACGGATCCGGAGTTCAGGCCGCATCCGGGACCACCATCTCTTCATCGTGAGTCGGGGCCGTCTCAGGAGGCCCCAAGCTCCCTGTGGGCGCTTGGAACCTTCGGTTCGGCACGCCGGAAGAGGTGCTACAAGACGGAGGACGAATTGTGAACACGGGCGTGTCTCGCCCGGACCCGATGGCACATGCCGAGCCCGGAGGAAGTAGCATCCACCGCTCCTGGTGGCGCCAACCGAGATCCTGGCCGTTCCGTACATCGAACGAGGCGGGCAACAAGCGTGTCGGGCCTGCGACCCAGCGCCTCGCCCCAGATGCCTGCCACCGGGCCGCCGCCTCGACCTGCTCAGCGTCTGGCATCTTGATCGGGAGAACGCACAGAGGCCTGTGAGCGTGCAGTAGGAACTGCTCCTTCCACCCCACCAGGAGCACCTCGTCCTCCACTGACACCGACGCCTCGATCGTGCGCAACAGAGCGGTGGGCGTGCGGGCGTCGTTGAGCGCGGGGTTGACGACCAGGCCGATGGTCAGCCACACCACGCCGGTGGTCGCGAGAAGTGCGGCCAGCGGAGCCCGCCGCAGATAGACCACGCCGGCCACGGCGGCGCCAGCAGCCAGCAGGAGGGGCCAGAAGGGCAGCACAACCTCCGTCTTGAAGGGGCGGGATATCAGATCCGGGCGAAGAGAGACCACCGCAGTGACGCCTGCGAGCACCAGTGCCAGCGAAGCCGCCACAATCGTCAGCAGCCGCCGGGGCCCACGGTGTCGCAGGATGTCCCCAAGGTATGGCGCGGCCAGGACCGCAAGTGCCGGCACCGCGGGCAAGACATAGACGCCCCGCTTTCCTGGCGAGACTGAGAAGAAGACCAGGACCAGCAGCACGTAGGACAGCAGTAGGACCACGCGCTCGTCGCCGAGCCGGATGCTCCGCAGCCACGGGCCGAGGAGCCAAGGGAGGAGCAGCGAGATCGGCAGCCAGAAGGCCGGGATGACGTTGACCAGGTAGTAGAACCAGGGCTTGACATGGTGCCAGGCATCGGCATACCTGGTCGCCGTCTGGTGGAAAAGGAGGTTGTCACGATAGGCAGCGAGCGCTGTGCTTCCACCTTCCTGCACGACAACCAGCATGGGTACAACCCACGCCGCTATGACCGCGGCGAAGCACAGCGGGCCAGTCAGGGCCATCATCCAGTCGCGCCAGGTCGCCCGCCGCAGCCGCGCCCTGCTGGTCCAAAGTGCGGGGAGCAAGACGAGAAGCGCCAAGAAGCCGACACCCTTGGTGATGACGCCGATCCCTGCCGCCGTCCAACCCAGCGCGTACCACGGCCACCTGCCGTCAACGATGGCCCGAATGAGAGAGCAGACGCCGAGCGTGATGAAGAACGTCACCAGGGCGTCGATCTGACCGGTCCTCGCCTGGAGGGTGAACTGGAGCGTGAGCAGCAGGAGAAGGCCAGCTCGCCACGCCACTGTTTCGCCCCACAGGCGGCGGGCGAGCAAATAGACCAAGGTGAGCGTCCCCAGCGAGGCGAGCAGGGATGGCAGCAGGAAGGCGACCCGCAGCGACCCCAACGACCGGTACGCGAGCGCAACAGCCCAGAAGAACAGGGGTGGCTTGTCGGGGTAGGGCTCCGCGCCCCGCATCGGGATGAGCCACTGCCCGCTGTCCGCCATCTGCACGGCCACCAGCGCAAACCGCGGCTCGTCGGCCGGCCAGGGATCCCGCATCCCCAGGCCAGCACCGAAGAGCACCAGTCCGAGGAGCAGCAGTAGCCCGAGCTTCCGACCATGAATCGAGGGACCTCCGAGCAGGAGTTCCTCCGTCGTCATTGGGCCTCCGACGGCTCCGGCGACCTACCCCTTGCCTTCCGCTCACGCGCGATGAGGCTGAGGTTGCGGAAGTACACGACGGCCCCGGCTGCCTGGCCGACGACAAACACGGGGTCGCGCCTGAAGAGGGCATAGGCCAGGAGCATCGCGGTGCCTGCCAGCGAGAGATACCAGAAGACCACGGGGACCACGCTGCGCTTCTCGCGCTCGGAGACGACCCACTGGACAATGAACCGCGCCCCGAAGATGAGCTGCCCCAGGAACCCGACGACCATCCAGAGCGAGTCTGTCTTCATGGCGCTGTCTCCCGGATCTCGACAGCAGGCGTGCGCTTCCTGAGCCATCGGACGCCAGCGATGTCGACGAGGCCGGCCCCAAGTCGGTCCCAAAGGCCGTACTTGGAGGCGCCGCTCGAGCGAGGGCGGTGCGAGACGGGCTGCACCAGCATGAAGCCTCCTTGGGCCTGGACGAGGACGGGGATGAACCGGTGCATGTGGTCGAATGCAGGGAGGCGCAGGTACCAGTCACGGCGCACGACCTTGAGCCCGCACCCGATGTCCGGTATGCCGTCGTGCAACAGGAAGTCTCGGACTGCTCTGGCAAGCTCCGATGCGACCCGCTTGGTCCATGAGTCCCGCCGTAGGGTCCGGCAACCAATGATGCCCGCGACGCGAGCATCGCGGGCCGCAGCACCGATTGCGTTCTCCACCATTGAGGGGATGTCGGAAGGGTCGTTTTGCCCGTCGCCATCAAGGACTACCAACCATGTGCCTTGGCCGGCATGTGCTCCCGTGAGAACCGCCATGCTCTGACCCGCGCATCGCGAGTGCCGGACAGCGGACAACCGGCCTCCGTTGTCTTCAACTAACACTCTGAGGACCTCCCAGGTGCCATCCTGGCTGCCGTCGTCCACGACGATGAGCTCGTAGGTGAAGCGGTCGTCGAGTGCCTGTCGCAGCTCCGCCACGAGGGGACCGATGTTGGCGGCCTCGTCGCGCACAGGGACGACGACGGTCAGCAGCGGCGCGCCATGGCCTTGCGGGCTCGAACACCACCAAGGATTCATGGCATGCTCCCTGCGACGCGAGTGCGTGGCCCGTGGTTCGCAGAGGTATCGAGAGACAGATGGGGCCTCCAGACGAGCCCGATGTGAAACGCGATGTCGGCGCTGTTGGAGTACAGCAGGACGTTCTCCTCGGCAGAGAGTTCGAGGAGGACGTCGCGCCCCACCCGGCGCTTGACTCCTACGGCCACCTCGCGGACGGGTTGGGAGAGCTCGTCCATGTGGCGTGCGGTTGAACCGGAGCGCAGGACCTGGAGGAGGAGCGACGTGTGCTCGTTTGCCCGGTACTCGAGGGCTGCTGACAGGGTGGTCTGGTAGGGCTCCAGCTCGACACCCATGGAGCTTGAAGTGCCGAAGTGCACGAGGTTGAGCCCGCCGTATAGGTTGAGGCGGCCGAGCCGCTGGCCGAGCCCGAAACTCGCCCCAATGTCGAACCCCCCATCCGGCCTGCCCGGCACGTCAGACGCGACCGGGAAGCGCAACACGCCCGAGACCACCAGAGAAGGCCGCGTCTCGGTGCCATCCAAAATTTGCTGCATGACCTGCAGGTAGATGCCCTCGACGTGCCAGCCGCCTTCGGCCCGGCTGATCTCGTGGAGGACGCCCTGCCGGTCCCGCATGCGGACCAGGTAGCGGTCACGCGGGTAGCGGAGCCGGTCCCGGTTCGTCGCCCCGATGGCGCGCTCGAAGCCTTCGATGAAGCCATCGAGGATGCCGCCACCCTGGTAGGAGACCGAGCCGGCAATCCCGACCTGGGTCTGCGCCGTCAACCCGTAGGCGATCCCCAGCCGCCAGCGCACGGATTCGTAGTCCAGAAAGTAGCGGTCACCCCCGTCGCAGAAGTAGTTGGCCCAGTCGACGTGGGTGTGGAGCTCCCACTGGCCCTGTCTGATCGTCACGGGCACCTGCGGCAGGTAGCCGAGCCGAAACACCGAGGCAGGCGTGCCCGAGCTGTGTTCGAGAGGACCCAAGCCGACCGCTGGCGAGCGGGACCACGCCTCCGGCCCGGTCACCGCTGGAGCCGGAGTCGCGGTCCAGACTGCGTCCGGCTTGCCCTGGGCAGCCGCCCAGGTGCCGGGGAGTAGTGCCACCAGAAGAGCGCCGACAAGCTGGAATCGCCAGACCAAGGTCGTCACCCACAGGAGACAAAGGGGGGAGCCGCGCTCGACGCCTCGCAGGCCCCCAGGGGCGAGGTGTCCACGTCCCGCGCCGGCCCGGGCTGCCGGACCCTGGCGGCCTCCTCGGCCGAGAACTGGTCGAGGAAGTCGGCCGCCGGCGTCTTCACGCCGAGAACCGCAGCCATGGCCACAACGCGCTGGGAGACCTCAACTGCTTCCACTGCGCTCGGCAGCCACGATGGGCTGCCGCCGTCGGGGAGCGAATTGGCGACCTTCCGAATCGCCGTGACCGCCCAGGTCTCTGGCATGGCGAGAAGCACCATGTATCGCACGTCGACTGGCAGGCCCCCGACGCGCATTACTCGCAGTCTCTCTCTCGCAGCCCGTGTCGCGAGCGTGACTAGGTCTGCGGCGTCGCCGATACGAACACCGCGCTCGCGGGCTGCGAGCAGGGCGCCGCGCAACGGGGCGAGCCACGCCGAGGTGACGCGGAGCCAAGAGTGCATGTCGCGCCGACACGATGCCTTCACCCCGGCACGGCGGATCGACGCGGCCGAGGCGCGGTGGCCCGCACTCGGCCGCCCCACGAGCGGTCCAACCATGACGCAGGGCACCGGCCATGGTGCCCCTACAGCAAGCCTGCTGCGCATTGGTATGGCAGTCTCGCCCGGGAACAGCACACCCAGGTCCGGCTGCCAACGCGAGACCTTTTCGGGAAGCGGGACGCGGGTCACCACAAGCGGCGGGGAACCGGATTTCTTGCCAGGCCTCGTGCACCCCTCGGCGGCATCCTCGCCCTTCTCGGGCGCGACGAGCGCGACACCGGCGGTGGACAGGTGGGCGAACTCGCCCCGAACGATGTCTTCGCAGTTTGCCAGAAGGACATTCATGGCTACCTCCTTGCAGCCCTGACCTCCGGCCACCCCGCCGTGAGCAAGCATGGCAATGGCAGTGCCGTGCGCGATGGGCGATCGCGACTAGGACGCCTGGTATCCTGACGAGGGGGCTCCACGAACGCAGGGGCGATCAAGACGTCGATCCGGTCTCGAACTGGTCCGGAGCTCTCGAGCGGCACGTGCGTCACAGCGACTAGACCGGTGCCCGGCCGACGCTCCCTGATGTCACGTACCCGCCGAGCAATCTGCGCACAGGCAACGTTAATGACGGCAGCCCCTGGCACGGCAAGGGAGTCGTCGGGCCAGCGGCTCGTGCTCCAAACAACAGTGTGGCGACGCTCGGGAAGTTGAATCCACAGCTCAGGTTGGGTGATGAGCATACACATCACAAGGCTTCCATCCGTCCAGGTGAAGCCACGACGGGCGCGCCGTCGACGCTCAGGGAACCGAAAGCCACTTGCTGCCCATCAGTTGGCATCGCCATCCAGAGCGGGCTGCGGTCGATCTCAAGACCGAACAGTCTGCCGAGGATCGCGATCATGGAGTCGGGCAGGTAGCGGCCGGTGAGCCTGAACGGTAACCGGCCGACATCGGTGGCAGGCGCGATCGCGACAAGCAGCATGAACATCATGGTCATGGCAACGTTGGTCGATAGCTGTCGCGTACGCCGTAGGTCATCCCGTTGCTGCTCGGTTCGCTCCTCGTGTAGCCCCCAGCCGAACTCCGACTCGACGAGGTCCTCCCAAGTTGTCAGGATGACTTCGACGAAGAATGTCTTCGAGGCGTCGTCCACATAGGCCGGAATTGACCCGCGCAGCTCGTCTGGGTTGAGACCCCGCGAGTACGGTTGCCACTCCTGGGCGAGCAGTCGTTCCACCGTTTCATCGGTTCCGGGGCGCATGAGCTCCACTTCAAGCCGCGTGTCGGTGTACTTTCCGTGGTGCTCGGACTTTCTCACCGAGGCAACTTGCGGGTGGGTAGCCACCTTTGCCTCGAGGCGGTCAAGCTCCATGGGTTCGCCAATCAGCTTGACCCCGATGAGGTCGCCGATCTGGAGATCCTGAGGAGAAAGCTCCAGGGCGCCACTCTCAAGATCGAGGCACACGAGACGCTCCGCCTTGGCGAGCACGCGATCGTCGAGATCAACTCCAAACTGCCGCGGTCCACTCAGAAGCCCTTCCGCGCGCCGGCGAATCTCCGGCTCGCAACAGGCCGTGGCCCGGCGCGAGGCCTTGTCTGCAAGGCGGCCGAGGTTCTTCAGGCGGACCATGGCAACGAGGTCATCCCCGTCTCCACCAATCGCGAATAGATCGACCGGCGTCGTCGGGAAGAACCGTTCGGGGAACGCACGAAAGTGGTCGAGGAGCTGGCGCGTGTGCGGATCAGGACGCGCACAGGCCCGGGCAATCCGGCCCCGCACCTCGCCCTTGACGCGAAGGTGGTCGACCCGAGTGACCGCACCTGGGGGAGCTACGAGATCTGACAGGAACTGAGCCACGACTGGCGCGGTTATCGCAGGGTCGAGAAGAAATGCGAGCGTGAGGAACCGGCCATCATCGGGTTGAAGCTGGCCCTTCAGCCAACGGCTGGCTAGCTGGAACAACATCTCCCTCTGGGTCATGCCAGTCAGATACACTGCCGCCCCCGCTCAGACGCCGCCGCCGAGCGCCTTGTAGAGGGTGACCAGGTTGGCCTGCTCGGCGAGGCGCACGTTGATGAGCGACTGCTGGCCGGTGTACAGCGACCGGTTGGCGACCAGCACCACGAGGTAACTGTCGAGCCCCATCGTGTAGCGGGCATCGGCCAGGCGGCGCGTGTCCTCGAGGCTGGCCACCAGCGCCTCCTCTGCCTGGCGCTGCTCGACGAGCGTCGCCCGCAGCACCAGCGCGTTGCTGACCTCCGCGAAGGCCGTCTGGATCGCCTTCTCGTACCCCGCCACGGCGATTTCGCGGTCGAGCTCGGACGCCTTGAGGTTTGCCTTCAGGGAGCCGCTCGCGAAGATCGGCGTGAGCAGCTGCGGGGTGAACGACCACGTCCGCGTCCCGGTGTCGAACAGCGAGGACAGGTCTGGGCTCATGGTGCCGATCCCCGCGGTGAGCGTGATCCGCGGGAAGAAGGCGGCTCGCGCGGCGCCGATGTTGGCGTTGGCCGCCAGCAAGCGGTGCTCGGCGCCGAGGATGTCGGGACGGCTCAGCAGCACGTCCGAAGGCAGCCCCGGCTCGAGCGGCGCCAGCGCCGTCACGAGGCTCATCTGCGCGGGCAGGAGGTCGACAGGGACCGGCGCGCCGGCCAGCAGGTCCAGCGAGCTGCGGTCCACGGCGACGCGGCCCGCGAGTGCGGCCGCAACCGCTCGTGCCCCCTCCACCTGGCTCTGCGCCTGGGCGACGTCGAGGTCGGAGGTGAGCCCCAGGTCCCTGGTCTTGGTGATCAGCTCCAGGGAGGCCCGGTAGTCGGCCAGCGTGGCCCTCGCCAGGTCGAGGCTCTCCTGGTCGGCGGCCAGTGCGAGGTAGCTCTGGGCCACGCCCGCGACGAGCGCGCTCTGCGCGGCGCGTCGCGCCTCGGCGGTCGCCAGGTACTGCTCGAGCGCGGCCTGGCTGAGACTGCGGATGCGGCCGAAGAAGTCGAGCTCCCACGCCAGCGTGCCGAGGTTGACCGAGTAGCTCTCGGTGTAGGTGGCCTTGCCGTCCGAGTGCATCTGCTCGGGAACGCGGTACTTCTCGCCGGCGATCTGCACGCCGATGCTCGGATAGAGGTCGGACCGCTGGATGCGGTAGTAGGCCTGCACCTTCTCGGCGTTGAGCGCGGCCGCCCGCAGGTCGCGATTGTTGGTCAGCGCGAGCTCGATCACCGAGCGGAGCTTCTCGTCGGCGAAGAACTCTTGCCAGGTGATCTCGCTCGCGGGCTTCGCCGCCTGGCCCGACATCGGCGCGGCGTTGCCAGGCGTCTCGGCTGGCGCGGCCTCGCCCTCGTTGAACTTCGCCGGTACGGGTAGTGCGGGCCGCGTGTACTTCGGGATCATGGTGCAGCCCGCGAGAGCCGCGGTGGTTGCGATGAGGACGAGTCGTCTCATGGTCACACCTCCGCCGGGGCGGAATCGTCGTCCCGGTCTCGAGGGGCCTCCCGTTGCTTCCTCTTGCCGAAGACCTGCACTACCAGCACGAAAAAGAGCGGGATGAAGAAGATGGCCAGGAAGGTGGCGGTGATCATGCCACCCAGTACGCTGGTGCCGATGGCCTTCATGGCACCGGCGCCGGCCCCGGAAGCGATTGCCAGCGGCAAGACGCCGAACCCGAACGCGAGGGAGGTCATCACGATCGGACGCAACCGCAGTCGCGCCGCCGTCAGGGTGGCCTCGATGAGCCCCATGCCCTCCCTCATGTGTGTCGTGGCGAACTGCACGATCAGGATCGCGTTCTTGGTGGTCAGGCCGAGCACGGTCAGGAGGCCGATCTGGAAGTAGACGTCGTTGGGCAT